>Ga0326728_10013122_pt1 | contig 18124 bp, 14 predicted proteins | sample MB3enrmetagenome_FD_207602 | JGI IMG/M metagenome (GOLD analysis project Ga0326728, IMG submission 207602) | Lab enriched peat soil microbial communities from McLean, Ithaca, NY, United States - MB31MN | ecosystem: Environmental > Terrestrial > Soil > Wetlands > Peat | place: USA: New York... | reverse complement strand
TCCCCGCCGCCAAAGCTCCGCTGTCTGGCCGAGTGGTGGAGTTGCTCGCAGGCGGCTTCGACCTTGGCAAAGAACTCCTCGGCCGCCTTGAGGAGGGCGGCCACCAGGTTGACCGCCTCGCCCAGGCGCAGCGCGCCCAGCAACCCCCGCTCGGTCCGCGGGTTCCAGAGCCGCTGCAAGGCGAAGCGCACCTGGCCGCTCGAGACGCTCAGGCCGATGTGCTGCGAGGCCACGCGTTCCATCTGGTGGGCCTCGTCGAAGATGACAAAATCATTGCGGAAGAGGAGGCCTTGCTGGATGGCCTCCTCCTCGAGGCCGCTCAGCAGCGTGAAGAACAGCGTGTGGTTGAGCACCAGCACGTCCGCGGAGAGCACCCGCTGGCGCGTCCGCTGGAAGAAACAGACCCCGTGCTCCTTGGCGAACTCGGAGGGATACCCGCACGTCTGGGGCGAGCACAGGCCGCGCTCCGAGCAGACCTGCGCCCAGACCTTCGGGTCGGGCTCGACCTCGAAATCGGACAGGCTGCCCTCGGTGCTCGTCTTGGACCATTGGTGAATCCGCCGCAACTCCTGCTCCTCGGAGGAAGTGAACAGGTTGCCGGACTGTTGCATGGCGCGGTGCAGGCGGCGCGTGCACAGGTAATTGGCCCGGCCCTTGAGCATCGAATAGGTGAAATCCACGCCCAGGGCCCGCTCGAGCACCGGGAGGTCCTTGCTCATGAGCTGCTCCTGGAGGTTGATGGTATGGGTGCAGATGACCGCCTTTTTCTTGTGGGCCTTGGCGTAGAGGATCGCCGGCGCCAAGTAAGCCAGGCTCTTGCCCACGCCCGTGCCGGCCTCGACCGCCAGGTGCTCCCCTAGCTCGAGCGCGCGGGCCACCGCCGCCGCCATGCGCTGCTGTTGCGGGCGGAACTCGAAATTCGGCGACCGCGACAGGCTCCCCGAGGGGGAAAAGATCGCCTCGACCTGTTTCACCAGGTCCGTCGCGGCGCCCGCGGGTTCGGGGTCAATGATGCTGATCATCTCGTGCCGGGCCGGGGCAAGCGGCCATTTCCGGGTCGGTCAGGGCCGCCGCGGGACGACCTCGACCGGGGCCTTGTTTTTGGCAATGTGGTTGGCCGGCAGAAACCCGCGCCAATTGACGTTCGGGTAGAGGACGGCGCCCCGCCCGAGGATGCTGCCCGGGTTCAGGACGGCGTTGCAGCCCACTTCGCTGTGGTCGCCGAGCAGCGCGCCGAACTTGCGCAGACCGGTGTCGAAAGGCCGCCCCTCGATTTCCACGGTCACGTTGCCCGGCGCCAGCTTGAGATTGGAGATCTTCACCCCCGCCCCCAGGTGCGCCTTGTGCCCCAGCACGGAGTCGCCGATGTAATTGAAATGCGGGGCGCCGGCGCCGTTGAACAGGAGCGAGTTCTTCACCTCGCTCGAATTGCCGATGGTGCAGTTGTCGCCGATAATGACGTGCTCGCGAAGGTAGGCGTTGTGCCGAATCTCGCAGTCGCGGCCGATGATGGCGGGGCCCTTGATCATCACGCCGTCCTCGATGACGGTTCCCGGGCCGATAAAGACCTGCTCCCCGATATAGGCGACTCCCTGGCAGCGGTTGTGCAGGCCGGGGCGCAGGTGTTTCTGCAGATACTCCTTAATCCGGGCCAGCGCCTCCCAGGCGTACTCGCACCCCTCGAAGAGCGCGGCGTGCTCCGTCCGGCTCAGATCAAACAAATCGGCGGCTTTGAACATGGCGGCAATTGGGTCTGAATGTGTCCGACAACTTCCTCCGGCCCTTTTACCGGCGCAATAACGCCCCCACGTCCACCGCCGCGTCCGGGAAGGCCAGCGGGCAGGCCGTTTCGCCCGGACGCACCACCGTGGTCGAAGCGTAGCCGGCCGGGTTGGGTTCGCGGTAGAGCTCCAAGTTCTCGTCCTGGAGGTTGACGATCCACACTTCGGGAAGGCCCGCGCGCCCGTAGGCGGGGAGCTTCTCATTGCGGTCGTAGCCAAGCGAGGTGTCCGCCACTTCGATGAGCAAGAGCACGTCTTCTGGCCGCGGATGGCGGCTGGTGTAGTCGTCCGGCGCCGGTTTCAGCAGCATCAGGTCCGGCTGCGGCTCGGAATGCTCGTCCAATCGCACCGGGTTCTGGACCGCCACCAGCCAGCGGCCTCGGGCGCGCCTGACGAAAAACCGGGTTAGACGATTGGTGATGCCGCCGTGAGGAGGGCCGATAGGGGACATATCAATGATCTCCCCGTCGAGGAGCTCGACTCGGGCATCCGGCGCCAGGACGCCCGTCTCGGCCATGCGATAGTACTGCCCGACGGTGAACCGATGTTTCGTGGCAAGGTGCATGCAACAATGGAAAAGCTATCAAACCGCCCCGCCATCCGCAAGTTTGGGGAGCAACGTCGGCCCTGGCCGGCGGCACCGGATAGATGCGCCTACCCTGGCCGGGTGCCGCTTGGCCACTTGGCGGCGCGTCCTCGACGGAAGGCCAGCCAGGGGCTATGGTGCGGCCGATGAGCTTGCCAGCCATGGAAATGGAAAAGGCGCCGGATGCGCGGGGCCACTTCGGACCCTACGGCGGACGTTATGTGCCCGAGACCCTGGTGTACCCGCTGCAGGAGCTGGAACGGGAGTACTGGCGCGCCCGGCAGGATGCCTCCTTCCAGCGCGAGCTGGAGTACTACCTCCGGGAGTTTTGCGGGCGGCCCACGCCGCTGTACTTTGCCGAACGGCTCACGCGCGAACTGGGCGGGGCCAAGGTTTACCTGAAGCGCGAAGACCTGCCGCACACCGGCGCGCACAAGATTAACAACTGCATGGGGCAGGTGCTGCTGGCCCGGCGGATGGGCAAGCAGCGCGTGATTGCGGAGACCGGGGCGGGCCAGCACGGTGTGGCGACGGCCACCGTGGCGGCGATGTTCGGCCTGCAATGCGTGGTCTATATGGGAGCGGTGGACTGCGAGCGCCAGGCGCTGAACGTCTTCCGGATGAAGATGCTCGGCGCGGAAGTCGTACCGGTCACCGCCGGGCAGCAGACCCTCAAGGAGGCGATCAACGAGGCGATGCGGGACTGGGTGAGCAACGTGCGCACCACGCACTACATCCTGGGCACGGTCTATGGCGCGCATCCTTACCCCCTCATGGTGCGGAATTTCCAGCGCGTCATTGGCGATGAAGCGCGGCGCCAAGTGCTCGAAAAGGAAGGGCGCCTGCCCGACATCCTCATGGCCTGCGTGGGCGGCGGCTCCAACGCCTTGGGGCTGTTCTACCCGTTCCTCGAGGACGCCCCGGTGAAGATGGTCGGGGTGGAGGCGGGCGGCGAGGGCATCGCCGCCGGCAAGCACGCCGCGCGTTTTCAGGGCGGCTCGCTGGGGGTGCTCCAAGGCGCCCGCTCGTACCTCCTGCAGGACGAGTTCGGCCAGGTGCAGCTCACCCACAGCGTCTCGGCGGGCCTGGACTATGCCGCCGTCGGCCCGGAGCACGCCTGGCTTCGGGACCAGGGGCGCGTCGAGTACACCTACGCGACCGACGAACAGGCGCTGGCGGCCTTCTTGAAACTGGCGCGCCTCGAGGGCATCATCCCCGCGCTGGAATCCGCCCACGCCGTCGCCGAGGCCATTCGGCGCGTCCCCGCGCTGGCCAGGGACCAGATCGTGATTGTCAATCTCTCCGGCCGCGGGGACAAGGACGTGGCGCAGGTAGCCGCCAGGATGGGCTTAGGAGCCTCCGCAAAATAACTTGTCCACCCTCGCCTTGACTTCGGGGTCCATCTTGATGAGCGGAGGCCAGGGCCGCCTGAAACCCTCGCCGGGCAGCTTTCGGGTGGCATCGATGCCCATCTTGCCGCCCGCCGCGAGGTCGGTCGTGGCGTGGTCGAGCACATCGGCCGGGCCGCGGGTGAGGAGGACATCGCGCTGGGGATCGGTACAGGCGCACAACCGAAAGAGGACCTCGCTGGTGTTCTGGACCTCCACGTCCTCGTCCACCACGACAAGGTACTTGCTGAACATCATCTGGCCCATGCCCCATAAGCCGTGCATGATCTTGTAGGCCTGCATGGGATAAGTCTTACGGATGCTCACGAAAACGAGGTTGTGGAAGACCCCTTCCGCGGGCAGCGCCAAGTCAACCAACTCCGGAAACGTGAGCTTAAGAATCGGCAGAAACAGCCGCACTGAGGCCGTGCCCAGGTAGAAGTCCTCCATGGGCGGCCTCCCGACAATAGTCGCCGGATAGACGGCGTTCCGGCGGTGGGTGATCGCGGTGAGGTGAAAGACCGGGTAGGGCTCGGGCAGGGAGTAATAGCCGGTGTGGTCGCCAAAGGGCCCTTCCTCCCGCAAGGGTTCACGAGGGTCCATATAACCCTCGAGGACCAAGTCGGCGTCGGCAGGGACCTCAAGTTCATTGGTCTGGCATTTCACCAACTCGACCGACTTGCGACGCAGGTAGCCCGCCAGCACCAGTTCGTCAAGCCCGTCGGGCACTGGAGCGGTGGCGCAGAAAGTGAAGGCCGGGTCGCCGCCCAGGAAAACAGCAACCGGCATGCGCGTTCCCGTCTCGTAATAGCGCCGCCCATGGCGGGCGCCTACCTTCTGCAACTGCCAGTGCATTCCGGTAGTCTGCTCGTCATAGACTTGCAGGCGGTACATGCCGAGGTTGCGGGCGCCGGTATCCGGGTCGCGGGTTATGACGCACGGCAGCGTGATGAAGCGGCCGGCATCCAGGGGCCAGCATTTGAGGATAGGGAGATTCAGGAGGGTCGGGAAGGCCGTAGGCTCAGCAGTTGGGCGTGCGGGCTGCGGATACTGGCCCGGGGCGGGGGCGGGCGGCCAGGGATCAGTGCGCACGGGCGCGGGGTCGAAGCTGTGGATAACCTCCTTGCACGGACCGTCGTTCACAAGTTTAGGTTTGGCGTGCCGCAAGCGCATTGCCGCACCGAGCAAATTGACGGCCTCGCGCAGGCTGGTTGGCGGTCGGGCGTTCACAAGGAAACTAAGTTCCGCAGCGGCAGCCTCGATGGATTCAGCCCCAAGGCTTATTGCCATCCGGCGGAATGAGCCGAAGGTATTGATGGCGACAGGGAAGGGTGAGACCTGCCCATTGACGAGGGGCTTTTCGATGAGCAGCGCTTTTCCGCCACCCGGCCTCTTCATCTCGCGGTCGGCAAGTTCCGAGAGCTCCAACTCCGTGGCTATGGGCTTGGCGAAGCGGATGAGTTCACCCTGTTTCTCCAAGCTGGCGATGAACTGGGCAAACGAGTCGAAGGCCATGGCGAGCGCCTGGTTTATCGGCCCTCTGGCCAGCAGGGGGCACTACCCAAGCCGCATTGGCATCACTACATATAGGAAGGGGCCGTTAATCTTAAGGACGCCTGGGCTCAACTCATCGATCAACTCTATGAAGACCTCATCGTCAGTCAGCGCCATCAAAGGATCAATGACGTACTTGGGATTGAAGGCGATGACTAAATCCGCCCCTTTGTAGTTAATCGCGAGGGTTTCCTTAGCCTCGCCAACATCGGGCGAGTTGGCCGTAATCTCCAGCTTGTTCTTTTGGAACGTCAGCCGAACCGAATTGGACTTCTCGCTGGTCATGATCTCGGCGCGCCGCAAGGCGTGCAGGAACTCCTCGCGTGGCAGGCTAATGCGTTCCTTGGCCTCACCAGGAATCACCTGGCGGTAATTAGGATAATTACCCTCAATTAACTTTGTGACCACGAGCACCGTACCGCCTTTCTCATGCTTGAGCGAAAAGGAGGCCTGATTTTCGGCGTACCGCACCTCGATCTCCCCTTTATCCTGGAGCAAGCGGTTCAGCTCATTCACCGTCTTGGACGGAACAATGAACTCACCCTGAGCACTCTCGGAAACATCCACCTCCCCATCCACCAGCGCCAAGCGCCGGCCATCCGTAGCGACCATCGTCATCTTATGATCCCTCAGGCTGATGAAGATTCCGTTAAGCACGTAGCGCGACTCGTCAGTCGACATGGCAAACGAAGTCTTCTTCATCATGCCCTTGACAGTCTCCTGAAGGAGGAGCACACGCCGGTCATCTTTGAACTGGGGCAAAGGCGGAAACTCCTCCGCGCTTAGCCCGTTGATTTTGTAAAATGAAGCGCCTGACAGGATGCTGCAATTATTTTTCTCATCGACCTCCACATCCAGTTCGGGGTTGCTCAACTCGCGAGCAATTCCAAAAAGCTTCTTGACCGGCACCGTCGTAGCGCCCGGTCTTTTGACCTTGGCCTCGACGGAGCAACAAATGGTGACGTCCAAGTCCGTCGCAGTAAATTCCAAGCGGTCGTTCTCGGCCCGCAGGAGGACATTGGATAAAATTGGAAGAGTGGTGCGGGTGCTGACCACGTTCTGGACCGCCTGCAGCCCATTGATGATTTGCTCCTTTGAGATGGTCAGGTTCATGGGGGCTTAATATATCTCTGTTCTAGTCTAAAACGCTATTCATATTATGGGCTGTGAATAAGGCAAATAACTCGGCGTGTCAAGATTCCACGGGCCTTTTCCGCAAAAAGAAATTCCAAGTGGTCATGCGGGAGCGGTGGAAAAGTCGGCCCGGGGCAGGATTATTCACAAGTTTGACGGTCTATTCAGGCGAAATTCTCAACCTGCTGGCCCGAAACTCGCGGCTAGGCACGTCTGCTGAGCTCCGGGCCCGGCGGATAACCTCCGGGAGTACTGCCTTCACGCGTTCGACCTCGGTGGCGGTGGATCCACGGCCAAGGGAAAACCGGACCAGGGAATGAGCGAGCCGGTCCCCGAGCCCAAGGGCCTGGATAACATGGGACGGCTCCAGAGAGCCGGCTGAACAGGCTGAACCACTTGACCCACAAATGCCTTCCAGGTCGAGGCCAGCCAGCAGGGTAGTACTGTCAGCACCCTCGACCACGAAGGACACGGTGTTCACCAGGCGGTACTTGCGAGAGCCGACCACTTGTACGCCCTCCAACGTATCCAGGAAGTCAAGGAGCTGACCAGTCAGGGCGAGGAGAGGGCTCCTGGTGAAGGCCGGCTCAAGGACAAACCGGTCAAGCGCCTCGGCCAAGCCGGTAACACCGGCCAGGTTCTCCGTTCCGGCGCGACGGCCATTCTCGTGGCTGCCGCCGAATAGCAGGGGGTCCAGGAGCAAAGGGGACTTGACAAAAAGCGCCCCAATGCCCTTTGGACCGTATATCTTATGGGCGCAGACGGAGACCAGGTCGGCGTTGAACTGGTGGACGTTGCTAAAAGGTTCTTTGCCGAGCCATTGGACGGCATCGGTATGGAATTTTACCCCCCGATCGCGGCAGATCGCACCTAACTCGGCCACCGGTTGAATAGTGCCGATCTCGTTGTTCGCAGCCATAATGGAGACCAGCGTTGTATCCGGGCGCAAGGCGCTCTTGAGGGTCCTAGGAGACACCAATCCCTGGCTATCCACAGGCAGTCGGGTCACCTTGAAGCCCTCCTTCTTCGCGAGATAGTCGCAGGAGTGGAGGACGGCATGATGCTCAATCGCGGAGGTAATGATATGGGAGCCCTTTGGGCGCAGCAGCCGGGCGGCGCCGAAAATGGCGAGATTAACGCTCTCAGTGCCGCCGCTCGTGAAAACCACTTCACCGGGCTTGCAGCCCAGGACGCGCGCCACCCGCTCGCGGGCGTCATCCAGAGAGGAGCAGGCCTGCCGGCCCAAGCGATGAACGCTCGAGGGATTGCCCCAGACGTCACCTAGAAACGGCAGCATGGCCTCGCGAACTGCGGGATCGAGCGGCGTCGTCGCATTGTAGTCGAAATAGACGATTTCCATCAGCGTCGTTTTCAGGCCAAATTAGCGTCGATTGGCGGAAAGACAACCCGCGGCTTGGCGCCCGTCAGAAATAAAGAGGATTTCTCCTTTCCTTTTGGATTTTCCTCCATACAGTTTTTGTTACATCCATGAATGATATTGACATTGAGACTCTTAAGGGGATCGCCAACCAGTTGCGGATCGAGTCAATTGCGGCGACGACGGCGGCAGGCAGCGGACACCCGACCTCGTGCTGTTCGGCGGCGGACTTGGTGGCGACACTGTTCTTTGGGCACATGCGGTACAACCCTAAAGACCCGCACTACTATAATAACGACCGTTTCATCCTGTCCAAGGGCCATGCGGCGCCGCTGCTCTACGCGGCCTGGGCCGAGACCGGTCTTTTCCCGACGGACGACCTGGTGAAGCTGCGCCAGCTTGGATCGGACCTCGAGGGCCACCCCACGCCCCGGCTACCCTTCGTGGACGTGGCGACCGGATCGCTGGGCCAGGGACTGAGCGTCGGGGTTGGCATGGCGCTGTGCGCCCGGTTCGACCAGTTGGACCACCGCACTTATGTTCTGATGGGCGACGGCGAATGCGCGGAAGGCTCGGTCTGGGAGGCGGCAGGCCTGGCCGGGCACAGTGAGTTGAACAACCTGATTGCCCTCGTGGACATCAATCGTTTGGGCCAGAGCGGGCCTACCGCCTTGGGCTATGACCTGCGCACTTACAAGAAGCGGTTCGAGGCCTTCGGCTGGCGCACCGAGGAGATCGACGGCCACGACATCGAGGAGATTCTCGAAGTGCTCGGCGCCGTCGGCCTGGGCTCGCAACCCCTGGTCATCCTGGCCAAGACGCTCAAGGGCGCGGGCGTTTCGTTCCTGCAGGACAAAGAGGGCTGGCACGGCAAGGCGCTCTCGCAGGAAGAAGCGGCCCGAGCTTTCGCTGAATTGCGGCCCACAGCCAAGTCCGGCATCGGGCGTCCAATCCCCGCGCCCACCCCGCTGTCGGCGCCCAGGAACACCCCCCCTGCCGGCTATCCGCCCGTAGCCTACAAGCTGGGCGACCAAGTCGCCACGCGCGAGGCCTTTGGCAACGCCCTGGTCCGGATGGGCGAAGTGGACCCGCGCATCGTCGCCCTGGACGGCGACACCAAGAACTCGACCTACTCGGAGAAGTTTTACAAGCGATTCCCCAATCGCTTTATCGAGTGCTTCATTGCCGAGCAAAACATCCTCGGGGTGACGACCGGTTTCAGCACGCGCGGCAAGGTGCCCTTCGCCTCGACCTTCGCCGCCTTCTTCACCCGCGCCTTCGATCAAATCCGCATCGCGGGCATTTCGGGCTCGAATATTAAACTGGCCGGCTCTCACGTGGGCGTGAGCATCGGCGAGGATGGCCCCTCGCAAATGGGGCTGGAAGACCTGGCGATGATGCGGGCGGTCCCCGGCAGCGTCGTTCTCTACCCGAGCGACGCGGTCGCCGCCGAGAAACTGTGCGAACAGATGGCCGCGCACAAAGGGATTTGCTTTCTCCGCACTTCCCGGCCCAAAACCCCGGTCCTCTATGGCAATGACGAGCCGTTCCCCATCGGGGGCGCCAAGGTCCTCCGCCAAGCCCCGGGCGACCGTGTCACGGTGGTCGCCGCCGGCGTCACCCTGTTCGAGGCCCTCAAGGCGGCCGACCTGTTGAAAAACCAGGGCGTCAGCATCACGGTCATCGATGCCTACAGCGTGAAACCGCTGGCGCGGGAGATTATTAGGAACGCCGCCGGCAAAACTAATGACCTGGTTCTCACCGTCGAAGACCATTATGCCGAAGGCGGCCTGGGCGACGCCGTGGCTGGGGAACTCAGCCCCGAGGGCGTCAAGGTGCACAAGCTGGCCGTCCGCGAGGCGCCTCATTCGGGCAAGCCGGAGGAACTCCTGGCCAAATATGGCATTGACGCCAACGCCATCGCGGCCAAGGTCAAGGCCATGGCCGGCTCCCCATAGGCCCGATATGTCCCGGTGCGGCGGAGCCGTACCCCCAAAAAGACAGGTGCCGGGGACCAGGGTGCTTGGCCTCACCCTTTGACCAACTGGGCCGCGCTCCACTCATTGAGTTGCCGTTCGCGGCCGGCTTTGGCGGGGCAGAGGTGGAGCAGTTCCATGGCCTCGCCAATGAGGTAGAGCGAGCCGGCGATGGTCACGAAGCCGTCCTGGGCCGCATCGGCCAGGGCGGCGGCCAGGGAGGGAAACTCGGTGACGGGAACGCCGGGATTGGCGGCACGGCAGGCGGCGGCCAGGCTGTGCGGCTCGGCCGTGCGCTCGCTGTGGACCGGGGCGAGGAGGATGCGCCCGGCCAGCGGCGCGAGAACCCGGCAGATCGTGGCCCAGTCTTTGTCGCGCAAGATGCCCAGAATCATGGCGGGTTTGGCCAGGGGAAAGTACTCCTCGAGGGCGGAGGCGAGCATCTCCGCGCCGCCGACATTGTGCGCGCCATCCAGGAGCAGTCTTTGGCCGGAGGGCAGGGTGACCAGTTGCAGCCGGCCAGCCCAGCGGACGCGGCCCAGGCCGGCGCACAGGGTGGAATCGCTCACCGGGATGCGCGGCGCCAGGACGCGCACGGCGGCGAGCGCGGCGGCGGCGTTGGCTTTTTGGTGCCGCCCCCGTAGCGGGAGCTCAAGGCTGTCCAGCGGCGGGCGTTGCCTGTCGGCGGGGGTTACGACGGTCAGGGGCGCGTTTTGTTCGCGGGCTTTGGCGGCGATGACCTCGAGCGCCTCCGGCGGTTCGGCGCCGGTGATGACGGGGACGCGGGGCTTGATGATGCCCGCCTTCTCCGAGGCGATGCCGGCCAGGGTTTCACCCAGCCATTGCTGGTGGTCGTACTGGATGTTGGTGATGACGCTGGCCAGGGGGGTGACAATGTTGGTGGCGTCCAGCCGGCCGCCCAAGCCGGTCTCCCAGACCACCAAATCGCACTCCTGGGCGGCGAAATGGAGCAGTGCCATTACGGTGACGGCCTCGAAGAACGTCGGGTGTTCGGCCGCGGGAAACTGAGCGATCCACTGCCGCAGCCTGGCGGTCAGGCTCGCCACTTCGCGCTGGGGGATAGAGTGCCGATTGACCTGGATGCGCTCCCCAAATGCGACCAGGTGGGGCGAAGTGAACAGACCGACGCGCAGGCCGGCAGCGCGATACACGCTCTCGAGCATCGCGCAGGTCGAGCCTTTGCCGTTGGTGCCCGCTACGTGGATGAATCGCAGTTGGCCTTGGGGGTTGCCCGCCAGCTCCGCCAGCTTGAAGGTACTGCTCAAACCAAACTTCGCCCCGAACCACCGGAGGTGGTATAGGTAATCGATCGCGTCGTGATAAGTCATTTGCCGGCCAAAGGCCGTAGCTGGGGCTGTCACAGGGCGGACCCGGCGCCTTGGAAGAGCCGTTCCAGGAACTCAGCCGGGTAGTGGCCCGGCGCACGTTCCGGGTGGTCCAGGTCGAACTCGACCAGGCATCGTTGCTCTGCGCGCTCTTTCCAAAACTCCGGCCGGGCCACGAACCGGGGCAAGTAGGATGCCGATATTGCCAGAATCGATTCGGGGCTTACGGGCAACCGGACCGGGAGGAAGCGGGGGTCAACCGGCAACTCCAGACCGGGTTCAAGGGCGGCGTCATGCGAGCCGGGGTCATTGGGCTTCGCAGGCACGGCAGATCTTTCCGTACAGGTCGGCGTTACCATATCTCAAGAATAAATCGCGGATCGCCGGGGAGCGCAAGTCCACACTGTTCGCTGCAACCAGGTGAACGACGTCATCGAAGTCCTTGAAGAACCTCCCCAGGTGGGTGTGCTTGAGGGCGTGGAGCTTGAGGGAGAGGAGGTGTTCAAGGGAGACCAATTGCACAGGCGCGTCTTGGATGGACACCGGCTTTGAGGCAGCCCAGATGCCTTGGAAGGTGGCCTCGTTGACGAGCATCAGGTCCACCGGCCAGCCAATGCCCTCTCGCACGGCGTACTGATCAAACGTCTCTTTCTCCTGCACTGCCTTGTAGCCCACGTCGGACATCAGCGCGTGCCAGCGCTCTCGGGCCTCCCGCTGTACCAGCAAATCGAAATCCAGGGTCAGGCGGGCGTAGCCGTGCTCGATCACGGCGAAGCCGCCAACCACGACGAAGCGCAACTGTCTCTGTGCGGCGGCACTCTGGATGGACTGGACAATGTTCATGGCCTGGCGCCCGGTTAGCAGGCCGACTCACCGCCCCTGCGTCCGCGCCTGGGCCGCGGCGATGAAACCGCGGAACAGCGGGTGCGGCTGATGCGGTTTGCTGTGGAACTCGGGGTGAAACTGCGAGGCGATGAAAAAGGGGTGATTGGGCAGCTCGACGATCTCGGCCAGCTTGCCGTCGGGAGTGAAGCCGCTGAAGACAAAGCCCGCTTTCTCGAACTGGGCGCGGTAGGCGTTATTGAACTCGTAGCGGTGGCGGTGGCGCTCCTTGACGACGAAGGCGCCGTAGAGCCGGGCGGCTTTGGTGCCGACGACCAATTGGCAGGGCTGGGCCCCCAGCCGCATGGTGCCGCCTTTGCGGGTGACCTTGGTTTGCTCGTTGAGCAGCGCGATGACCGGGTGGGGGGTGTTGGGGTCGAACTCGGTGGAGTGGGCCTTGGCCAGCTTGAGCACGTTGCGGGCGAAGTCGATGGTCGCCACTTGCATCCCGAGGCACAGGCCCAGGTAGGGCAGGCCGTTGTCCCGGGCATAGCCGGCCGCCTGGATCTTGCCCTCGATGCCGCGCTGGCCGAAGCCGCCGGGGACCAGGACCCCGCCCAAGCCCTTGAGATGCTTGGCCGCGCCGTCGCGCTCGAGGTCCTCGGCATCGAGCTTTTGGATCTCGACGCCGCAATCGTTGGCTACTCCGCCGTGGATGATGGCCTCATAGACGGATTTGTAGGCATCCTGCAATTCGATGTATTTGCCGACCACGCCGATGCGGACGCGGTGTTGGGGGGCGATGATCTTGCGGAGGATCTCCTGCCAGTGGGCCATGTTCGCGCGGGGGGTGTCCAGGTGCAACTGCAGGCAGACCAGCTCGTCGACCCGCTCCCGCTGGAGCATGAGCGGCACTTCATAGATGCTGTGCTCGACGTCCCGCTCCTCGACCACGGCCTCGAAGGGGACGTTGCAGAAGAGGGAGATCTTCTGCCGCAACTCCTTGTCGAGCGGCCGCTCGCAGCGGCAGACCAGGATGTTGGGGGTGATGCCGATTTCGCGCAGCTTGGCGACCGATTGCTGGGTGGGCTTGGTCTTGAGCTCGCCGGCGGCCTTGATGAAGGGGACGTAAGTGACGTGCACGAACATGGCGTTGTGCGGCCCCACCTCGAGCGCGAATTCCCGGATCGCCTCGAGGAACGGCAGGCCCTCGATGTCGCCCGTCGTGCCGCCAATCTCGGTGATGATGACGTCGGCCTTGGTTTCCTCGGCCAGGCAGTGGATGCGGTTTTGAATCTCGTTGGTGACATGGGGAATGACCTGGACGGTCTTGCCCAGGTACTTGCCCTCGCGCTCGTTGTTGAGCACGTTTTGATAGACTTGGCCGCTGGTCAGGTTATTGAGCCGCGTGAGCTTGCAGTTGGTGAACCGTTCATAATGGCCGAGGTCCAGGTCCGTCTCGGCGCCGTCGTCCAGCACGTACACCTCCCCGTGCTGATACGGGTTCATCGTGCCCGGGTCCACGTTCAAATAGGGGTCGAACTTCTGCAGGGCGACTTTCAGGCCGCGGTTTTCGAGCAGCGTCCCCAGCGAGGCGGCGGTGAGCCCCTTGCCCACGGAACTGACCACGCCGCCGGTCACGAAGATGTATTTCATTGGCTTAAACTGTTCGCTCGGTTTCGCCCCTCAAGAGGCGTTCCACGCGCCCCACGTCCGCGGGGACATCGACGCCGATGCTGCCGGCCCCGGTTTTGACGACCGCGATGGCGATGCCGTGTTCGAGCGCGCGCAACTGCTCGAGCTTCTCGGCGGCTTCCAGCGGTGAAACCGGGAGCCGCACCAGGCGCAGCAACGTCTGGCGCCGGAACCCGTAGATGCCCAGGTGCTTCAAAAACGGAAAGGCCGCCAACTGTTCGTCCACGGAACGAGCGGCGGCCTCACGCAAATACGGAATCGCGCGCCGGGAAAAATATAGCGCGCGCCCGGCGGCGCTGACAACGACTTTCACGACATTGGGGTCCGCGTACTGGGCGGGGTCGGTGAGCGCGGTGGCCGCGGTGGACATCTCCTCGCGTTCGAGGGCGCCGGCGACGGCATCGATGACGTCGGGCTCGATGAGCGGCTCGTCTCCCTGGATATTGACGAAGCCGTCGGCGGGGCAGCGCGCGGCCACCTCGGCGACGCGATCCGAGCCGCTGGGGTGATTGGCGGCGGTCATCTCCGCCCGGCAAAACCCCTGCGCCACCTCCCATATCCGGGTGTCATCCGTCGCCACGATGACCTCGGCCAGGGTCTTGGCCTGCTGGCAACGCTCGATGACGCGCTGAATCAGGGGCTTGCCCGCGATGCGGGCCAGCGGCTTGCCTGGAAAGCGGGTCGACCCGTAACGGGCGGGAATCACGCCGACGATCTTCACCCCCGGGTTATACGCAGCCGCGCCGCCGATTGCACGGACGAAAGCGGCCAATTCTGCTTCGCTGGGTGCGGGAGAAGATTCGCCGCTGCTCAGCGGCCTTTGGTCGCGCGCCGGCTGTCGAGCGAACAAGTGATGAGGCTGAGCCGGGGCGCGGCGCGGGCGCCGCGCCGCCGCAAGAGCCCCAGGGCCACGCCGCAGCCTCCCGCCAGGACGCTTCCCAGCAGGAGTCCGGCGCGGCCGGCAGGAGACGCAGGGGCAGGTCGGGCCATCGGGGCGGGGCTTCCGGACGTGGCTGGCGCGCCGGCGGGGGCCGCGGGCGCGGCGACCCGGGAATCCAGCGGCTTGAGCGCGAGGGGCGGGCCGGGCTCCAAAGGCTTCGGGAGGCTGGCTTGGTGCCCGGCCTCGGCCGGGGCCAGAGGCGCTACAGGGTCTTCCGGCTGCCGCGCCGAATCCGGGAGCGGATGCGGATTGGGGATTTCAGGAGTTCGATTTTGCGCCAGAGTTTTGCCCGAGAGAATGAGCGGCGGGGCCATCTTCGGCTGGGGGAGCGGAGGCGCGGGCGGGGGCAAGGGCGCGGGCGGGGGCGGGGATTCGAGGGCTGGCGGCTGCGCCCGGGCGAGAGCCGGCCCGGCGGGCGCTACGGCCGGCTCGGGCGGAGGGAAAGGCGGGAACTCGACCGGCCCTGCCGCCGGCATGACCGACCAACCGATGAATTGTCCGTTCCGGGCTCTGAGGACAGTCACCAGCGGCACCTGCCCTTTCTCCTGCTCGCGGTACCATTGGGCGTAGTAGTCGTTGATCGGGTCATCGAAAGGCGTGCCGTGCATTTTCGCGTCGCCGGCTGAAATCAGGATTACCGTGAGGAGTTCGGAGCCTTTGACCACCTCCTCGAGGGCGGGGATGACCTTGTCCAGACTCGGCTGTTTTTGGCAGGCCTGGGCTTTGAGGAACTCGAGGGTACGGCTGGCGATGGCCTGCCGCTCCTGGGGCGTCCAAACTTGGAGGGGGAAACGCCCCGTGTAAAGCTCCTGGTCGAACGTCCACAGCCCCAGGGTCTCGCCCCCGCTCAGCTCCCCCTGCATCCCCGAGTTCAGCAGCTCCTCGACGGTCCGCAGCATGGCCTTGGACCTGTGCCGCATGGAGCGGGAGGTGTCCACGATGACCAGGTAGCGGCCCGAGGAGCCGGCGGCTTGGCCAGCCAGGGGCAAGGCGGCGAGCAGCAGCGCCAGGCCCACCGCCCAATGGGCGGCCCGCCCGCAAAGGACCTTGGAGGTGTCGCGATTCATGCCCGCTCACCGCCGGCGCTCGAACCGGTGGCGCTCTTTTCGGTTGTAATGTCCAAGGTCGTCGGCCTGCTCGGCCAACGCGCTTTGGACAGTGCGGATGAAATTGAGACAACTGGACGCCAGCCCGCCCAGGCCCAGCACCGTCGCTCGTTCGGCCTGGTCGTCGGTGACCGCCAGCACCTGGCCGTACGGAGCGAAGCGATGGGCCGCCCGCTGGATCATCTGGTCGGCCGTTTGGCCGGCCGGCGAATAGAGCACTTCCACTGCTCCCGGGTACGAAGCAACTGCCGTGCCGGCGGCCCGCTCTCGGCCGTCGAAAAAGATGGTGATGGGAGTCCCCAGCGCGTCCTGGTAGAGCGTCAGCCGTCCCTCCGGGACTTGTTCCCCTTCCACGGCGGGGCCCAACGCTGAAGGCGTTGGGCTATTCTCACGATGTCCCTTCGGGACAAGCCAGGGCGGCCCCCCGAAGGGCATAGACCTTAGCTTGACCGTCGCCCTAATGGGTGACGCGAATGCGCCGAGGGGGGCGTTGAGTCGCCGACCAAATTTGGCGCCGCGAGATCCGAATTGCGGCCCGGCCCGATGAATCTCGGGCGATTTCGCGCTGACAGCCGCTCGGCTCCGGAGTATAATGCCAGGATGAGCCTTAGTGAAGTGTTGGCCTGCCTGCCGGAGTTGACCCTTTCGGAGCGGCACACCCTGATTCGGCGCGCTCTGGAGCTTGATGATCCGGGGCTATCGGCAGCGGACGAGGCCCTGGTGGAGGGGCGATTGGCGGATCACCGTCGAGACCCCGCCTCTGCTTTGTCGCTTGAGGAAATGAAGGCGCGTCTGCGCTCTCGTTCCGGCAAATGAGTTGGCACCTCGAATTCCGCCCTGAAGTGGAGGGGGACGTGGCTGAATTGAGATTGCGGAAAGCCGAGAAAGTGGCTAGAGTCAGAGAAAAGCCGCACGCGAAAGAACCACGATTATGTATTTCGGAGTTGACTACCATCCGGAACAGTGGGTTTACCCTTACGCAGGAACACCCGAGGAACCTGAGGCTGCCTGGGAGAGCGACGCCAAGACGATGCTCAAGGCGGGCATCAACGTCGTCCGCATGGGGGAATTCACCTGGGGCCTGTGCGAGCCGGAGGAGGGCAAGTTCGATTTCGCCTGGCTTGGGCGGGTGATGGACCTCCTGGGCCAGGCCGGGATCAGCGTGGTGCTGGCGACGCCGACGGCGGCGCCACCCGTCTGGCTGGCGCGGAAATACCCGGAGGTGCTGCCGATCGACGAGCAGGGCCTGGTCAAGCACGAAGGGACGCGCCGCGCCGTGTGCCTCAACAGCGACGTGTATTGGAAGCGCTCCAAGCGGGTGGTCGAGGAGATGGCCAAGGCGCTGGGGCGCCATCCCCGGCTCATTGCCTGGCAAATCGACAACAGCCTGGGCGGCAATTTCACCGAGGCCTCCTTCAACGAGGACACGCGGAGCGATTGGCACAGTTGGTTGGAGGCCAAGTACGAGACCATCGAGCGCCTCAACCAGCTCATGGGGCTGCGCCACTGGGGCCAGGTCGTGTCAAGCTGGGATGAAGTGCCGATGCCGATGACCGCCCCGACCACCCACAACCCGGCGCTGGTGCTGGATTGGCGCCGGTTTTGCAGCGACACCATCGTTCAATTCGTGAAGATGCAGACCGACGTGCTCCACGAGTTGTCGCCCCACTGCCCGGTCACCACCAACCTGCGCCCGCTCCTGCACCGCTTCGATCACTTCGACCTGGCGGAGGTGATTGATTTCGTCTCCATCGAGAGCACCGCCGCCATCAAGGCCAAGCCCGCCGAACTGGCCTGCGAAATCGACATGCTCCGCTCGCTCAAAAAGACCGGGATTCGCACGCCCGACGGCGACACCGGCTTTTGGGTCATCGAGCAGAAGGCGGGGAACGTTACGTGGCAGGACGTCAACTCCCTGGTCCGGCCCGGGGTGCTGCGGATGTTCACTTACCAGCTCGTCTCGCGCGGGGCGACGGCCATCCTGTTCTTCCGCTGGCGCCAGCCCCGCTTCGGGACCGAGAAGTTCCACGGCGCGGTCCTGGGCCACAAGGCCCGGACCGACGGGCGGGTGTTCCAGGAAGTGGCCCAGATTGGCGAGGAACTGAAGCTGCTGGGCCCCTCGCTCAAGGGCACGCGGGTCGAGGCGGAGGCGGCCATTCTCTACAGCCACGACAACGACTGGGCGTTGCAGCAGCCCAACCAGCCGAACATGCACTTCAGCCTGCGCGATCACATTCAACTCTTCTACAACGCCCTGCACGACCGGAACATCACCGTCGATTTCGCCCGTCCCGCCGAGGACCTTTCCTCCTACAAGCTGGTCTTTGCCCCCTCCCTCCATTTGCTCTCGGGCGGGGAGGCCGACCGGCTCAAGCTTTACGTGCAAAACGGCGGCACGCTCATCGCCACCTTCAACAC
>Ga0326728_10013121_pt1 | contig 18125 bp, 13 predicted proteins | sample MB3enrmetagenome_FD_207602 | JGI IMG/M metagenome (GOLD analysis project Ga0326728, IMG submission 207602) | Lab enriched peat soil microbial communities from McLean, Ithaca, NY, United States - MB31MN | ecosystem: Environmental > Terrestrial > Soil > Wetlands > Peat | place: USA: New York... | reverse complement strand
CTGGACTCCGCACCTGCCAAAGCGTACGGAGGACCGATGAGCACTTTGAATGTTCTGTCCTTGGGCCGGGGTGAAGTTCTGTCACCTTTTAGTTCATACGCGCGGAAACGTATGAAGCGTCCATTTTTTTCTGGGTTTTCTTCTCAGCGTCTGCTTGTTCTACATACATTTTCCTCTTCATTAAAGGCTATGACGCAGGTGCGCAGGGCGGCGCTCACGTTCGTGCTTTGCCTGCTGGCCTTGGCCGTGGGAGCACTGTGTCCCCCAGCACAGGCCCAAACAGCCCCGGGCGATTGGGCCTGGGTGAACGGTAGCAGCACATTAGGTGCTCCCCCCGCCACCTACCCGGTCATTACATCCCAGTCTGGAACCTGGGGTACGCTGGGCCAAGCCTCCCCCAAGAACAATCCCGGAAGCCGCCAATATGCGACGACCTGGACCGACAGCAGCGGCAATCTCTGGCTCTTTGGGGGGGCCGGCAACGATTCGGCTGGCAATCCCGGATATCTCAACGATCTTTGGGAGTACAGCCCCACCAAGGGATGGACCTGGGTGAGCGGGAGCAACGTATTTGACGGTACAACAAACAACTTTGGCAACAATGATGGCAACCGGCCTGGAGTGTATGGCACGCAGCAAGGCGTCGCTGCTCCCGGCATCGTTCCCGGAGGCCGTAAAGCGGCGAGCGGCTGGACCGACGCCAGCGGCAATCTCTGGCTCTTTGGCGGCTTCGGGTGCGATTCGACCGATGCCAACTGCTATGTGCCTCTCAACGATCTTTGGGAGTTCAATCCTTCCACCGGATTGTGGACCTGGGTGAGCGGGAGCAGCACCGCGCTGGATAACTATGATGGCCAGCCCGGAGTATACGGCACGAAGGGCATCCCTAACTCCGCCAATGTTCCAGCAGGCCGGTCGGATGCGGTCAGTTGGATCGATAGCAGCGGCAATCTCTGGCTTTTTGGCGGTTTCGGTTGGGGGAACAAGAGTATCTCCAGCATCTATTTCAACGATCTTTGGGAGTTTACTCCGTCCATCACCACCTCAGCCATAACTGGGGTATGGACCTGGATGAGTGGGACCAACCCACCGTTCAGCGATAGCGACCCAACCTGTACTTCGTCTGCCGCGAACTGTTATCAGCTTGGAGTGTACACGCCGCAGGGCAGCACCAGCCTCGTTCCCGGAAGCCGCCAGGATGCGGTCGGCTGGATCGATAGCAATGACAACCTCTGGCTCTTCGGGGGGTATTACATTGATGGGAACTTGAATACCAACGATTTCAACGATCTTTGGAAGTTTAATTCCACCACCGGCCAGTGGACATGGATGAGTGGAAGCAACATCAATGCAGATGACGACATTGGTTCTGGCGCCCATCAAGGGAAGCCTGGCAAATACGGCACGCAGAACGTTTCTGACCCAAGCAACGTTCCCGGAAGCCGCGACAGCGCCAATGGCTGGATTGACAGCAGCGGCAATCTCTGGCTCTTCGGAGGCGAGGGCTACGATTCGACGGGCACCTATGGCGGAAGCACCGCAGGCGGACTCAACGACCTATGGGAGTTCACTCCTTCCACTGGAAATTGGACATGGGTGGGAGGAAGTAAGACGGGAAGCTACTGCTTCAACAACGGCACCCTTTGCGGGATGGATGCCTATTATGGCGTAAAGGGAATGTCTGGCGCACAGGGCGTTGCCGCCGTCAGCAACGTGCCCGGAAGCCGATACAGTGCTGGCAACTGGGCCGATAGCAGCGGCAATCTCTGGCTCTTTGGTGGCATGGGCGCCAGTACCGACATCTACTTCGTTGGCGCCAACAATGACCAGTGGAGCCTCGGCGGGATAGGCTATCTCAACGACCTTTGGGAGTTCCAATTTACCGTACCCACAGCCGCCCTGCCGGCTTTCAGTACGCCGTCCGGCACCTATATCGGGGCACAGTCAGTGGAGATCAGCGACTCGACCGCGGGCGCGACGATCTACTACACCACCAACGGAACGGCTCCAACCACCACCAATTACAGTGGTTCCGGCGCCAGCCCCCTTACGGTCTCCGTTGCTTCGACGGAGAAGCTTCGCGCCATTGCCGCCGCCCCCAACTACAACAGCAGTTACGTAACCTCGGCAAGCTACACGATTCAGAACGCCGCCGCCACGCCGGCCTTTAATCTCACCGGGGGCACGTATGGAGGCACGCAGAGCGTCACCATCACCGACTCGACTCCGGGCGCGACGATTTACTACACCACCAACGGATCGACTCCATCCACCAGTTCGTACAGCGGCTATGGAAACAGCCCCATTTTGCTCACGGTCGCTTCGTCGGAGACGGTTGAGGCCATTGCCAGCGCCACCGGCGACCTGAACAGTGGAGTAGCCTCGGAAACCTATACCATTCTGCCGCTGGCGGCCACGCCGGTTATCTCTCCGGGCACCGGAACCTACGGTAGCTACCCATCCGTCACCATCAATGATTCAAACCCAGGCGCGACGATTTATTACACCACCAATGGGTTGACTCCGACCTCCGGCTCATCCAGTTGCACCGCGCCGTGCTCGCTCACGGTTACAACGTCGGAAACCCTTGAGGCCATAGCCTCCGCCTCCGGGTACTATCCCAGCGCCACGGCCTCGGCCACATACACCCTCAATCTGCCCGTGCCGACGATCAGCTCTATCTCCCCTCTCTATGTCAACGCGGGGACCACTTTCACGCTGACGGTCAATGGCAATAATTTCACGCCGTTTTCGACCATCTATTGGAACTCCGGCACCGCCCTCACCGCCTTGACCACGATCTATGTGAGTTCAACCCAGCTCACAACGCAGGTTTCGGCGGCACAAATAGCCTTTTCTACCGGAAGCAGCTATAGCGACTTTCCAGTCACCGTGGAGACACCGGGAGCTGCTACGACCAATGCCTTCTATTTCGCAGTGGAAAGCCCCAACAGCTCGTCCTTCCCGGTAACGATCTCTCCGGCGACAGCCACGGTAACCGCCGGGGCGTCGGCAATAATTTCTCTCGCTTTTAAAAACGCCGTGAGTGGTTCTGTGAGTGATTATCTAGGATGCCTGAATCTGCCCACCGGTGCCAGTTGCACTTATGTCGATAATCCGAACTCGGTCAATTCCGGGGTATTGACAATCGCAACCTCTTCGACAACCCCCAAGGGCACTTACGTAATCACCTTGCAGTGTGGAGAAATAGTGCCGGCGACAACGTCCACTTCGGTTGCTTCTACCACCGGCCTGCTGCTGTCCGCGCTTCTTCTTCCGCTAGGGCTGCTGCGAAGAAAGGTGCGAACGAAAGCGCGAAGCGTTTGGCTGACGATGTGTATGGGGCTGGTGTTGCTGGCTTCGGCGGCATTCCTGACGAGTTGCTCAAACGTCAGCACGAGTGAGCCAAAAACCTATTCCTCAACGACAAAAGCGTCGTGTGCGGGCACGGTTACTCTGACGGTCCGGTAAGCGCCCGTCTCGCAGTGGATCTCATCCGAAGGAGAGCTAACGCTCTCCTTCCAGGCATGGCCGGATGAAGGAAACAGGCGCTGCGCTTGCGTCGCACCGTATGCCCTCTTCCATCCGCGTAACGGTATGTGAGGCAGTCAATGATGAATTTGAGTAGGTTTTTATCCTGTGTCGGTTTGAGCTTTCTTTTGATAGTGGGAATAGCCCGTGGGCAGGAGACAGGCGCTCTGCGTGGCACGGTCAAGGACCCCAGCGGTGCGCTCGTCTCTGAATCCGCTATTACTTTGCAGGCGGCGACTTCCCAGACAACGTTAAAAACACAAACTGACGCCAGCGGTGTGTTCGAGATCAGGAACATTCCGCCCGGCGCATACACATTGCAAGTGGAGCACGCCAGCTTCGCTACCCTCGTCAAGGCGGTTCAGATCGTTCCCGGCGAGGCGACCAACCTGAACTTGTCCATGGCCTTGGGCATGGCGTCCATTAGCGTGGAAGTTCAGGCTAGCCGAGAAGAAATTGCCGAGACGCTTTCGCCCGGTGCGGTGACCGTGGCTTATCCGGACGACATCAAGGGCGAGTTCAAATCCCTGCCCGAGCTTCTCGACCAGATGCCTGGTCTTTACGTCAACCGCGTCTCTGGCTCTGGGCAATACACCACCGTGAGTGTGCGCGGCAGTTCGCCCACCGAGGTCAACATCTACATTGACGGCGTGCCCTACAACTTGGCCAGCGAGGCGGCGGCTGATCTCTCCACCCTCTCGATTGCCAACGTCGAGCGGGTTGAGAGCTACCGCGGAGCAGTGCCGGCGCGCTTCTCCGGCGCGCCCGTCGGCGGCGCCATCAACATCGTCACCAAAGCACCGACCGCCTTCACAATCACCGGATCGGCCGGCGCCCGCACCTTGAACGGGAGGCAATTCAGTCTCGGCATAAACGGCCCGCTGGGTAGAGGCAGGCTATTTAACGGCGGCAAGCTGCTCTTCGGCGCCGACCAGGATCGCAGCGAGGGAAACTTTAAGTACACCAACTACTATCTCCAAAGCTTCTACGATATCGTCCTTCCTGCCGGTATTCCGTATACGTATGGCGGCAATACCTACTACACCTATGCAGGGGAAACGTATTGTGAGTACGATGCAACTAGGGGTAATCCATGTAACTATTCGGCCGAGCGGCACCGGCTGAACAACAGCTACGGCAAAGACAACCTGCTGTTGAAGTGGCAGAATAAGAACTTCGTCTTCAAGGTGGACTACCTCTACATGAACCGCCTCATGCCGTACGCGGTTAGCTATGGGGTGGAGGACAACCCGAATCCTCCAGCGTCGGATATGTACTACAACGCGCGTCACCAGCAAAAGATTCACCAGGATGAGGCGCTGCTCGGCTGGAATCACACCTCCTTTGGCAAGCTGACCACCAGCCTGAACCTGAACATGATGGATCAGGACAAGCGCTACACCAACCCCGACGCCGTAGCTCCCTATAGCGGCTTTTTAGGTGGAAAAGGTGAGCACTACCACACCCGCCGCTACGGCGCGGAGGGAGACGCCATCTACTCATTGGGCGAGCACGGAGGAATCGATCAGCGCATAGAACTCCATGGCGACTGGGTGAAGGAAACACTGAACACCGGTTTGAACTGTGGTCTTCAATGCGGGTTCACCAGCATCGGTTCGATCTACATGCCTATTTACACCCGCTTCACCACCACCGCCCAACTCCAGGACACCCTTACCGTCCGCTCTCTTCATAACCTGGAGATCACCCCGATGGGGCGGGCAGAGAGGATGACCGGCCCCACCGTCGGCTGGGCGAGAAACGGCTCCACGCCGACTCAGAACCTGGGTTGGGCTCTCAATGCCAGTATCGCTCTGAAAGAAAGGTTCGCCCACGGCTGGCAGGCTTACTCCACCTTCGGCAAATACATCCGTTACCCCAACTTCTACGAGATCTACGGCGACGGCATCAATATCATCCCAAAAACAAACAGCGATGGAACGACCTACGCCATCTTGCCGGAGATTGGCCGCACGCTTGACGCAGGCGTTGGCTGGGATGGCGCGCTGACGGAGAAGCTGAGCGGCCATTCTCGCCTGACCTTGTTCGAGCGCTGGACCAATAACAATATCACCCTCGTACAAAACCCGATGCAGTCCTATTACACGAATACGGGCGATACCCTCCAGCACGGCATCGAGTTCGAGGGCAGCCTCCACTACGGCCAGTTTGCCAGCCTGCAATCCGCTTTTACGGTGCAGGACGGCTGGTACCGGCACCAAGCCTACTATCCGTGGGGGCAAGTTGTGCCCATAACGCCCGCTCCCGGCTATAAAATTCCCACCCTCAACGCCCCCTACGTCACCGGCGACGCCCGCCTCGACCTGCACTTCCTCCACGACAAACTGACAGGCTTCGCTGAAGTCAAGTACACAGGCCAGATGATCAACGGAATAGCGGGCGTTCTAATTTCCACCAACCCTGAACGGGAACGGTACGAGGGAAATGCCGGGTATGATCGTCCTCTCACGACCCTCGACCTGGGTGTTCACGGAAAGATTCCTTACGGCGGCACCTTTTCCGGCGGCGTGACCGACCTTTTCAACCAGGGACCGAAACAAACAGTAAGCGGAATAGGCAGTGGGGGCATTACCTGGCAGACCTGCTCCGAGAGCGGGGTCAGTGTAAGCAATTGCCCTGCCTGGGATCTCATCACAAATACCGTGGGCATGCCGATCCGATCCAACGTCCTGTATCCGCAGCAGGGCCGCACTTTCTACGTCACCCTGGCCTGGCAGCTTGACGGTTTGCATCGCCGCAGAAGAAGCGTCCTTGGTGGCAAATAACAAATCTGCAAATCCGACGGGCGAAGATCGGCGGACAGCCTCACAAAGAGTGCGCCTTGCGCGGCTGAGTGCCCATACCCCTGCCGTCGCTTCAGAGCCGTCCGCACGAGCGCCTCCACCTGCTGCGGATAAAGCACGGTTTGCCTTTTCTTGTATGCATGGAACTTTCATCTGCTACCCCCGCCGGTTTGCCGGCGCTAAAGGAGAACCTCATGCGATCTCGCATATTTGCATTCCTTACTCTGGCCGTGCTGGCCTCCAGCATGGTGTTTGCCCAAGACCAGTACACCGCTTACAGCGTCTACACTTACGACAAATGCTCCACAAGCAATCCTTGCCCCAATGGCAGAGGAATGGCTGGCCGCATCGTCGATGCAGGTGGTTCCTCCGTCACCGCTTCTCCCGATATGTCGCCTACCGCAACAGATAAGTTCACGTGGAACGGCGATCCCATCGTTCAGGGATTCGCCAACTCCAGTAATGTGCCGACTATCGCCGTCACAGACTATACAGGTACCGCTGGTCAACCCATTCGCATCTACAATGCGACCAACGGCAGCCTGGATACGACCGTCACAAATGGCTGGTCGAGCGTAACCAACCCCTACTCTTTGGTTACTGTCGGCAACTATCTTTATGCCATCGATTATGACAGCGCGACGGTGGCGGAGATCAATCCCAGCACCTATGCCCAGACCTCTTCCACTCCCTACACCGCACCCTCCGTCACCGTTGGCAATTACACTTACAAAGCCTACGGCCAGGGACTGCTCAACGTGAACGGCACTCTCTATGGGCTGTTCTTCTACTACGTCTACAACTCCTCAACCAAAACCTTCACCTACTACGACAGCTGGTTGGTAAAGTTCAACATCAACCCCGGTAGCTCGATTGTTCTCAATAGCGTCAATCCATCTTTTGCCGCCAATGGCTTTGCCCTGGCATCCACCACCATTAATGGCACCCCCTACATCTACGTAGCCTCTCTTGGCGGACAGCAGCAAGGCAGCAGCTATAACAGTGGTTCGGTTATTCAGGCGGTTAAAGCCAGCAATATCACGGCCACGCCTACCACGGTGCTGCAGGCGGGCTCAACCTACCCCTACAACTTCTACGGCATCAGCTTCAACGGCACGACCGCGTATGTCCTCATGGGCACATACACGGGCGACTTTGCCTCCACCAACGGCCTGCTGGTTCAGGCCACCGCTGGCGTTAACTCCAAAAACGCCCCAACTTTGACCGTCAACAAGACAATCGATACCATCAGCTCTCAAGCCGGCTATTATTGGGCGGCTCAGTTCACACCCAATAATCGCCTTTGGGAGGCGCGTGGTAACGAAATCGAGGTTTACGATGTCTCCTCATCAACGCCTGTGATAGACGCAACTCTCACCCTTAGCTCCGGCAGTCTGCTTTCGAGCACGGACATCGCCTACGACAATATCAGCAACATCAGTTATGTCGATCCCGTTGAAAAGAAGACAGTTGCTGTGCGCGGCTACCGTTCACCATTCCAGGTCTCGCATTCGCCTGCGTTGGCGGCAGTTCGTGCCCTCACGCAGGGGCGGCCTGGACTCACCACGGAAGAAATTAACCAACTCAACAACGAATCCAACACGAAGTAAGACTCTTCTATGAGTAGGAATGGGGGGGCTTGCAGTCTTGTCTGACTGCAAGCCCTTCCATGAACGCACCTGCCTCATTTCACGCTGACGCCTTCGGTTTCCGTATGGCCGCACACATGAAATCGGCGCGCGGTTTGGTGCTTGATGCTTTTGTCATGAGTAGGCGAAAACTGATAACTTGCGGCCTTCGCGACTCAAAGAGCATATAGCACCGGTTGAAAGAAAAGGCGCAATGAATCGAATTACTTGTTTGAATTGCTTTCTTGGAAGGATTCCGATGAAAGCATGGTCAACTCCACTCCTGCTTCCTGGAACATTATCAACGAGAGAGGGGGCTGTCCCCATCGTTCGTTATCGCTGGGCGTATAGACGATCCGCGTAATGCCAGATTGCACGATCACTGCGGCACATTGCGGACACGGCATGTAAGGGGTGACGTATAGCGTACAGCCATGAATATCTTGATGGGCAGAGAGGATTGCATTGACCTCAGCATGAAGAATCGTCGGGTACTTGATCTCTCGGTTTTCGAGCCGCTCTGCAGAGTCTGCAATGCCCTGCGGAAATCCATTGAAGCCGACAGAGACAACAAACTTTCCTCTTGTAATAACAGCTCCCACTTTGGAACTCGGATCTTTGCTCCAGCTTGCCACAAGCCGAGCCATCTCCATAAATCTTTGATCCCATTTGTTCGTGATAGTCATTTTCGTGTCTCCGTAGGCGTGCGTTGATGCCTGTTTAGTAACGTATTTAACAATACAGCGTACTGGAAAGGATGAAATGAGTCATTGGCATCGGACACCACGCGTCGTTTCTGTTCGCAGTTTAGTGCAGCGCTGCGCAAAGTGCATCCTCCTTGATCGGAGCGTGGAATTTTCTGTCGTGGATCTAAAGGTGCTATCGAAAGACATTCAGACGATATATGCGATGGACCCCAAAGAAAAGCTATCTCGTGCACAAATAATACGGTTGTGCCAGGAAATGCGCGCTCTTTTGCTAACCGCAGATAACGAAGTGATTCCAATCCTAATTGCCGAATCCGGAACTCCCTGGAGTGCGTTGTTACTGTCGCGTGGGAAAACCGTTCAAGCGGACACCCTGCAAAGACTGGTCGCCAACCAACTCTTGGCCAGGCCCTCGATCGATCTCGAACTCATGACCGAGTACATCAGGCATAATCGGCTGCTGATCGATTTACGTCAAAACAGCCCATCTATAGGCGTGTTTTGCAATTGTCGATGGAGCCCCACAAGGTAATGAATATAAAAGGTTTTGTGTTCTATAGGCCTATCGTGAGCCTCGTGAAACCTCCGAGACGTCATCGTCGTGGTACGATAAAAATGCTTCGAGGTTTTGCTGAAATCAACAGCAGATAAAAGGGAAGCGGGTGTAAATCCCGCACGGTCCCGCCACTGTAAGCAGCGAGTCTTTCGCAATCGACGCCACTGTTCCGCGAGGAATGGGAAGGCTGCGAAAGGCAATGACCTGCAAGTCAGGATACCTACCTCGTAGTGAAATGCGCCCCGCTTCGATGAAAAGCGGAAGGCGAATAGAGAACGGTTTCTGCTTTTAGTTCCTCCTCTCTTTTCGACCCTCCTTCTTTCCAATTCATCGAGGCAGTTGCGCTCACTTGTAGTTTTGAGGCGTGGACTCCTCTTGCGATGCTTACCTTTCTGATTGGCGGCGCTCGTAGCGGCAAAAGCAGGCATGCAGAGTCTCTTTGTGTTGGTGCACTTCGGGTTGCATACATTGCAACCGCACGGGCCAACGACGAAGAGATGCGCGCACGCATTGCACGGCATCGTTATGATCGACCGGCGCATTGGGATACGTTCGAAGAGCCTCTGGCAATTGCCCCTCTCCTCGGGAAACTACGGCAAGAGTATAACGTCCTGCTCTTGGACTGCCTCACCGTGTGGTTGAGCAATTCGCTCTTTCACTTTCGCCGTCAACCATCCAATGAGATCGAAAACAGAGTGCTTGCGCAGCTCGATGAAATCATCCGTGCTGCGACCAGCACTCATCTTATTGTTGTCGCCAATGAGGTCGGTGGGGGAATTGTTCCCTCCACAAAGGTGGGTCGCATCTTCCGCGACCTGCAAGGACTGGCGAATCAGCGCGTGGCTGCTGCTGCCGACCGCGTTCTCATGGTGGTTGCCGGTATTCCCATACAAATCAAGCCGTCGAACGGCGGTATCCCTATGCTCCCGGAGAAATCAGAATGAAATGGATGTGGGTTGTTTCAAAAAGTGTGTACTTTTTTGTGCTGGCCAGTGCAATTGCCTGGGCACAAGGGAATAGCAGCATCAGTGGGGTGGTGAAAGATCCCAACGGAGCAATTGTTCCGGGTGCGACAGTGACGCTGGTGTCGCGTGACAATACGACAAGCCTGCGGGCAGTCAGCGATCAGTCTGGACACTATCGATTCGCACACCTTTCTCCGGGTTTGTACCTGCTTTCGGCAATGGTGAAGGCGCTGGAATCTTCCGCTGTTCGCACCATTGATACAACTATTGACGCACAAGCTGAAATTGATTTGCAACTGCGTCTAGTTGCTGTCACAACGTCTGTAACCGTCACTGGATCAGGAATAGCACAAACCTCTGACGAGATGGCGAAGTCGGTTTCGGTCGTCGATGCGGAGACGATTCAGGCTCTGGATACAAATACTGTTGCCGACGCATTGAACTACGTCCCTGGCCTACGCATAGAGCAGCAAGGTGGTCCCGGTGGACTCGTTTCGATCAAGACCCGCGGACTGCGCAATCAAGACACTGCGGTACTGGTGGATGGATTCCGTTTGCGCGATGCGTCTGGCACACAGGCGGACGCATCGTCCCTCTTGCAGGATCTGCTCATCACGAACGTAGACCGCATCGAGGTACTGCGCGGCACGGGGTCCTCAATTTATGGCACGGACGCAACCGGCGGCGTCATCAACATCATCACAGGCGTGGGCGGTGGAAAAACGCGCGGCACAGTTCTTCTCGAAGGCGGTTCGATGACCACGTTCCGAGGCCGTGCGGGAGTTTCTGGCTCTACGCTCAATGGAAAACTCGGTTACAGCGCAGGTATCGCGCACCTGAATGTTGTCAATGGCCTCGATGGCAATTTACCGGACCGTACCAGCGGTGTGCAGACTCGTCTCGACTATGCATTCTCCAACCACGCCCTCATCACCGCACGCTTTTTTGCGTTAGATTCATTTTCGCGTATGACACAGAGCCCGGAGGCACTTTCCAGCGCTTCCAGTACAGGTGTGACAAAAGCTGTGGCGCTGTCAGCTTCGCAGTTGCGCCTTTACGAGACTGGCACACCGCTTTCCAAGTTGGATCTGGGGAATGCCACGTTCATTTCGGACTACGACGACCCAGACGACAGCCGTGCCGCGCGCACCTACTCGGGCGCATTAACTGCCAGCACACACCCTACAGATTCCCTATCGCTGACCGCAAACTACCAGGGGTTGTCTACACATCGAAATTATAAAAACGGGCCGCTGGGAATAGGGGACTATCAGCCTTACGGTGGCACCGAGATTGATCTGTACGATGGATTGATCCATACAGTATCAGGGCGAATGAACTGGAGGTTTGGAAAATATCAGTCGATCAATGCCGGCTACGAGTTCGAGAACGAGCACTATCAAGAGCAAACAACAGAACCGACTGCGCCCAAATTCTACAGCACAGACGTGACTCAGCGTTACCATGCCATTTTTCTGCAAGACCAACTGCATCTGGCAAGCGGACGCCTGCAACTGGCAGGTTCATACCGCGGTCAGTTCTTCGATCTGGATAATCCAGCTTTGGTTCCTGCAAGTAGCAACCCTTACACGGGAGTGAAATTGAGCAATCCGCCTACCTCGAACACATGGGACGCATCTTCCGCCTATCTGTTCCGCGAATCAGGAACAAAACTTCGCGCTCACGTGGGAACCGGCTATCGTGCTCCTTCGCTCTATGAACGGTTCGGCACCTACTTCAGCAGCTACGGCAACACGTATGAGGGCGATCCTATCATCAATCCGGAGCGCTCCACTGCCGTCGATGGTGGAGTTGACCAGAGTCTCTGGAACCGTCGCGCCGAGGTTTCCGCAACGTACTTTTATACTCGTCTTCACGATGTGATTGCATATGGCTCCGTGCACGCAGCGACCGATCCGTTTGGGCGGAGCTACGGCTACTACAACACAAAAGGTGGAATTGCCCGCGGTGTTGAAGCAAGTTTCGCGGTAACACCAGTCCGGAGGCTGAATCTACGCACGGCCTACACCTTTACCAATGCGCGCGAAACAGAGCCGACGATCACTGGCATCTATCAAACATTCAAAACGCCTGATCATCAGTTTTCTGTGCTTGCAACCGGGCAACTAACGCCGTCCCTGTCGGTGGTTTTCGGAACGGTCTTATCGAGCACCTATCTGGCTCCGATCTATAACTCCACAACTTATGCCAGTCAGGCCTTTCGGTTCGATGGATTCCGCAAAGGACAGCTTGGCGCAAACTACCGGCGTCCACTTGGCGAGCAACGCTCTGTGCGACTGTTCGTCAACGTGAACAACACTTTCAACCAGTCGTACTACGAGAGCGGCTACCGCACGCCGGATGCTACGGCGATGAGCGGCGTGCAATTTGACTTTTAAGAATGGTTAGAAAAACTTATCTATGTTTTCTGCTGATCGTTCTATGGGCGGCGACCGCTTGCGCGGCGCCGCCTCAGCGGATTGTGTCTGTTTCTCCAAATCTGACTGAAATTCTTTACGGACTCGGCGTCTTCGACCGGGTTGTTGGCGTCACCGATTACTGCACCTATCCTCCCGAAGCAAAATCGCGGGAGCGAGTCGGAGGCTGGTCCACTCCTAATCTCGAACGCATTGTCCGCCTGCATCCGGATCTGGTTGTACTGACGCAGGCGCAAGTTCCCATTCTCGCCTACAACCTGAAGCAACTCGGAATTCACTTTATGGTGACGCCAAGCCAAAGTGTCTCTGATGTCTTCTCGACTATCAACGAGGTCGGAGCAGCGGTCGGGAAACAGCGCGAGGCTCAGGCTCTTGCCGTCTCAACGCGCGCGACTCTGGATCGAGTACGCAAGCTCACCTCCGGCAGAGCGCGCCCCACGGTAATCATAGCCGTTGATCGCTCTCCCGGTAGTCTCCGCGACCTCTACGTTGCCACCCAGGGAAGCTACCTTGCGGACCTGGTCGAAATTGCCGGAGGGCATGTCGTCGCGCCTCCAACGACAAGCGGATATAGCCAAATCAGCAAAGAAAAGCTGATCATCCTCAACGCGGACTTTGTGCTGGAATTGAAACCGGGAGCCATCGCCGGGGACGCGCAAAGAGCGCGCTCCGACTGGCAAGAGCTTCCGACGTTGAAAGCGGTCAGGAACTTCAGGGTTTATGAACTGACTGATGACTTTATTCCGCACAACTCGCAATTGATTGCGCGGACCGTTGTGCTGCTGGCGCACATCCTGCATCCTGAGATTCCGCTTCGAGAATTGGAGCCGCAATGATGCCGCCGATTCTCGAAGCATGTCACCTCGGGTTCGAATATTCTCCTGCACGACCGGTTATCGCTGATCTTTCTCTCTCCCTACACCAAGGTGCTTTGTGCGCATTTATTGGTTCCAACGGAAGTGGCAAGTCCACGCTGATTCGTTTGCTCGCCGGTGTTCTGAAGCCGGCATCTGGCGACGTGCTGCTTCATTGCCGTAGCTTGGCGAAGACACCTCGACAGGAAGTAGCCAGGAGTTTGGCGTATGTTCCCCAATCCTGGACGATGGTGTTTCCATTCACTGCGCTGGAAGTGGTGCTTACGGGACGAAGCCCCCATCGGTCGCCCTTTCGTCTGGAGAACGGGAAGGATCGAGCGCTCGCCATGGAGGCGCTCTCTCTTGTCGAAGCGTCGCATCTGGCTGAACGGCCGGTCACGGCGCTCTCGACTGGCGAGCAGCAACTGGTGTCCGTAGCCCGTGCGCTGGCGCAGCAGCCCGAATGCCTGCTTCTCGATGAACCATCCGCATCCCTTGATCTTCGCCATCGCATCGCCTTAATGCGTACACTGGTTCGCCTGCGTGACACATTAGGGTTGGCAATTTGCGTGGTCACACATGACCTGCATTTGATTGATAGCTCCTTTGACAGGGTGCTGGCGCTTCGTAACGGCCAACTGATCGTAGATGACCGCCCGGATAAAGTGCTAAATGATTCCACTTTGGCGGCGGTATATGAAGACCAGAGTATCCGGACACGGAGCTTCGAGGGGAGGACGCTCGTATGGTGCGATTAGCCGCTGTCCTTCTCGGGCGAACGAAGTCCATTGGCGTTAGACTTTTGCGAGCCTTGGTGATCCTTTCGCTCATTCTGGTTGCTGTTGTGATCGGTTCCACATGCATGGGAACGGAATCGATCAATTTCTCGACCGTCTTTTCCGATCCGACGATGCACACTCTGTTTTTCGAGCTTCGTTTGCCACGCGTGATCATGGCTGCGATGGTCGGAGCCTCGCTGGCGATCGTAGGAGCCGCGCTGCAAGCGTTGTTCCGTAATCCTCTGGCCGATCCATTCATCCTCGGCGTTTCCGGAGGCGGCGCGGTTGGCGCTAGCATCGCGATTGCATTCGGAATCGACAAAATTCTTGGGGGAATTCCGTTCCTCTTCCTCTCCGCTTTTTTGGGCTCCCTTCTCGCGGTATTCCTTGTCTATCAGATTGCCCGCACTGGACGCACCATTCTGCCCGGAGCATTGCTCCTGGCCGGCGTCGCAGTGAATCTAATTGCATCATCGGCCGTGATCACGATTCAATTTCTGGCTGATCCGAACCGTGCGCATCAGATCCTGCGCTGGACGACAGGAAGCCTCGATGTCGTCGGGTTTACAACCATCCGGCACATGACTCTGTTTCTGGTCCCGGCTTGGATCGCCCTGTTAATGATGGCGGACAAGCTCCACCTGCTCGCCATTGACGAGGATACGGCGATGACGCTGGGAGTGAACGTGAAACGCTGTGAGCTGCTGATTCACTTGCTCTGTTCTCTGCTGGTTGCGGTAACAGTTGCGGTCGGTGGTGCGGTGGGCTTTGTCGGCTTGATCGTGCCGCACGCGATTCGTCTTCTTTTCGGGGAAGACCTTCGTATCGTACTTCCAGGATCGCTGCTACTCGGAGCGTCTTTTCTAGTCGCGGCTGATACCGCTGCGCGCACGGCGCTTGGCTCGACGGAGTTACCGGTAGGAGCAGTGACGGCATTGCTGGGCGGTCCTGTGTTCCTGTTTCTCTTACGCAGACGGCAAAGGTATTCTGCTCTATGACATGTTGATTGAACGACGAAGGATGACAATGACTGAGACTTCAAATGAACTGATTTTCCATGAAACGGTACAGCGGATTCAACCGGTCGACGCTCGTCTGTTGGAACTGGCTGTTGAACGGCAGCGGCATCTGACCAAACCAGAGGGCAGCCTCGGGCGGTTAGAAGAAGTGGCAAATCGTTGTTTTGCCATCTTCGGCGGACACTCATTTTCAGTATCCAAAGCGCGCATCGTGGTTTTCGCTGGAGATCACGGCGTGTGTGCAGAAGGCGTAAACCCCTATCCCCAAGCGGTGACCGCGCAAATGGTGATGAATTTCGTTCACAACGGTGCGGCCATCAATTGTCTGGCAAAGACCTGTGGTATCGAACTCAGGATCGTCGATGTTGGTGTTATTGGTCCGCTACCATTCTGCGCGGAAATTGTGAATCGGAATGTTGCTCATGGAACCAGAAATTTCTGTGACGCTCCTGCAATGACGCTGCCGGAAGCGTTCGCAGCTCTTCGTGTTGGGATCGACATGGCGAATGACGCGGTTGCCGACGGCTGTACTCTTCTGGGGTTCGGCGAAATGGGCATTGGCAACACAACTCCCGCGAGCGCAATTGCAGCAGCTTTGACCCAACGTCCGGTTAGAGAAGTAGTTGGCCGGGGAACAGGAGCAAATGACGACTGCTTGCGACGGAAGATTTCCGCCATCGAGCGAGGCTTGGCTTTACACTGTGAGCATCTGAAGAATCCACTCGACATTCTGAGAAATGTTGGAGGACTGGAGATCGCTGCCATGTGCGGCTTCTGCCTCGGGGCCGCAGCCAATCGTCGCCCAGTGCTGACAGATGGCCTGATCGCCACTTCCGCCGCGGCGCTTGCGGTTCAGATGCAGCCGGTCGTAAAGGACTACCTCTTTGCCGCCCACACTTCAACGGAGCCTGGACATGTCTCTCTTCTGGAAAGCACTGGACAACAGCCCCTCCTCAACCTTGGCTTGCGGCTTGGCGAGGGAACGGGTGTTGCCCTCGCAATGAGCATCGTACAAGCTGCGGTTGCTGCTTTTAATGAAATGGCTACGTTTGAGTCGGCAGCGGTATCGGTAAAGGACACTGACAACCCACGATGAAATCACTTCTGGCGAGCATCGCGTTTTGCACTCGTATTCCCATTCTCGTTGAGTTTGGCGCCGGGGACGTTGGCAAGGCTGCGCGCTGGTTTCCTGTGGTCGGCGCTCTGCTCGGTCTCGTCTCAATGGCTTTGTCGCGAGGTCTAACGCCATTTCTGCCCGCCACGGTTGTTGCCGTTCTAATCCTGGCGGTAGAAGCGCTCATCACGGGTGCGCTCCATTATGACGGCTTTGCGGATGCTGCGGATGGACTCGGTGGCGGGAAGTCGCGCGAGGACTGCCTGCGCATCATGCGTGACCATGCAATCGGCAGCTATGGCGCAACGGCGTTGATCCTACTGCTTGGGTTAAAAGCTGTATCGATCAGCGCATTGATTGCTGCCAACAGTTCCTCAGTCTATCTGATTCTGGCTCCCGTAATCGGACGTTGGAACATCGTTCTCCTTTCGCGCTGTTTGCCGTATGCACGTCCGTCGGAAGCAGTGTCACGCCACATTGGTACTGCTGAACTCGTCTGGGCAACTGCGTTCTGTGCGTCGATCATCTTACCCGTTGCACGATGGCACGGCGCCATCTGTTGGGGTGCGGCGGCACTGTCGGCGGCGGCGTTCGGCTGGTTTTGCCATCGTAAGATAGGCGGCGTAACCGGCGATACCTTGGGAACGTCGGAACAGATTGGTGAGGCGATTGTCCTTCTGCTGGGGACGGCTCTGCGATGAATGAAAGCCGAGATATGAAAGCAAACACACGCGTTTGGCTTATTCGTCATGGAGAACCATGCTCCGAAAGCCGTGGCCGATGTTACGGACAACTGGATATTGAACTATCTTTGGAGGGGCGAAGACAATTGCAGGCAGTCGCAGGCAAACTAAGCGAGGAGCCAATATGCGTGATCTACTCCAGCCCACGCCGAAGGGCGCTGGAAAGCGCATCGATTCTCGCAGAGCGGCTACACTGTTCGGTTAGGACAGAAGAGCAGTTCCGCGAAATTGACTTTGGCGACTTTGAAGGTAAACTCTATGACGACATCGCTCAAGAATATCCGAAGATTTATCGCCAATGGATGGAACATCCAACGGAGACACAATTTCCTAATGGCGAGAGCTTTGTGCAAATGCAAACGCGTGTGGTCGATGCAGCATATAAACTTTACGCTCGTCACCATGGGGAAACAATCGCGATTGTTTCCCACGGCGGCGTGAATCGCATTCTGCTTGCAACCGCATTGGGAGTCTCCGATGCAAACATCTTTCGCATTGCCCAACGATATGCTGCTAGGAACTTGGTCACACTGATCGGCGATTATCCTTTGGTTGAACTCATGAACGCTTGACCCTTGCTCCATCAGTGCAATTCCTCACCGCTGCCAAGCGAATGCTGGCAGCGGTGCCTCTTGAATCGCTCACTTTATTGCACCTTGCTTCCGACACCCTCAGTCAGTCTTGACGGCGGAAGGCTTCTGAGAAGAGAATCGAGATGCAGTCAGTGTCCTGCTGGCTACCGTAAGCGTTCCCGTTAACCAACGCACTTTTCTCTTTGTGAACCATGAATCTGGTTCTGAGAAGGTGCGCTTTGGTTGCAAAACTGGTTCGAATGGGAACCTAGCATTTGTAAAAGCAGGCATCGTCTCGGAGCCCAACAACAGATTGGAGCTTTCCGATGACTACTCTTTCTTCCTCCCGTGTGGTTCGAGTTCTGGACCGTCTCTTTGCTGAAGCCGATGCAAGCGAACAGGCGATGGGCGCTGC
>Ga0326728_10013120_pt1 | contig 18126 bp, 15 predicted proteins | sample MB3enrmetagenome_FD_207602 | JGI IMG/M metagenome (GOLD analysis project Ga0326728, IMG submission 207602) | Lab enriched peat soil microbial communities from McLean, Ithaca, NY, United States - MB31MN | ecosystem: Environmental > Terrestrial > Soil > Wetlands > Peat | place: USA: New York... | reverse complement strand
GCGGAAATTGGCAATTAAAGGCAAAGTCCTCGGCAGGAAGGTGCTCAGCGACATTTGCAGTATCGTCACGCCGGAAACAATCCTTCGCTGGCATCGCACCTTGATAGCTGACAAATGGAACTACAGCGAACTTCGCAGGAAAGTGGGGCGACCAAGCATCAACCAGGAAGTCACGAATCTTGTGCTCCGAATGGCGCGCGAAAATTCCACGTGGGGTTACAATCGAATCCAGGGAGCATTGGCAAACCTTGGACACGATATCTCAGACACAGCCATCGGCAGTATTCTCAAGCAGCACGGGATTGAGCCTGCACCGGAGCGAAAGGGAAGTACGAACTGGAAAACCTTCATTCAGGCGCACTGGGATGTTCTCGCAGCCATTGATTTCACCACGATTGAGGTTTGGACAAAAAGCGGACTGGCCACATTCTATCTGCTATTTGTAATGGAATTATCCACGAGGCGTGTGCAGTTTGCAGGCTGCACTACAAATCCGGAGGATGGCTGGATGATGCAGGTAGGGCGCAACCTAATTGATTCCGAGGAGGGATTCCTGCGGGATAAGCGTTTCATTCTGATGGATCGCGACAAAAAGTACGCAGAATCATTTAGAACATTATTGAAGGAATCGGGTATTGAGCCGGTGCAACTTCCGCCGAAATCGCCCAATTTGAATGCCCATATTGAGAGATTCATGCGTTCCTTAAAAGAGGAATGCTTGGAACGCCTGATACTTTTTGGGGAAGAATCGTTGCGAAATGCCGTGGCGGAGTTTCTGATTCATTTTCACTCGGAAAGAAACCATCAAGGGTTGCAGAACCGGCTGATTCGGCTAAGTGCTGAAGCGGGTAAATCTCAAGACGAGATTGATTGCCGGAATCGGCTGGGTGGTACGCTTCGATATTACTACCGAGAAGCTGCATGAGATCGTCGATTCATCACAGAAGCTGTTCGGGAGCAGCCTGATTGTGTGCACAGCCGTCCGAGCATGGCCGAGGAACCGGATGGATAATCCTGTCCTTTTCCTCCCCAGCATGCAGAATTCGTCCGTCAGTCTGTTGAGATCGGCCGAAAATCCTCTGCCATTCTGACCCAAACTTGCGGAAATAGCGCATTTGATCGACGGCGGAGAAAATCCACCATACGGGGAATTTTATCGGTTTCAGATACACTTGAAACCTTTCCTGTCGGATAGCATCCAATTTTACTAGGGATACAGTAGAAATACGAGTTCGGTTTTCAGGAGCGGGAATACCATAAATCTTTTCAACCGATTGCGTCAGAACGGAGTAAAATACAGTTAACGTGTCCCAGAAGATCTAGAGGAGCCAAACATGCGAGTGATGTTATGTGTTGCATTTGCAACGGCAATAGCTACTGGCAGTATGGCATTGTCGCAACCGTCTCCGATGGTCAGCACTACCATTGATGAAGCGCCTGGAGGCGGGACCCGATTCATAATGCAAAACAATTACACCCAATCAATGACGGCATATGCCTATGAGTTCTCTTTGCTCAGCAATGGGAAACCGGTGTCGGGAAGTGGTATCGAGGACGTGCTAATATTGGAACGGGGTGACCCTATAGCGCCAGGGAAAAGTGCTATTGCGGTTCATGGAATAGGTCCGCGATATAGTAATGTGCAGTATACGTTTCGGGCAGCTATCTTTGCAGACGGCGCAACATTCGGTGATGCTACCTGGATACAACACATTGTGAAACGGCGTCAGTATACAATTAATTACATAAATGATATTGCAGTCATATTGCGAGGCGCTATTGCAAACAATACGGGATTAGATGCACTAGCTGATCAACTCAAGTCTCAACGAGATGGCCGTTGGGCAGCGGCGGACCAGGACCTAGATCAACAAATGTCTATAACAAAGTTCTGGGATTCGACATTGAGGACGGTTAATAATCGATGGAAAAGCGGAAGCCAAACCGCCGATGATGTGGTCAAAATGCATCTCAACATACTGGAACAAATCCGTAAGAAGTTGACACAGTCCCTTCCTGTGCTCAAACAGAATCAGAGTTGATGTAACACGTCCGTAAAGCTGGTGAGCCCCATCCCATTGGGCATCACTCGGCAGCAAACACCTCCCGCCTTTCCATCAGCTGGCCAGTACCTGCACCGCAAATCGGGTGCCTACCGCGACGCCGTCTGCCGAAAGATGGCCGCCTACCATCGCCATATCCAACTCGGACTCATCGCCCAGGGACTGATTCAGATCCTCTCCGCCACACAACCCAAGCTGGTCTGGCGATCTTTCGGCTCCTGGATCCGCACCATTCGCCCGGGACTGGCCCCGTCCGAACAGGTCGTCGCCGTCGCCCTCCGCAATACCCTCCCCGAATTTCTCGCGACTGTCGCCAAAACCTCAATCCTCGTGAAATTCATCCAAGATCGGCTTGACCTGTCCAGAACCGAAGGAACCGGCTTGGCAGCATGAGCCGCCCTCCCTCCGATTTCGGTACTCTCAAGTATATACTGTCTTACAGTCTATAAGACTTGGGACCAGCCCGCTCAAAGTTAGGATAGATGAAACCTTCGCGCAGGCTGGCCGGCTTGTTTGCGAGAGTCCCATCCTACACTTCATTTAGCCGTTCTTAAATCCAAAAGCACTTGGCGCTGAACCCTGCCCGATACATTACACCGATACAAAGGCCTTTATTTTTTTGAAAGCTCGTCGGGCGAGAGGATTCGGACCTCCGACCTTGCGGTCCCGAACTATCGAACGTTCTATTTCCCACTATTGCTACCGAGTGCTACCACAGCACTACAAACTGCTACTGACGCGCATTCCGAATGTTTCTCCGCTTATCGTATCCTGCTACCAATTGTTACTGAAACTATGCTTCCTTTGACTGAGAGTACACACAAAAGTCCCCACAGCAATTGCAATCGGAATTCAGTGCCTTTGTCGGAACTAGGAAGGCCGTCTCCGGTGTGTGTTTGCGCCAGCAAGTTCTCCGTTTCATACAAACAAATTCTTTTTGCCTACCGTTGCAGTTTCAGGGCAGGCAGTGATAGAGTTACCCGTTTTTCTTCACGAGTGCAATCATGTGGTTCAACTGGTTGCCAATAGGGTTCCACGTGTTTTCCTTTCTGACCAGTTCCGCTCTTCTCGCCGCGAAAGACTTGGGATTGTCTTCGCCCGCCTGAGCCAACCGGAGATGGTTCCATTCACCGCTCTCATCCACCTTCCCTTCTTTGTCAAACACCAGGTACCCGCCCTCGTGGTAACGCAGATCTCCTAGATTGCCTTCTTCGCATTCAAACACCAGGAGAGCATATGGAATCTTCTGCCCGGCATATTCAGGTATGGCCTCTTTGCCAATCTGTGAAAATCGGTCGACTCCAATTCGCTTGATCTTGCCGTTCAAGACCAGAAAAACCCTTGCCCCGTACCTCATTTCATCGTCCCTTCGTTCGAACTCGGCGAAGCTGCATAATGCACGTTGCATGAAACAAAATCACCGAATATTTTGATATCTGCGTGCGCGAGGCAGTGAGCGATTCAGTCTGAAATACGATTTCAAGGACTGCAAATCGATCTGGATTGATCTTTGACGGACAGGATCTTATAATTAATTCAAATTACCTAACGGCAGCTCATTCACATGATTTAAAGAAAAGGGACCCTAAAGAATCTCGCCTTCTCCATTGGTCAAGAAAGGAATACGGACTTCACAAAGGCAAATTTCGTGTAGCCAGTTACTGCGGAGCTGAAAACCTCTAAATTAGACAAGCCCATTCCTGCGGCTCCGCTCAAGAGTCGGTATTGTTGAGGAAATGCCGAGAGTCTTAAGACACAGCTTTTGAGGAGGGGCCATGAGAATCGCAAAACTTCTAAAGGATACATTAACACTGGTTTTGGCAGGCGGACAGGGCGAGCGGCTGTATCCTCTCACACGAGACCGGGCAAAGCCGGCTGTGCCATTTGGCGGGCAGTACCGGATCATCGATTTCACCCTGTCGAATTGCTCCAACTCCGGGCTCGAACGCATCTACGTTCTCACCCAATACAAGAGCCATTCCCTGGATCGACACCTCAGACTTGGGTGGAATATCTTCTCCAGTTGCTTTGACCAGTTTCTCTATTCGATCCCACCGCAGCATCGGACGAGTAGTTCCTGGTATATGGGAACTGCTGATGCGGTCTTTCAGAATGTCGATATTCTCATGTCACACGCGCCGAGCCGCGTGCTGATACTGTCAGGCGATCACATCTATAAAATGGATTATAGTGAGATGATCGAGAGTCATGTTCGATCTGGCGCGTCCGTGACAGTCGCTGTAGTGGAGAGCGACCTCATTACCGCACGTCGCTTGGGTGTGCTGGAAATAGGCCCCGACGACCGTGTGGTTGGCTTTCAGGAGAAACCCGATAATCCAAAGACAATCCCCGATCGATTGGACTGTGCCTGGATCAATATGGGAGTCTACCTCTTTGAAACAGACATGCTTATTGACGCCCTCCGCAAAGATTCCACCCTTCAGACAAGGCATGATTTCGGACATGACATCATTCCAAGCCTGGTTCCGAGCGGCTCCGTGTTTGCCTTTCCATTTCAGGACGAGAACCGGAAAGCGGTCAAATACTGGAGAGATATCGGAACTCTGAATTCCTACTACGAAACCAGCATGGATCTCGTTGGAGTCGATCCGCTGTTTAACCTGTATGATAGTGACTTCCCTATTCACTCCTATACTCCACCGCGCCCTCCGGCAAAAATGGTTTTCGCCGGAGGCGAGGAGGGCCGCGTTGGGGTTGCTCTAGATTCGCTGATATGTAACGGCTGCGTGATCAGCGGGGGGAGAGTCGAACGATCGATCCTATCGCCCGATGTGCGGATACATTCGTATGCGCTCGTGGAAGATTCCATACTCTTCAACGGAGTAGAAATTGGACGTCATGCTAAGGTCAGGAGGGCAATCATCGATAAGGGGGTGAAGATTCCTGCCGGGATTTGCGTCGGCTATGATTTAGAGCATGAGTCAGAGTATTTTAAGGTCACAGACTCGGGTATAGTCGTAATTCCCAAAGAGACCTTCATTGACAAACAGGCCTTTCCCATCAAAGTCGAAACAGGGGGGGACAATTTGGCGAGGGTTATTTGATCGGAGGTTTGTCTGTTTATTGAAGAATAAAGCAAAATCGACATTCTGAATGGCTTGATTGGCGGTTTGTCGCAGCAAAGAATGAACGGAGGTTTGCATAGGAACTGTTCAATTCAATTCTAGCGCAGAGGAGCTTTTTGCGCTGTGGCTAACCTGTTTAAGTTCGAAGGCCGGAGCTACGTCTCCAGGAGGTTTCCATCCTGTAGGGTAAAGAAACATCTCCTCCGCAACTTCTCCGATTAAGGCCGGATCACAGGATGTAGCGATTAATCGACCAATCTGTCCATTACGGGCGTGCAGTTGAAATGGAGGAATATCTTGAAAAGTTGGGATGGGAAGCAATTAGCCTTAAAGTCATTGGACACCAACCACCCTTGGTTCTCTCCTAAGCCCTGACCGCTTTTTATTTGGTCTTGGCTTTCTTTGCAGCTGCCGTCTTCCTCTTTTTCCAGACCTCTCGCATTTTGAGGCTCAGAGCTTTCTTCCGCGCAGCCGTCATGGATCGCGTTTTTCCACTTGCAGCCGCTGGTGCCGTCTTTGCCGAAACAGCCGGTTTTTGCGCTTGAGCCCTTCTTGCAGCCCAAATCTTTTTCATCTTGGCGCTCTGCGCCCTGCGTTGAGCTGAGGTTCTTTTCCTGAGAGCGCCAGCTGATGTAGGGAGTGTAGTCTCACTTACAGAAGATCTTGTGCCGCCCAATTCAGCCTTGACGGCTGCGATTTCCTCGTCAATTTTCCCCTTTTGCCGCTGCAACTCAGTTATCGCCAGCTCTAATAGCCTATTCCTGTCCATCGTTTCCTTTCCCGAAAGGTATCGATTGGTCTCTCGTAAAGACCAGATTAAGCGAGAGGCGCAGCAACCCTTACTGCTTCTCGAAGAATTGAAGAATGCTAGTATCGTGGCCCTCAGTGTCCTTGCTGTTTACGATGCGACTAAAGCTTTTGCCGTCCTCAGATAAAACATCTCGGCCTTTGATTGTGCGCTTGCCAATATTTTCGACAAATTCCCTGGTGCGTGGATTGATTCGTTTTAACGAGATCGTATATGGATCGGGACTGGGTGGTGATACTTTGACGGGATATTCTTTGCTGTCGAATGTCGCAATGTACTCCACATGCTCCAGTTTCTCGTTCGTATAAGTTTGATCCACGATCATGTGCATCGTTTCACCCTGGATTTCAATTACATTTGTGGAGTTTGGGTGGGGAAGGCGACCTCCTGGGGCTTTAGACTTTGCTGGGTTTAACTTCCATGTTCCGTTCCAGGGGTCCGCAGCCATAGCGACCGTGGCCACTGCGGCCAAGACAAAAAGAATCGTAACAACAGATCGCTTCATATCCCTTTCCTTTCGGTTTGCATGTCTGCTAACTCATTGCTCCTGCGGGTGTATGACGTCGGTTGGTATTTTGATATTGTTGGGCCGGTCGGGTCAAGCAGATTAGATTAATCGGGGCGCCAAATCAGGATATCGTTCATCGGAAAAGTCGCAGGGAAAGCCAGGTAGACCCGCCATTCCAAGGGAACACATCAATTTCATCCGGCGATATCATTCGACCATCCTGAGTAATGAAAGGCCTCTTCACTCCTGAGCCTGCCCCCCGGGCCCCAGCGCACGCGATTAATAAGCGAGGCTTCTTCCATGAATAAGTGTTGGATCTCGTCTCATCCAGGACGCAATCGCTTTTCGCACTCACCGAACCCGAATAATTTCTGCGCAGCACAGGTCGCAATTTCCCATTAATATACGGGATTCTGGTTCACGAGAAGCCGGTAGACGCAGATGCCATATGCTTCTGATTCTACAGGAACGCCAGCTTCATCCTGGGCTGGAAGGAATTTCCATTGTTTGACAGCTTTGATGATTGCCTGATTATACTCCTCAGTTCCTTGAACAACATCAACGCCCTCCACGGCTCCCAAAGCCGAGATGCTTAGCCGGACGATAATGGACCCATAGATATCTAACAGCGCCCCCACAGGATCGGGCAACACCGGATCGACGATCAGTTTCGGAACGGGCAGTCGGCGGTTCTCTTGAGGACAATCGATTTCGTGGACCGCCGGTTTGAATCTTATGCCGTTTTCGATAATTTCCATATCGAGCCAGCTTTTGAAATTGACTACAACAACAGTGTTCTTATCCATGCGCCATTGGCTTAATGCTTCTATAACGGTTTCGACATATGGTTCCTCGGCGTGAAGGATCGTTACCTTGGAGGATTTCTCGGTCGGCTGGACGATTGCAACAACATTGCCGCCGCGGTAAGCCATCGGAGGATATTGAGGTGCCGCCAATTCCTGTGCCGATGTGGTCTGAATTGCAAGCAGAAGAGCAAGAAAAATCGTGCTCATTTTCATTCCCTACCTGAAATATGTTCTGATTTTACCACCAACTTATCGATGGACCTTGAAAGTAGTGGGGTGAGCGACGGGGTTCGAACCCCCAACCGCTGTAGCCACAATCCAAACCGAGAGAACATCAGGTAACGTAGAGGGAATAATCAACAATCTCAAGCATTTAGGTTAGAATATCGTGATTCGGTAAACGGTGGTAAAATGGTGGAGATTCAGAGAGAGATTTTGGCACCTGTTGACCGGATGTTGACCTAATGTGACTGGCTCACGCACTGGAGTTTTCATCCAGTGCCGTGGCGCCTTGAGGGGGGCGGCAGTCAACATTGGGTCAAAATCCCAGTTTTAGGACTGGAGAGATGAGCCATCATATTGTCATTTCAGAGGAAGGTTAGCTTCGATGGCAAGACGCAAAAAAGTAGTTCTCGGTTGCCCTGCTTGGGATTGTACGGGAGATTCAAGCCAACTGTATCGAATCAAGGACCCCAGCCCTTTTGGAATCCCGGAGGAACTCAGGTCACCGGAGCAGAAAGGTATGGTTCTTTACAGATGCTCGCACTGCGACTTTCTCTGGTACCAGAAATCAAATTATAAAGCAGGCCGCAATCCGATAGCGGTTGGATTTCATAATAACGCCTCGCGACCAAATGAGTTTTTTGCTACTCCGGACCTCAAAATAAAACCGGCGAAGGTTTACTACGACGACGATTGGGGACAGCATCGGACAAGCTCTGACTGATGTGCCGACAAGGGCGGGAGAATTCGATTGATATGACGGCCGATTCGTTGATTAACCTTGGGGAGTTTTCAAAGCCAGCAACCGTTTTAATTGAAAAGATCTCAGATGCGATCGGGGGGATTTTTAAGCCTCGTCAGATCATTCGAGTGGCGAAGGCTGAAGCAGAAGCCGACCGGATCCGAGCAAAATCTGAGATTCAGGTTGAGGATATTCACAGGCGAGCGCTTGCTCGCTTCCTCAGTGAAGAGGCACAGAAGCAATCCAACATCGAGGAGATTACCAGAAAGGCATTGCCCCGTCTTAGCGAAAAAGCTGAGCCTCAGAAGATTGAGGACGACTGGATAACCAACTTCTTTGACAAGTGCAGAATAGTAAGTAATGAGGAAATGCAAGCGCTTTGGTCACGAGTCCTTACCCAGGAAGCGAATAAGCCAGGAACAGTTTCTAAGCGCACGGTCAATCTTCTGGGGGATTTAGATAAGAGTGATGCGGAACTCTTCAAAAATCTCTGTTGTTTCTGCTGGGATCTTGGCAGTCCAACCCCTGTCATTTTCGAATTTCGGGAGCCGATTTATAACCGATTCGGCATCAATTTCCAATCGCTCAATCATTTGGAAAGCCTTGGTTTAATACAGTTCAACGAAATTACCGGATTTAATTTCGAGCGGCTAGATTCAACTCAGAAAATTGTCGTTGCGTACTTTGAGAAACATTTAGAATTGGAACTTACACCTAAGTCCGGCCCAAAAATTGAGTTTGGACACGTCATGCTTAGCCATTCAGGCATCGAATTGGCTCCGATCTGCGGCGCTGCCCCAGTTGAGGAGTTCTTTGATTATGTGTGTAAACAATGGTCCGACAAGGGCCTTATTATAAGATCTCTTTAGCCGTGATTTGAGGGACATGATTCCGTTTCGGCATTTCACAACCTGTGTGAGCATGTGGTTGGGTGAGGAATTTATGATTCCATTTCGATTAGGTGAATTGTGAAAAAATCTCTTCGATTAGATATCGATAGATCCAGTTGGAGTTTGACTTCTCCGAAATACCGCAAGCCTTGCCCGTTTCCGGTTTGTCAAAGGGTAGCAACAGTGGATTTTCTTGGAGCGCTGCTTTGGATGGGAATAACTTCGGTGTCTATTCAAATGCCATATTGGTGGCTAGCGTCACAGTGGGCAATTCTGAGGTATATCGCGGCGGCGGACCACACTGTCCGAAGGTTAATTCTCCATAAGGCTGCTGAAGATTTGGACACACATCATAAAAAGGTTCTCAGCGACGATTGGGGGGTGGGATTCGCACTTCAGTGGCTTATCAGTCGGCTGCACTATAAAGGTATCGCGCATGGCGCAATTGCCATGAAGGAACTCCAAAAGAGAAAGATTGCTCAATATGTTCAGAAAAAGAAAAACGGCCCTTTTAAGTGCCCTGATTTTTTTGCATTCGACTCTCAAAATAGAATTCATTTGATTGAGTGCAAGGGAAATCAACGCGGACCAGTTGAAACTATCCGACAGTTTCAACGAGGTCGAGAGCAGAAGCAAAATATTCTGTTCCAAAACGAAAACCTTGTGGCGCAACGCCTGCTAACAGGCATATCGATCGCGGGCTATGATAGTAATTGGACGAGCACGCTTATGGTGGCAGATCCAGATCCTGAATTGAAGAGCAGTTACTACAGAATCGATGCGGTTAGTGCGGACCCACTCATCAGGTCGTTTAAGAAGGTAGCCGTTATTCAGGGACTTGTCGCAGCAGGAGTTTGGAGCATCGCAAAATCTAGATTCCCAGAAGAGACAAGTGCTGGTGATGTTCCGTCTGTTGGCGAAGAGCGAATTTCTACTTTCGAAGCCTTGAAGAAGCGCTGGTTTGGGCAAATTTACGAGATGCCCTTTCCAATCCCACTCAAACTGGAAGATGGGGGCATAATTACCGGTTGTAGAATGCGGCTCGGAATTGCAGAGGGTTTCGCAGATGAATTGCGAAAGAGTCCAGGCACTGAGACTGAAGAGATAATCCAAGAGAGAGATTTAGATCTGAAACTCACTCACGCAGAACAGGATTCAGGCGAGGAAGAAATTGAGCCTAAGGCGTCTGACAAACAACCTGTCCGGCGCTATGCCTCAATACAGCATGGTGACGCGCTATTGGCCGACTTAGAAATGCTTGAAGCCTGAGGAATGAATATGACAGAAGAATTAGCTATTAAAGAAAGACTCCTGAAATTCTGGACAAGCCGCGACAGGAAACTGCTTCCCACGCTTACCCCAGAAGCCTAACTTTACAGGATGCCCTAAAGCCCTTAACCTGGGTTAGCAGGGGAAAACCAGCACAAGATTATGGGGGATGATACCGGATTGATATCCTAGGGATCTTTCCCAGCGCTGTCCTTAACTGCATGAATTTCCTACCTTTACCAGGTTTTGGCGACACAGAATGCAAGATAACTTGGGAAATGATATAGTTCCGGTCGTTCTGAAGAAAACCTTGTGTAACCAACGTCTCCGCACTAAATGGCCTCGAAAGCCAACTTGTAACCGTAAATGAGCTTTAGTCGGGAATCCGAAAGTTGACTGCGCGACACGATCGAATACGCATCCTCTTTAATCGTTGTAGGCACTCTAGATTCTTCAAGCACTTCTAGCACGGTAGTCAAAAAGTCCTGCGAGGAAATGGACTTGGCAAAACTGCGGAACTGATCCTCGTACCCCTTGATCCGAGCGGGTCCTCGGCGCTATCGAAGAATGATCCGTCTTTTCAGTTTAAAGCTTGGATAGAGTGACCCAGGAGGAAATGCCCTGCAGGAATCGAGATTGGGAATCGTTGTGGCATCATCCACGGCGCAGCCGTGACGCACTATCCAAAAACGATCCACTTCGATCATCATCAGAATCATGTCTACTGTAACGCCATCAGCGTGTTAAGGAAAAAGATGAGATTCAATTTGGCGCGCGCCAAATTTTGGAAGCCGACTATATGCATCCACTCATGCCAGGGCGCGGTGGAACCTGGATGCGCCGGATCATGTCTGGCAAGCAAGCCTGGATACATTCTCGATAGCGCCGAAGGCGGGTCTCCAACTGCTCGCTAGAGACGAATAATGAAGAAGCACCTGTGGTGCAATACCCCGAGGAAAATCCTTTCGGCAAAGATGCTCTGCCACAGCACTGCCCACTGCGATTACTCTTGCGCTAGGCTTGGCAATTAGATCAATTTCTTGATTGAGTAAGGAGTACCACTTGTCGTACCGGTCAATTCTGGCTTTGCCGGCGTGTTTGACTAGCATTGCTCCTTTTGAGAAGTCGGTTATGTAGTATCCCTGGCCTTTGGCGCACAAGTAGCGTCGCGCAGAAAAGTGCAACAGCATCGGATCGATACCGGTCAAAAAGTTTCTGAATCCTGAGGCGATTTTCCTATTCGCCTCATCCACAGACCGAGCCCAGCGGCCAAGAGATGGCTCCATGCATACGAAGATGTAGTCAACTGGTGCCGACGGTTCCGGATTGGGTAGATATATGTCGCCCTCTGATTCAGCGAGAGCTTTCATCCGCAGATCTAGATCGCGATATGTTTTCTGAAACTCAGATTCCATGGTTCAATTGCGTGCTCCGGGGCAAGTTGGCCAGCCATTCCATTTGAAGTTGTCCCCCTGTTCCATTCGAAGTTCAATTAGTATCGCCCCAATACCCGTACCAACGCCAGTGTTCGTTTATAAGGCGGTCGATGAAAATCCGCTTCCGACAGAGGACGCTGCCGTCTCGGATACGGTCGATTAAATTGCCGCCCAATTTATGGCCGGCTACGAATCCGCCCGCACGACCGGCCTCTGAACTCTGTGACGGCTTGACGCCTTCTCCTGTCTTGCTACGCTTAAATCAGAATCCTGCCTTAACGCTTTAGCACCTTACAATCCAAAGTTGAGGGCCTTTATAGGACAATCGCTTTACTTGTATGTCCCGCTGCAAATTCGAAGGCGTGACCTTCGTTTCCGGAGTCATCAAAGCGACAACCTACAAGACTCATTTTCACAAGTGGTTATCTCAATTTGATGAATAACCAGGCCGTTCGCATAGTTCGCGGTTTTTCCCTGTATTTTGTGGTATCGTCAAGTGCGAATAGGCAAAGACACGGACAAAGACAAACGTGCCCGAAGAAGATTCACCCGGCTAGGTTTATAACCGAAAACTAGCCCTTTTCCCGACTCGGGCCGAGCTTCCACAGTTGGGAAGACTCACGGAGAGACACTAAAGGGAAGTGAGCGCGACTGCGACCAATGGTCTGTGTCAAAGATTTCGGCAGTCGCGGAATTTGACACCCACCAGTCGCGCCAATGGTGCCACTTATTGGGGTGCCGATTCTGGTCCCATAGATTTCCATCTACAGGTTTCCCAGATCGGCGATCATCCCTGAGAGCCTCGGAAGGGGAACCTGGATTTGGCCTCCAGTTCCTCTAACTCCATGAGAACTGGATTTAAGAGTGGCTTTCGGGGAGAAACCGCTTCTGTCAAGGAGGCCAAGTCCGTCCAACCGGTGCCAGAAATTCAATGGTTTCTTCGCGGATGCGGTTTAGGCAAAGGACAGGGGGCGGGATGGCAAGAATTTTGAGGTGGGTGCGCTGAAGCAAATGTCAACCGAGACACCCGTAAATAAAAACACGTGGCGGGCCGCCACCGAGCTGAACGCCTTGCTCCCCGTCATCCTCGACCGCGCCTTCGCAAACTCGTCCCGCAAAACCCCACCGACGAATCGATATCAAAATTGTTGGAGCGCCCCTAAGCAGGAGAAACCATGAAACAAGCCATCGTATTAATTCACGGCATCGGCGAGCAGAAGCCGATGAGCACGTTGCGCAGTTTCGTCACCGCGGTTTTGGAACCAGGCCCGGAGGGCAAAAACAATTACTGGAGCAAGCCGGATCCGATGTCGGAATTGTTCGAGCTGCGCCTGTTGCAGGCGGTCGGGCGGACGAAGACGCACTTTTACGAGTATTATTGGGCCTACAACGTGGAAGGCACAACGATCTGTCAGGTGCTAGCATGGATGTGGAGTTTGATTCGCCGTCCTGGCAGGGATGTTCCCGCGTCGGCCAAATCGCTCTGGATGTTGATGCGCATTTTGGCAGGGATATTTGTCTTGCTGACAGCGACCGGAACGCTGGCGGGATGGCACAGCGGCGTTGATGCGTTGAAGGTTTGGAGCCTGCCATGGATGCTGGTCGTAGGCTGCGGCAGCGCGATTTATTTCTTTCTGGTCTATTATCTGGGCGATGCGGCGCGCTATTGCAGCGCGGCACCGGAGAACATCAAACTGCGGCAAACCATCCGCGCGGAGGGATTGCAATTGCTTCGGACCTTGCATCAGCGCGGCGATTATGACCGAATCATTGTGGTGGGCCATAGTTTGGGAAGCGTGATCGGCTATGATTTGGTGAAGCGTCTGTGGCAGGAATATCATGAACTATATCCAGGCCTGGAGAAAAATCCCGAGACGCAGGCAGCGGTCCGCGCCGCGATGACTCGCAAGGAGAACCTGCAAGATGAAATGCGGAACGTGATTTCTGTGGTCGGCGAGGCGCTACAGGCAGGCAGCAGCGACGATCAAGTGAAGGCGTACCAGGCCAGGCAGCACAAGGTCCTAGCCGAGCTACAGTTTCTGGGGAATCCGTGGCGCATTACGGATTTTATCACGTTGGGCAGTCCGCTGGCGCACGCGATGTTGCTGCTGGCAGACAGCAAGCAGGATTTCGAGGACCGGAAGCGGCAGCGGGAATTTCCGACATGTCCTCCGCAGCTGGACGACAAGGGTTATGCCTTCAGCGCCCAGACGCCGGTGGAGATTGGTGAGGGCAAGAAGTTCACGCCATTGGTCCTGCATCACGCGGCTCCGTTTGCCGTGACGCGGTGGACGAATCTATATTTTCCGGCGCGTTTGGGACTCTTTGGGGATATTGTAGGCGGGCCGCTGCGGCCGGAATTGGGCAACGGTATTCTCGACGTGAAAGTGCGAACCCAAGCGCTCAACAGGTTCTTGAATCATACGCTGCTAGCTCACACAAGTTATTGGGATGAAAAGAATTTTCATTTGGACGCGGGCCCGAAGCTGTCACTCGAAGCGGTGCGGGAGGCGCTGGCCTTGTCGCATCTGCGACAACAAATGGCAAAACACGCTGGGAGCTGACAGGAAGCTGGACCCAGGTCTCTATGGCGGAGCACGTCAGGATTGATAGGAGCTTTATTTTGGACCTGGAGAACGGAAAGAAGGAAATCTGTATCCGCAACCTGGAATTGATAGCGACTGCGTTCGATATAACTATTTCTAGACTCTACGGGCGAATCAGAAAGAGCGACCGAATCCTTTCCGTGTGGACATGAAAAAAGGCGGGCTGTTTGGACCCGCCTAAGTTGTTGAAAAGGATGGTACGCCCAGCTGGACTCGAACCAGCGACCCTCTGCTTCGAAGTCAGCAAGGCATCGAACTGCAACGCATGGTGGATCAATGACTTAGCATGATTTAGTATATGATTATATTATTTTCAATTATGCCGTATTTCCGCGTATCTCCGCATATCGCGAGGTGCGGATGGGCAAAGTCACGGGCAAAGACAGACCCGTCATAAAACGGAACCGCAGATACGTACGGCTACCGGGAAAGCTCCACGCTGACTGATTTCATGAATTTTCGAGTCCGTCGGTGTACGAAAGAGCTGGGTGGTACGCCTAGCGCGATTCGAACCCGCGTTCCTGGAAAAATGCATTCGATCAACCCGAGTGTTCGTATTAATGATATGAACGGGCTTGCTATGGAAATGATGAAGGCTTTTCAGACGCGCGGGCTGGGGAAGCGGAGATGGGTAAGCTCGCATTCGTTGATGCAGTCACAACACATCAGTCTCTCGTTTTCAGCGTTGCCTATCATAATTCTCCACAAAGAGGCCTGAGAATATGAAAGAGCTGTTTGGTTATCAACGCATCCTCCTTTTATTGCTTTGCATCATTCCTGGAATTTTATGCGCCGCTCAGGAAACCAACCTTGTCGGAACTTGGAGTGGCACGTGGATCAAAAATGGTGATGCCCTTTCTGTAACCGTGACCTTTCGTGAGCAAAACGGCATTTCTGCGGGTTCATTCGATTCCGATGCGTTGCAGCGGACTGGCATACCGTTCCGCGAGGTGCGTTACGTTGCACCTAACCTGCATTTTGTCATTGCTGGTGATGAGGCGGATACGATTTTCGACGGCTCGGTCAATGGTGATCTTATCGAAGGACGCTTTTTGGATGGCACTGCAAAGGGCACATTCAGGCTGTCGCGCCAAACAAACGTTATTCCTGCCACAGCGATACGTGACGCCAATTTTCGCAACGGGGCTGTTAAGTTGTCCGGCAGCCTTCTGTTGCCGAAAAGCCCCGGGCCACACCCTGCAATATTATTTCTGCACGGGTCCGGTCCGGAAAGTCGATGGCCGAACCACTACTTGGCCGAGCGTTTCGCCAGGGCGGGCATTGCGGCGCTGATCTATGATAAGCGCGGGGTGGGGCAGTCAACTGGGGATTGGCAAAAGGCGGGATTCGAAGATCTGGCAACCGATGCCTTAGCTGGAATTCATTTTCTGCAGACGCTGCCCGAAATCAACCGTAACAAAATCGGCATTTTTGGTCATAGCCAGGGCGGTATGCTTGCGCCCGTGGTGGCAGCCCGCGCTCCCCTTGGGTTTGTCATTGGATCGGCAGCCGGCGGCATCGATCCTGCTGAGATCGAGGAATATAGCATCGGCAATTCTATTAGCCTGGCAAAGCTTACACAACAGGATGCAGCGGATGCGCGTTCTTTTGTGCATGCAATAGTCGATACCGGATATTACGGAAAACCGAGGGCCAAACTGGATGTCATTGCCGCAAGCTTCAAAGGCCGCCCCTGGTACTTTGACCCGCCTCCGGCGGGAAATTACTTATGGGCCTTCATGCGTAGCATCGAGCTGAGTCGGCCCCAAGCTGCTTGGAAGCGCGTGAAGGCGCCTGTGCTTCTTTTGTATGGAACGCAGGATGAGCGCGTGCCCCCAATTAAAAGCGGCGAGGCAATCATCGCCATGCTACATGCGAGTGGAAATCGAGATGTCACGCTGAAGATGTTTTCCGGCGCAGACCACACTTTCAGCCTGCAAACAATCAACGGTGGATGGCATAAGCGCGTGCCGGATTATGCGGATGTTATTGTTAGCTGGGTATTGAAGACCACGCGGCTCAAGCGTTCCTCATCCAGGCCAAAGGATGAAACTTTCCCTTAGAAAGTTCATATGCTTTTGAGATTGTTTTCTTCGCAACTTCGCCACATAGAGGGCTCATAGCTATGACCACACATGCCCCAGAGGGCACGACAGCTGGCACTTCTTCAGGGAGGCTTCAGTGCTGGGTGGAGTCTCTGATCTGTGCTCTCGGGATCCCGGCTGCGATTGGGGTGGTTTCCAAGATCATTTCGGTTACTGTCTCCGCTGCAGCACATGGCTCTTCCGAGCAACGCTTCCTGATCTGGATTAGCGGGGGTTTGTTTGTTGAGTGGTGCTTTGTAACCATACTCTGGTTTTCCTTGCGGCGCCGAGGATCCTCCTTCAAGGATTTGGGCGTTTGGCGTCTGGGGACGTGGCCCGCATGGGTCATGGCGCTGCTTTTTGCAGCACTTTCGATCGGCAATAACCTCAGGTTCTTGCCTAGGATGCACATTCCCATTCTATATGCCTTCCTGCCCCAGGGATTCCACTTGGTTGCGGCGCTCCTGATGGGGATTACCGCCGGGTTCTGCGAGGAGGTGCTGTTTCGCGCTTTCCTGACGACCGAATTTGCAAAAGCTGGCTATGGCAAATCCATGCAGGTCCTCATGCCCGGCATTGCATTTGGACTGGCGCACGCCGGCTATTTAAATCAGGGTTTTTTACCTTGGCTCGGGATCATGGTACCCACCGCCTTGCTTGGCATGATGTGGGGCATCGCATACCTACTGGGACGCCGCAGCCTAGTGCCGGTGCTTATTGCTCATTTTCTAAACGATGCGACAGCGCTTCCCTGGATCACATTCTTTATGGTAATTGCTCGTTAACCGTCAGGGGTTGAAGCCGATACAGTTGTAAACAGGCTATCAACAGGAAAAGCTCTTCCGAACGGAGATCATGTCATGAAATCCAAAATTGAGAAGGAGATATGGTTCTTAAAGATTTAGCCCTCGTACCATCCGGTGTGGGGTGCTGTGACCTTCGGTTCCGGAGACAGGCCCGAGGCTTATCGCCTGCTTTAGTCTATTTCAGTATGTTCTCTGTCATCGATCATCTAGAAACGCATCTATCTGAACACCCGCCGGAATAGACCTCAACATCATCGCGCCGCAGGCGCAAGTGACATCATCCCTGTAATCGTGTAGTTTCTTGCGGAAGGTTGAGCAGGCGAAGACCCCGATCGTGTCCTCGACCGGGGTCCATTGGCAGTTTCCTCTCGGTTGAGAGGTTCTCTAAATAGCCGACACTAAGCTGCCATGATCCGCAGCCGTTGTCCAGTCTCGCCTTCAGGTGAGAATGAGACACACGACTAAAGTTGTTCTCCGTCAAAGGGTTTGCCGCTGGTGTGCCACGATATTTTGGATCTGCCGTTGCTGCGATCGCGGCCAGCAATATTGCAGCGACCATTGCTGCGCCAAAGCGCGCCGGGAGCAGCGTCGAGCTGCAAACCTCCGTCACAGAAAGACTCGAGAGGGGAGGCTTGATCAGAGAGACCGCCAAAGAGAATATCGGAAACGGCTACGGGCCGCATTTTCCGTTATGGATCAAGGTTCCCCCGAAACACCTTCCGCAATAACAATCATCCCGCCGGTTCTTTTGCCACCGGTTGCCGCCGAAAATGGCGGCAAACAAACACAAGAAACCAGAG
>Ga0326728_10013118_pt1 | contig 18127 bp, 22 predicted proteins | sample MB3enrmetagenome_FD_207602 | JGI IMG/M metagenome (GOLD analysis project Ga0326728, IMG submission 207602) | Lab enriched peat soil microbial communities from McLean, Ithaca, NY, United States - MB31MN | ecosystem: Environmental > Terrestrial > Soil > Wetlands > Peat | place: USA: New York... | reverse complement strand
CATTTTTTGCCGATAGCCGTACCACCTTTGTTATAGATCGCGCTGCCGTTGGAATCGGTCGGACCTACGAATGTATTGCCGTCCCCCATGCTTTGGGGAATTGGCACGTTGACCATCGTATTATCGCTGCCGATCTGCGGCCTAGATGCAACTGGGGCTGTCGGAGTATCCGTTTTCGGTCCGTCGATGATGCTGAAGCCGGAGGACGTATTTTTTACGGACCACTTCTGGCCTAGGCCTCTCAATTGGTTATTGACCCACGCTTCGGAGTCGATACTCGTTGGGTCCGTTGCACCAAACCGCATTCTGTATTCGTTAATTAGTCTCTGCGCTAAATCCACTCGCTGCAACAGCGGGTCGGCGGCAACCATTTTGGGCCACGCCGAAGCGCCGCCCTGGCCGCCGGCCCCGGGATTTTGACCTGCGTCGCCGCCATCACCAGCGAGGGCACTCCCCTTTCCGCCGATAACAGTCGCGTCACCACCTTTCCCGCCCGGACCACCCCCAGGCACGCCGCCTTTGCCCCCCTTGCCTCCCTTGGCATCACCGTCGCCATACTCGACGCGTGCGCTACCAGCAGTTCCCCCCGCTCCGGCGGGAAGACTAGCGGCCTGTGACAGCGCCAAAGCAGTGGTGGCCCTAACATTTACCCACTGCAGCAGAGCTGGAAGCCCGACGAAAACAGATATGCCCACGACCGAGCCGAGCAGGACTCGCATCCAAGCAGAGCGCGGCGCCTGGCTGATCCAGAGGAAATAGCCTGCCGCTAGAGCGGTAGCCGCGAGGATGTAGCAAATCCGAGTCCAGAAGAACTCTGGCGGGGAAATCGCGCTGGTCGTTAGTGTGATGCCCACGCCCAAGGCCAACACGAAGATAACGCCAATCAACAGCTCTACTGCTCCCATTGCCGGGAGCATAGACCCGCCACAGGCTGCATGGAAGCTCGCTACTATGGAGTTTTCTGGATTAAATTGTCCGCTGCGGCATGTTCCCGCGGGAACAAGTGATCCCTGACTAATTTATCGACATTCCCATAAAGAACCCTCACCGGAATTCGGCGACAACCTCGATTTTGCCAATGATGCTCTGGTTGAAGGCCGGCAATTCTTCGGCGGGCACCCAAAGCTCCTTGTGAATTGCGCCGCCCACCGTTTCCACCTTATATTTTGCGAAGACATCGGCGGTGATCGAGAACCGGGTTACAAAGCCGGATCCGCTCTCCTTGACGTTCCAGTCGCGCGCGATCTGCGTGGCATACTCTTCGTTCAAGACCGGATAGAAAATCGGTTGTTCCGGTAGCCGCGGCGGGAATTCACGCCAACCAGAGATCTCGATGAGCTTGAGTTCTACGGGGCCGACGGGGCGATAAAGCGTCACGGTGTCCATGGGTGGCATCATAGCGTGAAGTTCGCTATCGTCAGGTGATCCGGCCCGGCCCCGGAATCAGGGTTGTGATCTTTCCCATCTTCGGCCCTTAATGGGAATGTTCCCGGAGTGCTAAGATTTGGGGATGGCCAAAGCCCCGAGAAAGCAATCCGCGCCAAAAAATCCGCCAATGCTCGAAAATGGGAAAGTTCGCCCGCGCGGACGCAATAGGAAGGCCTCTGCGCCGAGATCTCGAGCTGCCCCCTCCTCTGCTATCCCCCCTCGCCGGCTCTCCAATGCCTCGAGGCGCTCGAGGGAGTATCTCACGCCCGACGAGGTGGAGAAGCTCCTGCAGGCCTCCGGCAAGGTCGGCCGGCATGGTGCGCGCGATCGAACCCTCATCCTGCTCGCCTATCGGCATGGGCTCCGCGTCTCGGAGCTCGTCGCCATGCGCTGGGACCAGGTGGACCTCAAGGCCGGCCTGGTGCACGTCGCGCGATTGAAGAACGGCCTGGCCTCGAATCATCCGATCCGCGGGCCGGAGCTGCGCGCGCTGCGCGAGCTCCGGCGCGAGTATCCGGAGTCGCCCTATTTGTTCGTCACCGAGCGCGGCGGACCGATGACGCCGGCGACGGTGCGCAAATTAATCACGCGCGCCGGCGAGCTCGCGAAATTCCCCTTCCCCATCCATCCGCACATGCTGCGGCATGCCTGTGGATTCAAGCTCGCTAGCGAGGGACAGGACACGCGCGCGATCCAGCAATACCTCGGGCACAAGAACATCACGCATACGGCGCGCTATACCGAACTCAGTCCGGATCGGTTCAAAGGGTTTTGGAAGGATTGAGCGACGGCCTTGGATCGGCTTCGGTATCATCGCCGACAACGTGATCAATATCGGCTGCGCGCTCGCTGCTGCACCTGACGGCTGACCGCCGTCCACTTCCAAAAATCCAGCTTCATCTCCCCCGCCACCTCCCCGAGTGGCGGCTCATCTGTCATGCTTGCTGCTGGCGCGGAGCAAATTCCAGAAGGTCATTTTTGCGCCGGAAAGTAGCTAGCCGCGTGAACCGCGGATTGGATGGCAACAAGTTTCAATCCGCATGTCTATCGCGCGCTTTCGTCATATACGGACCCGGTTGCCTGGTCCTGCGGATCACGGGCCGAGTGAGGGGTTACGGAGTACGGTATGGCGACAATTCCCCCACCGGAGGAAACGGCGAAGATCATCCTTGAGGCTGCGGTGGCTGGCAACTCGGGCATGCGCCCCGGTGAGGTTCGCAAACACTTCACTTTGCGGGCAGGGGCGCTTGAGCGGGGCGTCCACATGGAGGACTTCTCCCCAGGGCTCGCTCACGCGGTCGACAAAGGCTGGTTTGAGCTGGCTGACAGCGGATTCTTTCGACTGACCGAAGGCGGGTTTGCGGTGGCCTCGAGCCCGCCTGCGATCGCGCAGCAGCCTGTGCCAGGCCATGGCGGAACCCCAGGCGCCGACACCGTGAACGTCTCAAGCCATGGACAATCCGCCGGCATTACGGCGCAGGAGATCCATTTTCACGGACCGACCAACATCCACGGATCAACGTCTACCCACACAGCAAAATCTCCCAGGTCGCCTTGGTGGAAGAGTTGGTGGGCTGTTGTTCTTGGAGTTGCGACGATTATCGCGGGAGTAGTACCGCTGCTTGAGTACCTTCACATTGACTGGCCGTGGCGCCACGAGCAAGTGAAAGCTCAGACACAACGGATCTCGCAGTCGGCACCAGTCGTGCAGCAACCACCGAAGCAGGAAGAGCCGTCGCAACCGTTGCCCGCGACGCAATCAGCCCCCCTGGGGCAGGCGAAAGGCGAGCCGCGAAAGTTGAGGCATCACCCCGTAAGGGCGGAGGCATCGACTGCATCGCAACCAACTGCCGCCATTTCGTCCGGGCCAACAGTTAGTCATCCTCCGCCAGCGGAGCAAACGCCGATTCAACAGCAAGCCAACGTGTCGAGCCAGAATCAGTCCGGAGGCATAACGGCAGGGACGGTCAACGTCTACGGTCCGAAGCAGCAACGCCATCTGGATCAACAAGGCGTCGATTTCCTGACGCAGCACATTTCCAAGACAGGGAAAGTCACGGTGACGGCGGTTATGGGGGATAGCGAGGCACTCGTCTATGCCCAGGAGATCACAAACTGGCTGCGCGCCAACGGATGGACGAATGTCGACGGCGTGAACCAGGCCATATTTTCCGGTCCGGTGTTCGGGCAGGGAGTAAGTCCAAACAAAGACGGTGGCTTCGACATCCAGATCGGCAACCAGCGTTAACTGTAGCGGCCCACAAACATAAATCGTAGGACCCGATAACATCCGCGGTTACCGGCCCACATTCGCTGAGAATCTAATGATCTTGCTTCCGCAAGGCTCGCAATGATTCCTCGTTCGAGATCCTTTTCTGGAAGGATTAAATTTCGATGTCGCGATATCACCGAATGAAACCAGCTTGGATGAACAGGAATTCTAGAAAGACCACCAATAGCTAGATCGATAAATTGTGCGCCCGGTAGCTGTCCAGGTGCGTTTTTCCCACATATCTACTCTCGGAGTGCCGCCAAATTTGGCGGCGTCGGCAAGCTTTTTATATACGGGTTCGGTAATGAAAGAAGGGTATCCAGGCTCATTGAGCGACGACAGCTTGGCCGCGTGGTTTGCGGCGGTACCAACCCAAACCAAATCATTGTTGTCGCGTATTCCAGTCTTAGCAACCAGTAGCGGGCTTGTGTCAATACCCACGCATTGCGCCAAAGTGAACGATGAATTCGGGTATTGGCCTCGAATCGCTGTATTTATTTCTTTTACTATAAAGTTAATTTTTAGCGCACTTGTAGCAGCTTGAGTGTTTTTTCGGTCACCAACAAACACCGCCATGACGCGGTCGCCATCGAACGCCGTGATGGCACCACCCTCCCCATTGATGATGCGACAAGCAGAGAGCAAATACGCTTTGTATATTTCGGCGGCGAACTCATCTTTGTAGCTTTCGACTAGTTTTGTCGAATCCGCCATATCCGCGTATAGCACGGTTCCGTCGAGCTCTATGCCTTGATTACCTGTAAGCGCGACGCGCTCGATGTCGGGCACCTTTATCCCGGGGCTACGTTTCCACGCAGCCCGAAAAATTGCCTTAACGTCGGTAAGAATTTCAGCGGAGTTCATACGTCGATCTCTTTATCGTGGTCCATGCTTTTTGATTAGCCCACGCAATATTTTGAGGGGCTCTCGCAGTATTAGTGATGGCTTAGAGTGCTTTTTCTTCTGATATGGAATTAGCGTTAAACCTAGAAGATCTGACGGAATCTTTACATCAACGTCTCGTGGAGCAAGTAGATAGGTTCGCTCACGCGATAATGCGCCCATGAAAAGACCGAGCTCGAAAATAATGTTGTCTCTCGGAGCGAACTTCTTGTTTGATCTACTAATCGTAACGTCATCCTCTGATGCGATAACGATCGCAAAATCGCTTTCATTCGCCTCTCGCACCAGCTGCTCGATAGTGGTCTTGCCTGCCTCAAACACCCCGCGTGACCAAAGATGTGGAATCATTGGAGATCGTTTAAGCGCCACATATAGGCACTCGGCTAACGGCAACCCTTCCGATGATGAGGCAATGAAGACGGCTGGGTTATCTCGCATCGGGGGATGAAATTTGGATCGCTCTCGTAAACGCTCACCTATACTGAGCGCTAAGCGTCGCCAAAGTTGCGGATACGTATTCGCAATCTTGTTGAAGTCATATTCAGAAATAACGGCGACAACCGTCGTTTCAGCGGCCCTCACCGTTGCGCTCCGCAGTGCATATGGGTCAAGCATCGCCATCTCGCCCACATGTTGGCCGGGTTGACGCGTGGCTATGGGGCGACCGTAGAGCAGAATGTCCACAACGCCACCTAATATAAGCATTAGGTGGGTATCTTCGCCCCCTTGCGTCATCAAAGGGTCGCCGGGTTTAAACGATTGGACCTCGGATTTTTGAAGGATGCGCGCCGCTATTTTGGAGTCGCCACCGACAATAAATTGGTCGCCGATCGCCGCTAGCAGCCTTGTTTTGCCGCCTTTTCCCTTGAATTTGCCTGGAATGGCGGCGGGATTTTGCTTGTTTGTGGCCATCGAATCCGTTTGGACCCTTAGTTTTTCACTGCCCTATTGTTCGTTGGCCATTTTGGACTTCTTGCTCAATTCTTCGAGATACGGGATCAATCCGTTCTTGACGATTTTCTGCATCGATTCACGCTGTTCTTCAGCGAGTGAGCGCAGCAATTCGAGTTCGTAGTCGTTTAGACGAAGGTTAAACGTATAGCGCGGCACGTCATGCTTACGTGGGTCTTCGCTCGGTGCGCGCCGTCCACGTTGCGTCGGTCGTGTCTTGGATATCGGCGCGCTTGGACTCTCGATCGCTTCCGTCGCGGTCGTGGTTACATCAGTGTCAATCGGTAGCGACGGCGCGGCGGGTATCGGTGCACTGGTCGGCGGTGCATCTGCGGCAGCAATGAATGTCTCTGCAGACTGTGGTGGCCGCTTCACACGATCAAGCAAACTGCTAGCCATTTCCGAATACCTCTTCGTAAAAGGATTGCATTTCGGCGTCGGCGAGCTCGTCGCGCGGCTTGTACTCAACCACTGAAAGACCGTCGCGTACGCTTTTGCGATAAATGATGCGATCACGCACCTGGCTTTGCATCAGGTGCAGGTTTGGATAAGTCGCGATGAGTTCGCGTGCTTCATCGGCTTCGCGCACTTGGCGGTTAGTCGATGTTCGATTGAGGAGCACGCCGGCGACGAGCTCCGGATTGAACCCTTGCGCCATTTCTACGAGCTGCGAAAGCGTTTCAAGTGTTGCCGCGTCGAATAGCGAGGCCTGCAGAGGAAACACCGCGAGGCGTACCACCGTTAATGCGGCGCGCAGCTCCACTGAGTCGCGGCCGCCGGCGTCGATGATGACATCGGCGTAGCGCCCTGCCAGTTCGTTAACTTCGGCGCCTAGGGTCTTGCCGGTCTTTTGTACGCAGGCGACCGTGGGTTCAACCTTCGCCTCGCGGCGGATGCCGGCCCAGAGGTTGGCACTCGCCTGTCTGTCGGCATCGACGAGCAGTACGTCCTTGCCGGCGCGTGCGCGCATCGCGGCGAGGTTCAATGTGAGCGTGGTTTTACCCACTCCCCCCTTCTCGCCACCGACCAATACCAGCATGTTGTTATCGCCTTATCATCCTAGGTTCATACAATATAACGCTAGGGTAATACTAGAATCAAGCTAGAGCCGTATTATACTAATACCAGGTCGATATAATACTATTACCCTTGGTTGTGCTTTTTTGGCACCGGTGGCAAAATGTCCCCAGGAAAAGGACCAAAGGAAGAGGTGGCACCATGGCATCCGATACGGCAGCCCTGGAGAAAGAGCGAATTACCGCACGGGTACCCAAGGACGTGCGCGACCGATTAGAGGAAGCGGCCGAGCTCTCCGGGGCGACACTCAATCAGTTTCTGGTCCAGGCGGCCATCGAGAAAGCCGACCAGCTTCTGGAGCGCGAGAAAGTGATGCGGTTGTCGGCGCGCGATGCCGAATGGCTGTTGAGCGTACTCGATCAGCCTCCGCGAACCCCGAATGCCAAGTTGCAGCGCGCATTAGATAACTACGAGAAGGCGACCCGTGGCGATCCGAATCGAGCTTTTGACTGGCCAGCACAACCGGACGACGTTTGAATGCGGCGAGTCATCGCTCAACGATTGGCTCGCGCGAATGGCCCTGCAGCAGCAGGAAAAGAGCTTCGCTCGAACTCGGGTAATAGTCGACGAGGCTGCGCCGGCGCAAATTCTCGGCTATTACACCTTGCTCGCGCATGAGATCGACACCGGTCAGGTACCCAGCGCCCGCAAACTCCCGCGACGCCTCGCGTGTGTGCTCCTCGGACGTTTGGCGGTCGACCAACGTGCGCAGGGGCGGGGGCTTGGTCGGCTCATGCTACTCGATGCCATTGCCCGGACCCGAGCGACGATCGAAGAGGCTGCCGGCATTGGGCTTGTTGTCGATGCGTTGCATGATCGAGCGGCTGAGTTCTATCGCAGCTTCGGTTTCGAAGCGTTTAGGGATGATCCACATCGCTTGTTCCTGCGGGTCGACTGGCCGTGAAATGGGTTTGCGCGAGATCGATACCGCCGAACAGATGACGACAAAGATGCGGCCGCAGGGAAGGGGATAAGCAATGGGGGACACCCCGGAAAAAGACAAAGGCGGCCCGCGGCCGGTCCTGGAGCTCGTGCCGAGTGCTCTCAAGCCTCCCAGCGCGCAGCAGCGACGCCTCTTCGAGTTGCCGCTGCCCGATGCGGATGAGGCGATCCTCTACCAGCATTCGGTGCTCTGTCAGACATGCCTGCCGTTCCGAGATCCGGGAGACGAGATCCGACAATGGGAGCGCGCCAACGGGCTCGTAAGTCTCCTGCTCGCGGCCGGCCAGGCATTTCACCCTGACACGCGTCGATTCATCGATGTGGGGCTACCGTTCGGGCCCAAGCCTCGCCTGGTGCTCTATCACCTCAACGCCGAGGCGCTGCGTACGCAGTCCCCCATCATCGAATTGGAAGACAGTCTGACCGCGTTTGTGAAGCGCACACTGGGATTGGATTCCGGAGGTCGAACTATCCGGACGGTGAAGGACCAATTGACGCGATTATCGGCCGCTGACTTTCGCATCGGTACGGTGGTCGGTGAGGGGCGAGCGGTGACTCTGAAAGGGTCGGTCATCGAAGGGTTTGAACTGTGGGTGACTCGCGACCCACAGCAGCGGGTGTTGTGGCCGACGACGGTACAGTTTTCGCAGCGTTATTTTGAAAGCCTGATGAAGCACGCGGTGCCGCTCAATGAGACCGCGATCGCGCGCCTCTCGCATAGCGCCATGGCACTCGATATTTACACCTGGCTGGCGCAGCGGTTGCACCGTGTGGAAGAGGGCAAAACGGTACTTGTTCCGTGGGTTTCCTTGTGGGAGCAATTTGGTAACGGCTATGCCCAAATTCGGGAATTTCGGCGCGTCTTTGTGCGCACCCTGAAACAAGTGAAAGTGGTCTACCCGGAAGCCAAGTTCGATCTCAATTCCGGGGGCATGAAATTGCAGCATAGCCGCCCGCCAGTGGCACACCGACTGTTACCCATGATCCGTACCTAACACGGCTGTGCATAACCTTGAGGATTCAGCGACTTATCCACGGGCACTTTGTCACGCTAATCACGGGCACTTTGTCACGCTTTGGGGCCAAAAATCACGGGCACTTTGTCACGCAATCCTATAGTTAAGAACCTATAGGTTTCCTATAGCTCACCTACCCACCCTGTCGATAACACCACCGTTCACGAATCCCCGCACCGCCTCTTAGGGGGCTACCGCCCCCTGCCGGCTCGATCGCGGACGCGATCCCCAACCCACCCGGCATACCCCCACAAGGAGCGCGCTACCGCGCGCCCTACATCAATGCAGCCCTACCCGGGGCTGCCAAGACTCGGAAACCGAAGGAAATCCAAAGACAGGCCTCCAAGGGAAACACGGAAGACCGGAAAGGTCGATTTTTCTCGATGGCATTGCGAGGGACCTTAGAGCCACAGCAGAGCCTCTAGAGGCGGCGTTTGCCGGAGGAGGGGCAATATCGGGCTTGTTTCCGGAATAAACCGCTCAGAGGGCGTTAGAACGCGTCTTGGGCGAGGAGGGGTGACGCGGGAAATTGAAGGTCCGCTTGAGTGCACGGCCCGCGCCAGCGCCGAGCCGCTGTCACGCGCCGTGCACCTCCAACCTCGCGAGGTGCTGTCCGCCGGCCTTTGCGTGTAGGCTCTCGACGGGGACCCCTGCGATCCCTCGGGTTACGAAGGGACCGCAGGGGGTCCCGCCAGAGGAGACATTCCGCATGACACTCAAATCCCAACACGCCATTGCCCCGGGCGGTATCCATTGCCGGATCAGCAAAGAGGCCGATGGCACTCGTCGCTATGTCCTCGAGGTGCCCGAAGCCGCCGTCCCGGTCGCCGAAGCTTGCGTCGAGGATCTGATGAGCGGTCGCTACCAGCGGCAGATTCAGGCCGAGCAGGACGTCGTCACCGCCGGCGTCGCTGCGTTGCATCGGTTACTCAAGCGCGTGGAGGACAACTGGCACACCGGCCAGGCGCGGCGCATCGTGGCGTTCTTGGCTGGGCTCTACAACGGCACGGATTACCCGTTCGACCTCACCGAGCTGCGCGCCGTCGATCGCGACATCGCCGCCGATTGCCTCGCGCTCCTCACCCTCGATACCCGGGGCATTAAGGAGGTGCATCGCTACATCGAGAATGGCGATGCGAAGTGGGCGGTGATGATCGAGGATTATGGCCTGACGCCGGCGCCACGGCGCTGACGCATGGTCACCATGAATTCCGCACCTCAAGACGTGCGTTCGGCGGCCGAACGTGCCCGCGATACCGCCGGCATCGTGGGGAGCCTGAGGCACGAAGGGTATGTGCCGAGCGCTGCCGCCGAGGCCATTCACGCCCAGGTCGCGGCCGGTCAGCTCACGACAGCCCAAGCGATCGAAATCTTTCGCGCGCGCGCCGTGCAGTTAGACGCCGAGCAGGAAGGGGAGTGGTTGGACCTTCAGCCGAGCCAGGGTTGGAACGGATCGAGATTGCTCCCGGCGGGGACGACCCAGCGTTTCTTATCCGGCTGCCAATGGGCGCCCAAGGCTTTGGCGCGGTCCTTATCGGCGAAGGGGACATTCAGCGGGGTGTCGGTGGTGGCGATCTGTGCGACCGGGGAGGGGAGCTCGGGGACCGGAACGGGGGCGCTGGAGGAGAGCGCCTCGAACACCGCTCGGTCGTTGGGGCGGACGAGCCAGTCGAAGAAGCGTTGGCCCTCGAAGGTGAGCGCCTGCGGGGTAATGCCGGCGTGCTGTATTTTTTCCAAGACGAAGGCACCCAAGAGGATCTTGCGGCGCGCATCGAGGCGGCGCTGAGACTTGGTAGGGCGATCGAGTTGAGCCAACTTGGCCTTGAGCTTGGAGCGCTTCGCCTGCAGGGCTTTGAGGGCCTCGGCCTTGCGCTGATCGATGGCGGCGAGCTTGGCTTGAATATCCGCGCGAGTGGCCATGAGTTCACGTCCTGTGCGTTTTCTAGGATTTAACAAGCCTAGCATAGCGAAAGAATTGAAGCACTGAAGAGAGTGGAGTAGGCTCGACGCATGGAGCACGGTTTTGCACTCGACACAGGAGAGGCGCACCTTATGTTTCTCGCTACGCGAGAAACGGTGCTAGCAGCCGGAGGCGGAATCGGAGGGGGAGTCGCGACTCGATCCGCCCTGGCTGGGCTACCCTCGTTCCGCTCTCGGGAACCAAGAGCAGATGCGCGATTCGGCCCGCCGTGGCTCGGCTGTCCTCATTCCGCTCTGGAGCAGACTGTGCTCCGAGGCTTGGACTAGCCCATGGCCTCGTATCACATGCAGATCAACACCGGCGATAAAGGCGAGGCGTTTGAGCACGGGCAGTACATCCAGCGCGAGGGTCCGTTTACGGAAGAGCGCTATGGCGAGGTGGCGGCGCGCGGGGTGGCGAATATGCCGGAATGGGCGCGGGAGGACCCGAGTGCGTTTTGGAAAGCGTCGGATGAGTTTGAGCGCGTCAACGGGAATACGTACCGAGAATATGAGCTCGCGCTGCCGCGCGAGCTCTCGCGGGACGCGCAGGTCGCGCTGGTGCAGCGGTTTGCGGAGCAGGAGCTGGGGAGCACGCGGCCGTATCAGTGGGCGATCCACCTCTCCACGGCGAGCGATGGGAAGGAGCAACCGCACGTGCATCTGATGTTCTCGGACCGGCAGCACGATGGGATCGAGCGCGGGCCGGAGCAGTTCTTCAAGCGCTACAACGCCAAGAACCCGGAGCGGGGCGGGTGCCGGAAGGCGACCTATGGGGCGGACAAGGAAGAGGCGGCGTTGGTGTACGAGGGCATCCGGGAGCGCTGGGCGAATGTGCAAAACCTGGCGCTGGAGCAGGCCGGGGTGGAGGCGCGGGTGGATCACCGGAGCTTGGCGGCTCAGGGGATCCATCGGGAGCCGGAGGTGCACCGGGGGCCGGCGGTGAGTGGGATCGAGGCGCGGGGGGAGCGGTCGCAGGTCGGGGAGCGGCAGCGCGAGCAGATGCTCGCTCGATCCGAAGCGCGGGCGATGGTGGTGGCTCAGGTGCGCGTGGTGACGCGCGAGGAAGTGGCGGCGGAGCGGGTGGCCGTGCGCGAGCGGCGCGAGCTCGCGCGGGAGGTCACGGGAGCGGATCGGGCAGTGGTGCTGCCGTTAGTCGAGGCCGATCGACGGGAGCGGCTCGGGCGGGCGCAGGCGGCGGCGGAGCGGCGGGTCGAGCGGCGTCAGGGGTTGGGAATCGGCGGTCGGCTACAGGAAAAATTAATCGCCCAGGCGCGGGCATTGCGGGAGCGGATCGGGCGGGAGCTCGGGCGGGTCAAGGAGTGGGTGCGGGAGCGATTCCCAGACCCGCTCAAGCAGCTCAAGGAGCGTTCGCGAGAGGTGTTCGAGGCAGTCGCGGAGAAGGCGCGGGGACGACGGCCGACGCCAGCGCCGGAACGTGAGAAGGAACCGGAGCGCGACCAACCCGGCGACAAAAGGCGCGGCCTATTCGATGGACTGCGGCTGCGATCGGAGCGATTGGCGGCGCCGGCGGCCGAGCGGGATGTGTCGCCCTCGAAGCGCCCGTCGGTGCAACAGGAACCCTCATCCGGACAGGTGCGCGATCGGGCGGCAGAGGCGCTCAACCAGTCGGTCGATCGGTATGCGCGCGCGTGGATGGATGCGTGGCGGATGCGGGAGAAAGACCTGCCGGTTCTCGAACATCAAAAGACCGAGCTACGCCAAGCCGGTGAGGATTTGGATCAACACCGGCCGGGAGCGCGGCAGGATCTGCACACGGCGCTTCGGCATGAGCCGCAAGTCTTTCGCGCCATGATGGAGCTCGAGGGGGCGCAGCGTACCCGCGGACTCCTCGCCGGCATCGAGCACGAGGAGCGCGTGCGCCGCGATCCGACCTTGCGGGCCGAGCGCGTGATCAAGGAATGGAATGGGCTTGAGGCGCAGCGCGAGAAACTGAGGGGCTGGGAGAATTCAGAGGCTCGTGAGAAGGTGAAGGGGCAGATGCGCGAGCTCGCGCACGAATTCAAGCTGGAGCCGCAACTGGAACTCGCGGTTAAACGGCGAGCCCAGGAACTCGGCATTGAACCCGGTTCGCGGCTGGGGCGTGTGCTCCAGGAGCAAAATCTTGACCGCGCGTTATCGATCGCCGAGCGTGATCTCAGTCGGGGTCATGGGTTATCGATGTAGGTGAATCCAGCAGGGAGGCGGCATGGGCGACAGGGACGAGGATGAGGGACCCACCGCGGCGGAGCGGGCGTTTGATGCATTGCGGGCGGAGGTCGCGGGGATGCGCCAGGCCATGCGATCGCTTCCCGATGTGATCAAGAAAATCAGGCCCACTGCTGATTACACGGAAACCTTGGGCGCGATCGCCAAGAAGCTCGAGATCGTGGGGGGCTTCATGGCGGCGATCGAGCAGCACCCCGCGATCCGCACGACGCCGGCACAATACAATCAAGCGATTGCCGCCGCCGGCGAGGGGCTCATGACTAAGTCCGTGCGAGAGCTCGACAGTGCGACGGCCGCGACGGTGGCTGAGCGGCGCGAGCTCGCCGCGATGATCGGAACGATGCGCGGCCAGTGGAAGCAATGGGAGTGGTTAGCCTGGACCGGCGGCGCGGCGTTTATCTTGGGGCTACTGATCTCGCCGGTGTTTGCACGCGTGTTGCCTTTTGGGTGGGATGGTCACGTGGCGGCGTTCATCATGAATGGCGATCGCGATCGCTGGGGCGCGGGAACGGCGTTAATGCAGGCCGGAAATCCAGCGGCCTGGCGCGGCCTCATGGATGACTTCAATCTGGTGAAGAGTAACCAGGCGGCAATCGGGACCTGCCTCGAAGCGGCGGCGAAGTCGAAGAAGGAACAGCATTGCGGCATCGTCGTGCCGCCGCCGTGACCGCATGAAGCGCGGCGCGAACATCCTATGAGCGAGGCACCACGGGACCGTCCTTGGCAAATCATGCTCACCGGCGAGGGTATTGGGCAGATCGACCCGGCCACGCGCCAAGCCCTCGAGGGCATCCTCGAGCTCTTCACCGAAGTCGGGGGATTGGCGGTGCAGACGAGCGCCGGCAAGGTCAGCGTCACGCGGGATTTTCCGAGCGACTATACGACCCAGGTCGATCGGCTTCTGGGAGCGATTTTCAAGAACAATGCGGCCGTGACCGGCATTGAATTCTTAGATATGGAGACTCCGCACACGGCGACACCCGATGATCCGTATTGGTCACCCCAGGGCAAAGCGTACGCGAGTATCGAGGAAGCTGCGGCGCGCGGTGAAATCAGGCCCGGGCATTTGCGACGTGCTGAACAGGTTGAAATTACCGCTGCCGAAGTCGAATATAGTGACGGACAAAGTGCTCTATCAAGGACGTAGGGATTTAATAATGGACTCGCTCGACAAGATGCTTTTTCGGCTTTTTTTAAAGCCGATGGGGTTGGCCGGCCTCGGCATGGGGGCACTTTTTTTTCTGGGCGTGTGGTTACCGTTGCAACTCTCGGCCTCACCCATGCTGGCTCCGATTGGCCAAATGGCATCCAACACCGCGCTCATCGTCGCGGGCGCGCTATTCCTTGCAAGCCTTAGCATGTTGGTCGTGCGGGCTTGGCGGCTACGCCAGTGGCAAGTTGGCAATGGACCTTTTTGTCATCGATGTGGCGGTATGGTCGAAGAAGAAACTCATCGTCATCACGCAAGCTATCGCTGTCTTTCGTGCAACCAACGTCGTTATCTCTGATTATTTGGATTCGACGATAGATATAAAAACCGGGTGACATGAGCGTCATGCCAGGATGAACTCTTTGGCGCTCAGTGGGCGACAATATCGTCGTGGAGCCCCTGGCACCAATATCAGGGGAAGAAGACGACGACGTTACACACCCAGCACTTACTTACAGTCACTTACCAACACCCATATACCCTATGGGGGAGTGACAAAATTGTCGCTCCGACCCATTTTGCTTTCCGATTTTGACACCCCATACTTTTCCTCAACGCGATTTACGAGGAATCATCAATGACTGCCGAGACAGCGGACGCCACCGCCGACATACAGGTAGGGCAACTAAAGGTAATCGAAAAGAGATGGACCAAGCCATTGGTAAAGGCCGGCTGGACCGCGCTGCCCAATGTCATTCTCGATAAACAAAAGACGTTGGGTTTGAAGCCGATCGACATCTGCATTTTGATGCAGATTGCCAAGCATTGGTGGCAGGCCGAAAGCGCTCCGTTTCCTGCAGTCGAAACAGTGGCCTCAGCTATTGGCGTGACGCCGCGGTCGGTTCAACGGCGCATCACGCAAATGGAAAAGGCTAAGTTAATTGAGCGGAAAGAGCGCTACTACGCCCGTGGCGGGCAGAAAAGCAACGCATACACATTCAATGGGCTAATCGAACGATGCACACCATTTGCCGAAGAGGCGGCGGCGGAACGCGAGCGCCGAAAAAACAGCGACCGAGCTCGAGTCCGCCGGAAGCAACCTTTGACGATAGTGAAATAGGTTAATGCGACGTAGCTCAGAGGATAGAGCACCTTGTTTCCGACAATCTATGAGGCCGACACTTCATGGTATGGGCAAGGAGGTCGCGGGTTCAAGTCCCGCCGTCGCTCAATATATTGTTTGATCAGGAGGTAGATATGGACATCGAAGTCAAATGTATAAAAAAGACTAACCGATCTGACCCTCATGAAAGGATACATGGCATCGGCGGCTTGAACGCCGACGGCACCCGGTGGTACCTACCAGAGAACGACGCAATCGCCGGAATAGACCTAGGAAAGTGGCGCTTCTGGACTGCTGGAGGGGGCAAGTCTGTGTGGGTGGTCATCGCCACCCACGCTGGCCGCCGATATCTCAAAACCGAGCCGGATGGCTTTCATCCGAATAACCTTCTTAGCTTGCCAGAGTGTCCATAGAGAAATAGAAGCCCGGAATTACGACAACGCTCCATGATCGAGGATCTGCCAAATGTTCCGCCCGCATTAATTATGCTGGCGAGCGAACTGCCAAATTGCGCCACACTGAAGGCGATGCGAGACCGTATCAAAGGAATGTTGCGGGACTTGCGTGACCAATCGGAAGTATTTGAAATAGAGAACGTTAACCGTTCTGTTGATTCCAAGTCCGTTGGGAGGTTCGAAGTACATCTTCATGGCCCAATGGATCTTCTTTCGGGTGCAGGGTGCTCAGAAACGGCGTGTCGATTTGCTGCTGCCGATAGAGTTGCACGCAGTGTAGGGTTGATAGCGGATCGTGTTTGGTTAACGGATCTCTTGACGGAAAAATTTGTAGATTTTGGCAGGCCTACAAACGCGAAATTGGATGACGTCCTAGTCGATGTACTCGTTCTGGCTCGACTAATGCCCTTGATCCGCGCCGGGGTCGTAAAGTTCCGGTCGCCATGGGTCATGACATGCCAATCATGCAAATCCCAATTTGAACATCACGTCGATGTCATCACCCGAGACTTATTCGAGAAGTTCCGATCGGAGTTCCGGATTGAACGCACAGAGGAACGGGGCTATGCCGCATATATGGGCAATTGCACGGATCCGACGATGGTATTCAGAAGCGGACCCGGAGTGAAACGTCTTCCGAGCGTTCACCGCATTGCGGAACCATGGATTCACCGTGAGATTCGCTCAACGATGTGGACGGCTAGAGAGGCGGCCATGACAGGAGGCGCTATATTGTCGAACTCGCGGGTCGGCCTGGCTGGTCTGATCAAAATGGACGGCCGAGCAGCAGATATGAATTCGCTCTTGCTGCTGGAGCGGGAGCGATCCCTCACTGTGCCATGGGTTAACGAACTTGATGCGTCACAGATTGTTGAATTGAGAAGCGAGGCATCCCGGGCTCTTCCTTTGCTGAGGGAAAAATTATGCCGGGTCTTAACGGTTTCAGACGCTGCTCTTGTCTCTTCGACTCCCTCCAGCGGCTTGATGGAAGATCTTCGCGAGCAAGCGGTAGAAGTTCGAAGCGAACTTGAAGAAAAAAGAAAATCAGCATCAAGGTTTTGGAAGGGTACCTATGGAATTTTAGGCCTGGGTTTATCGGCGTATGGAGTGATGGCAGACCAAATGTTACCGGGCGTCGGTGGTCTCCTTCCGGTTATACAGCTGCTTATTAATCACAAAGCCGGGCACGAATCGGATGTCGCAAAGCTAACGTCAAAGCCCGGATATGTGTTGGTGAAAGCTCAAGAAATTTTGTCCCATGCTGATGAGCGATAATTGTGGCGGCCCACAAACATAAATCGCAGGACCCGAGAACATCGCGAATTCGGGCCCAGATTAACTGAGAATATCGGACCGCACAGGACCAGATTAATTGAGAATGAGACCAGAATAACTGAGAACAGCCCGACAACATGCACCAGGACCCAGATTAGGCGCGAATAGTGGACCGGCGGTGCTGAAGTTCGCTTTACTCATAGGTCCGGAGTAATTCAGACTCTGTTTTCCGAAACCAGTTTTTCGAACCAAAAGCCGGCTACTTCCCACAACGCGGCGGGCCGGCGGCGGAGTTCGAAGTAACGATCGTTTTGTCGAACTCCACGTGTTTTACCGAACGGAGCACGGCTGATTGCCGCCACTATTGAAACCAACCGACTTGGGAGCAGGAAAATGCCGTACGACTTATTCGAACATCGTCATCGGTTCTCGGTCTGGGCAGCCGCCCGTGCAGCGCAGCGCGGCTTTACGACTGTAGACAATCTAAGGCATGCGCTCGAACTAACCGATATTAGAAAATTCATCGAAGCTAACGTCGAAGAGGCAATCAACGCCGATCAATTCGCTGAGCGCCACGGAAAATGGTGCGACGACATTGTGAGTGACCTAAAGGAGTCTGGGGTTCAGAACGTCACGTTTGGTCGAGCGGCCAAGCTTGTAGCCGTTTACCTCAAGGCGATGGTTGTCGTCGGACCCCATGCCGATACCGCATTGGCGCGGGTAGCCCATCCACCGATTGACCGCCTACTTCTGCAAAAGTTGTCAGGACTTGAGGGAGTGCCAGACGACGTTCGACGTATCTTTCGTACTACGAATTGGACCGACTTGGACCGTTGTGGATATGACGGACTCGTGGACCGAATCCGACAGCATGTTCTGAACGGCGATGGGAAGAAGCCGTTTTGGCATCTTGAGCAGCACTGGAACGTGACGCAGACCGACGATAGTTAAAGTCGGGGTCGAATTCTTCGATAACCGTTCTCGGACAATGTGGGTCCTGGCCGATGTTGTTGGGCTGTTCTCAATTAATGTGGGCCCGTTCTCACGTAATCTGGGCTCGGACCATCGGATATTCTCAGCCAATGTGGTCCCGAATCGACGGATGTTATTGGGTCCTGCGATTTATGTTTGTGGGCCGCTACATGTAGCGTTACGGCCCCATCTGACTCGACCGACTTTATGCAGTCTTGGCTCAAAAGCTCTTTCGGTGATCCGACGTCCACGTTGAAAAAACGCTGCGACGACTAATCCGACACTCTGTGATACGACGTACGGGCTCATTTGTTTTCAGGGATCTGGCACACACCAGCGTTCGCGTTTGCTCCGATAGCAATACTACTGTGATCT
>Ga0326728_10013117_pt1 | contig 18127 bp, 19 predicted proteins | sample MB3enrmetagenome_FD_207602 | JGI IMG/M metagenome (GOLD analysis project Ga0326728, IMG submission 207602) | Lab enriched peat soil microbial communities from McLean, Ithaca, NY, United States - MB31MN | ecosystem: Environmental > Terrestrial > Soil > Wetlands > Peat | place: USA: New York... | reverse complement strand
CAATACCCTGTTCCAGTTCGACGAACGCTCCGTAATCGGTAACGCTGATCACGCGTCCGTGGACGTGCGCGCCCACAGGATAGCGGTGCTCCGCATCCAGCCACGGATCGGGCGTGAGCTGTTTGAAGCCGAGCGAGACACGCTGCTTGTCTTTGTCGTACTTCAGCACCTTCACTTGAATCTGGTCGCCGACGTTGACCAGGTCGCGCGGGTGCGTCAGACGTCCCCATGACATGTCGGTGATGTGCAGCAACCCGTCAATTCCGCCCATATCCACAAACGCCCCATACTCGGTCAGGTTCTTGACGATTCCGGTGAGGACGCTGCCTTCTTCGAGGTGCTCCAGTGTTTTGCCGCGCTTCTGGTTCTGCTCTTCTTCCAGAAGCTGCTTGCGCGAGACCACAATGTTGCCGCGCTTTTTGTTGAGCTTGATGATGGCGACTTCCATCGTCTGGCCCTTCATGCCATCCAGATTCCGGATCGGACGCAGGTCCACCTGCGAGCCCGGCAGGAAAGCGCGTGCGCCATGGATGTCGAGGGTCAGGCCGCCCTTGATGCGTTCGACGACGACGCCCTTGATGGGCTTCTTCTCGTTGTAAGCGCGCTCGATCTCGTCCCACGAGCGCAGCCGCTGCGCCTTCAGGTGCGAAAGATTGACGTAGCCTTCCTCGGTCTCGCCCTTCTCGCGCATCACGTCGATCTCGTCGCCGGGCTGGAACTTGGGCTTCCCCTCGTGATCGAGAATTTCCGTAAGCGGCGCCATGCCCTCGGACTTCGCCCCGATGTCGACAACGACGTGGGTCGCGGTCAATTTCACCACCGTGCCCTTGATTACGTGGTCGTCGCCGACCGCCTCTTCGGTTTCCGTCTCGAAGCTGTGGAGCGCGGCCGCGAAATCGTCGCTCGCAGCCGCGGCAAATTCGGGAGCGGAGATTTCCGGGGTGTCACTCTGAGGAGCTTGATTCTCCGGAGCGTCATGCTGAGGAGAGTCAGGGGCGGACGTTAGTTCCGCGGGCGAAGGTTGTGCGTGCTCGGGAGCGTCTATTACGGCCGGGCCGCCGGTGTGAGTGTCGGGTGCAGGTGTCATGGTTTCAAGATTGGATTCAGGATTGCTGGCGGTGCTGTCGTCGAACAAGTTCATAGCCTCGGTGTCGCGCGCGTTTGTGCGCAACTGGTGCGGGACGTGGCGTAGCGGACTGCTGGCGTGGTCATTAGGTTGCGTTGAGGCCGACCTGGCGGACGACCCTGGGACAATTCCAGCTGGTTCGAAACCGCGTCCCATAGGGACTCTCCGACTATAGCAACCGCTTTGGAACAGTGTCAAACGCGATTTCGGCACATGGCCTAAGAATTCACAGACTTGTCACACTGGCGGGGAGCTATGAGCTTCGAGCCCCGAGCTTCGAGCGTACCCTTTCCCGTGGTTCGTAGCTCGTAGCTCGCAGCTCGCTGCCCATTTCTGCTACCCTCCCCCCATGGATTATCTCTGGACTCCGTGGCGTTACGCCTATGTCGCTGCCGCCGGCCAAACGCCGGGCTGTATCTTCTGCGATGCCCCCAAAGAAAGCGACCAACAGGCCCGCGTCGTCCACCGAGGCGCCCATTGCTACGTCATTCTCAATACCTATCCATACACCAATGGGCATGTCATGGTCGTGCCCTACGCGCACCTGGACGAGTTGCGCATTCTCCCCGCCGATGCCGCCCACGAGATGATGGTTCTGACCCAGCGGATGGAGGCGGTTCTGCGCTCTCTCTATCGGCCCGACGGCATCAATCTCGGCATGAATATCGGAAAAGCCGCCGGCGCCGGCGTGGCCGGGCACATCCACATGCACATTCTGCCGCGCTGGATCGCGGACGCCAATTTCATCAGCGTGATCGGCGAAACCAGAGTGATGCCCGAGGCGCTGGACGTGACCTGGGAGAGGATCAGGAAAGAATTTGCAATTGGTAATTTGTAGTTGGTAATTTGAATGGCTACCATCACGAGATTTATCATGCATCTACCGTCGCATCCGCTTTGGTTTTGGCTAATCCTGGTGTCGCCGTTTCTTATCTGGCTAGCATTGTGGATCATGGCACGAAATCCCAAGGTGTCGCTAAAGCCTCTAACGCCGTGGCTTGTGGCTGGTACTATCCTGTTCCTTATGCCGTACGTCTTTCTTGATGTTTCCCCGACGGGCAGCAATAAGGTGTTGCGCCTTGTGTCCGGTGCGGCCTTCTACACTTGTTTGGTGGTATCGGCCTGGCTCCAGAGGCGGAACATGTTCGAGACGCTGCGCTCACCTAACGCTAAGTGGTATTCCAGATGGAAATCCGCGGAGTTTTCCATTCCCGCCCCGAGTATGCGCATTCTGGTGCGGGACATTGATTCGGTGTCGCCCTGGTACGTCGAAAAGCTCGGGCTCCGCAAGCTGGCCGAGGTGCCGTCGGGAGAGCCCAGCGACGCGATTTTCAGGTTCAAGGCGGATGGGCACTCGGTCATACTGACCACCCGCAGTGGCTTCCAAACTGGCAAAACTCCAATCCTGTTTACGAAGAAAATCGGCAGAATCAGAGACGTGCTGGCGGCGCGTGGCGTCGAGTCGGGGCCGATTGAGCAGGATCGGCAAGGAATTCATTATTTTCAAATTCACGATCCGGAAGGAAATGCGATCGAGGTCGTCGAGGAACGTTGAGAAGAATGTCAGGCGAGCTCTTCCTCGGGGATCGGTTTCAAATTACAAATTACAAATTACAAATTTCTGCCTCCAACTCCAGGCACTCGCGACAATGTCCGCGAGATTGCGCTGCGCCGTCCATCCCAGCACCCTTTGCGCTTTCCCCGGGTCGGCCACCAGCACCGGAGGATCGCCCGGACGCCGCGGTCCGATCTTTCGCCGGACCGGCCGTCCACTGGCGTTTTCCGCTGCCTGGATAACTTCGAGAACGGAATGTCCCCGGCCTGTTCCCAGATTGATGGCCAGCGAGTCGCCGTCTCTTTCCAGGTGTTGCAACGCCCGAACGTGCGCATCGGCGAGATCGTTCACGTGAATGTAGTCGCGAACGCAGGTGCCATCCGGAGTCGGGTAGTCGGACCCGTAGACTAGCAACTCGGGTCCGTTCGCGGTGGAGGCGGCAAGCGCCAGTGGAATCAGGTGCGTTTCCGGATCGTGCATCTCGCCAATCTCGCCGCTGTCGTTTTCACTGCATTCGGCTCCCGCAGCGTTGAAGTAGCGCAGGCTCACCGAGCGTAGTCCATAAGCGCGGCTGTAGGCCTGGAGCGCGTTCTCGAAAAAAAGCTTCGATGCGCCATAGGGATTCACCGGTTCGCGCGGCGTCTGCTCGGCGATCGGAATCTGCTCGGGAATGCCATACACGGCGCAACTGGAGGAAAACACGAAACGTCGAATACCGGCGTCCAGCGCGGAGTTCAGCAGGTTGAGCGCCCCGAGTACGTTGTTCCGGAAATACTTGCGCGGGTTCTCGACCGACTCTCCCACGTAGGCGTGGGCGGCAAAGTGCATCACCGCGTCGACCCGCGCGAGCACGGGCCGGAGCCTGGCTTCGTCGGCGATGTCGCCCTCCACCAGTTCGAAGCCGTGCGCCAGGCGGCGGAACCCGGTGGAGAGATTGTCATAGAGCACAACCTCATAGCCGGAACGCCGCAGCGCGCGCGCCGCATGACTGCCAATGTAGCCTGCTCCGCCCGATACTAAGATCGCCAAGAAAAACCTCGCATGATTCCACGGCCTGAGTTTTTCTAAGCAATCATTACGCGGAAAGGAGTCGCTCCGAGGTGATACCCATCACTCCCCGTTTGTGACAGAGAAGCGCGGCTGGCAGACAGAGGCGAAACTGAGAGCCCGCTCTGTAACTCTCAATTCGCCAGATTTTGTGATCTCTTGCGTCGCGGGATGAGAATTCCTAAAGTCTAGACCCTGACTTCCGCCTGCGCCCTGGCCCGGCGATCGGCGTACAAGGGAAACTCCTCTGCCATCCCCAGCACCTGCTTGCGGATTTTCGCCAGCACCGCGGCGTCGGCTCGATGATCGAGCGCCTCCGCGATCCAGTGCGAGATCTGCCGCATCTCCGCTTCCTTCATGCCGCGCGTAGTCACGGCCGGAGTGCCAATGCGGATGCCGCTCGGTTTCATCGGAGGATTCACATCAAACGGAATCGCGTTCTTGTTGACCGTAATGCCGGCCTCGCCGAGCGCTTTCTCCGCTTCGCTCCCCAGCATGCCCTTAGCGAACACGTCCACCAACATGAGGTGCGTGTCCGTTCCACCGGAGACAATGCGATAGCCATCGGCCGCCAGCGTCTCGGCCAGCACCTTCGCATTGGCCACGATCTGCCGCGCATAGTCGCGGAAGCTCGGTTGCGATGCCTCGAGGAAGCACACCGCCTTGGCTGCAATAATGTGCACCAGCGGCCCTCCCTGGATTCCGGGGAAGACCGTCTTATCGATTTCCTTGGCGAATTCTTGCTTGCTCAGGATCATGCCCGCACGCGGCCCGCGCAGCGTCTTATGCGTGGTCGAAGTCACAATTTGCGCGTGCGGCACCGGCGAAGGATGCGCTCCTCCCGCCACCAGTCCCGCGAAGTGCGCCATATCCACCAGGTAGATCGCGCCAACTTTGTCCGCAATCTGACGCATGCGGGCGAAATCGATGATCCGCGGATAAGCGCTGCCGCCGCCAATAATCAGCTTCGGGCGCGCCTCAATAGCGATCCTCTCCAGGTCGTCGTAATCAATCGTCTCCGTTTCCCTGGTCACACCGTACGGAACTATCTTGTATGTCTTGCCGGAGAAATTCAGAGGATGCCCATGCGTGAGGTGCCCGCCGTGAGCGAGATTCAAACCCAGAATCGTGTCGCCGGGCTGCAGCACCGCCGCGTAAGCGGCTTGATTGGCCTGCGATCCCGAGTGCGGTTGCACGTTGGCATGTTCAGCGCCAAAAAGCTTCTTGACCCGTTCGCGCGCCAGATTTTCGACCACGTCGGTAAACTCGCATCCACCGTAATACCGCTTGCCGGGATAGCCTTCCGCATACTTGTTGGTGAACACGGAACCGGCAGCCTCAAGCACCGCCTCGCTGACGAAGTTTTCCGAAGCGATCAGCTCCAGCCCTTCATGCTGGCGGCGAACTTCGTTAACGATAGCGTTCGAAATCTCAGGATCAACTTCATCGAGGGGGCGGGACATCTCGTAGTTTTTCATAAGCGCTCGCGACTATTTTACTCCGAGCGAGAGCCAATCCGCCCCGCTAACCGGAAACGTTGACACCGCTTAGAAAACCGCCGACGTGAGCGGCAAGAGCAACGACCGCGGCTGTCAAGAATTCCAAAAGCAGGCAGTAACCCGGAAGCGCGCCGCCTAAGACTCGGCGCCGCCGAAATCGTATCCACGCAACCAGACAAATAAGGAGACCGGAGGCGCATCCCAACGCGAGGTGGAGCAGCAACAGCCCCTTCAATTTCTGCCCCTCGAGTTGCCACTGCCAGGCCGCGATGCCGGTTGCGATTGTCGGCACGACACAAATCGCTGCGGCGAAGAGGTTGAGGCGTGCCGCTGCCGCCAGAGTTGCTCTCTTCGTGGCTTCTTTCGTCCACTGGGCCGCGAAATCGAAGGCGACTCCCGCCATAAACAGCGCAATCGGAAAGTGGACGAGGACGACATGTTGCGCATGTTTCGCGAGCAACGCCGCCCTGGGATCGAAGGGATTCAGAAGAACCATCTGCTTACTCGACCACCAGTTTGCCGGTCATCTTCGGGTGAATCGAACAGAAGTAGGAGTACGTGCCGGGCTTGGTGGCCGTATACGTGAACTTCTCGCCGGTGTCGAGCACTTTGGACTTAAAAGTAGTGTGGTCTTCGCTGACGACGGTATGGGGGATGTCATCGTTGTTTGTCCAGGTAATCTGCGTCCCCACCTTCACCGTAAGTGTGGCTGGCGTGAAATTGAAGTTATCGATCTTGACGTCGGCGGTTGGCGGACCCGCGGCCCTCGTCTTTTGCACTGTGGGAAGGACGGCCAAAGCCAGCACCATTGACGCCGCGACACTAAGAATCCAGATGCTTTTTCTCATTGCTTGCTCCTTGTAGAGTTCCATAACTGTTATTTTCGAGGTACCCGATTCGCCACTTACTCCAGCGTGGAATCGATCAACGCCAGGGCGTGACGTTTGCGCACGTAGTTCACGGAGGTCACTCCCAACAGACCGCGCAACTGTTCCGCCGGAACTTTCAGTGGGCCCGGGGAGGGCGCTGCTCCGGGATGGGGTTGCGGGAAGGCAGTTGAAGCTGCGGTGTGGAAGGTGACGTTGCCTTCCACCTTTTGCATGGTTTGATGAATGTGTCCGTTCAGAACGGTCACCGAGCCGAAACGCTTCAGATAGGAAAGCGCCTGCGCACTGTCGTCGGTGCCCCATCCCCATTCCGGATAGATGTTCCATAGCGGCATGTGTGCGAACACAATAATCGGCGTGCTCTTGGAGAGATGTCGAACATCGTCTTCCAGCCACTCCAGTTGTTCCGCTCCGAGCGAACCCATGCCGCTAGCCTTCAGGTTCATCACGTTGACAAGTCCAACGAAGTGCACGCCCTTTTTGTCAAAGCTGTACCAGCCAGCGCCCTTTGTGTTTTTGCCGTAACGCTCGAGGTATTGCTTGCCGTCATCTTCCAGCACGTCATGCTCGCCGGGAACGAAAAACACGTCCTTGGTGGGTGCGGACTGAAGAATCTGGTCGACGGTATCGAACTGCTCCGGCTTCGACAGATGGCTGATGTCGCCGGTGTGCAGTATGAACTCAGGAAAAACAGGCAACGCATTGATCTTTTGGACAGCGGCTTTTAGCGTTGCAATCACGTCCGAGTTCGCGGGCTTGTTGAATCCCATGTGGCTGTCGCTGATCTGCACAAAACGGAGTTCGCCCCGGGCGGCCTTTGCGATGTGCGCGGGATTGTCAAGGCCGTAGGACTTCAGGACTCCGCCCTCAAGCACGCAGAGCGCTCCCGTGCCCGCCCAGGCCATACATTTCAGGAATCCCCGGCGGTCGATTCCGTCGTGGTTGCGGTCGAACAAAACTGCGTCGCGGTTGTTCTGCAGCGGCATATTTTCGCACCCATCCTTTCGAACAAGGTTCAATTGGTTCGCGCTTCATGGTGCAGAACTGGAGGCGCGCGATTTTATTCCGCATTGTGCTGCGGAAATTTATTTTGCCGCGGTAGGAATAAAACCATCGTCCGTTGGTTTACTCTTGTGTGCGTGTCGGAGGAGCGCTCACTGTCGGGGTCGTTCGAGGAGCTGGCCATGCCCCTGTTTGAGCGTCTCTACAACTTCGCTCACTGGCTGACGCAGGATCGGGAGGAAGCCGAAGACCTGGTGCAGGAAACCTATGCCAAGGCCCTCAAGGGATTCTCTTCTTTCCAGCAGGGCAGCAACTTTCGCGCCTGGATCTACCAGATTCTGCGTAACACGTTCTTCACCTCTCGCTCCGGGCTGAAGGCGGCCGCGACTGTGCCGCTGGAGTCGGAGAGCGACCAACAAACTTTTCCCGCGATCAATGAGACGCCGGAGAGCATCTTGCTCCAGCGTTTGGATCGGCAACTCGTGCAGGAGGCTTTGGGCCGATTGGCAGTGCCTAATCGCGAGGTGCTGCTCCTATGTGAATTCGAAGAGATGTCGTACCGGGAAATTTCTGCAACTCTTGCCATCCCAATAGGCACAGTGATGTCGCGTTTGTCGCGCGCGCGCCGTGCTTTGCGGGATATCGTACAAGAATTGCATGGGGACTAAGTAAAGTTACTTGAATCACAGTGATGTAAATCATGGTCATATAAATCATCGTTGCATAAATCATAGTCAGGTAAATATGGACTGCGAGCATTGGGCCGAAAGAGGCTGGACTGAAAAACTGGATGCTTACTTCGACGGCGAGCTCCCTGCCGGCGAAGGGCGCGCGTTGTATGAACATTTGCGCCAGTGTGCCACCTGCGCCGCAGCCGGCCTGGCCAAAGTTCAGCAGAAGCTGGCGGTCAAGGCAGCCGGGCAGAGGTTCGTACCAGACGCGGCTTTTCGTGCTCGTATTGAAAGGAGTATTGCGGCGCGCCGGCCATCCGCAACCTTGCCATGGGGGAGGCGGGGCTGGCTTCCCGTCCTCGAATTTGCTGCAGTTGTCGCAGTTCTGCTGATTGGCGCCGCCCTCTTTTTGACCCTTCATCGTGGGCGGGGCGAACAGCAACTAATGAGCGAACTGGTCGATCAGCACGTCGCGACCATGGCCAGCTCCAATCCTGTTGATGTCGTTTCCTCCGACCGGCACACCGTGAAACCCTGGTTTGCGGGCAAGATTCCCTTCACCTTCAACCTGCCTGAGTTACAGGGTTCGCCTTTCGTTCTGGTGGGCGGAAGGGTCAGCTATCTGGCCCAGTCGCCGGGCGCGGAACTTATCTTTCGCGTCCGCCAACACCAGATTTCCGTTTTCATCTTCCAGGCAAAGGAACTCACGGGCGGGAGCGGGAACGAGGCTGCACGCTCCGCTCTTTCCTTTGAAGTCCGGAGCTGGCAGCACAACGGCCTCCGCTATTTCGTGATCGGTGATGCCAGCGCTCAGGACTTGGACAAGCTGGGCGAACTGATTAAGGCCGCAGGCTGAGAGATCGCTCGCTCCGAGCGACTAGGCGGGGGCAAGAGGTGGAGGCAGCCGCAAAACCCCCTTTTATCCGCTAACGGGACACTGACCGGCAATCAGCTACTCGAACGCCGTCCGCAGTAAACTCACCAGCTGCCACCCATCCATGTATCTGTACGGCGCTCCGCCCATGGTGAGATGCCCCGCAGGGGAGCACGAAGACCTTATGATCGGGTGTATCTACGGGCTGCCTCGACCTTCCATCGTTCGGTGCGATGTGAGCGGAGTTGAACAGACGCGCCAGGTCGCGGCCTGATAACTTGGCGTTGCGTGGTTCTCAAGGTTATGACCCGTAGCAAGTCACATTGTCGCTCCCAGAGGCGCTATGACATTCACACTCAAGACCCTGTCGTATTTCGTTGCATGCGCGGCGATTCTCCTTGGCACATCCAGTTCGATCGCAGGCAAACGCCCGGCTCCATCAGCTCGGTCCGTGGGGCCCACAGAGCTCGCAATGCAGGTTCTCCTCGATCGAGCCGACTTCTCGCCGGGTGAGATCGACGGAAAGGGCGGGAGGAACAGCCGCGAGGCCCTGGCGGCGTTCCGGGCCGCGCGCGGCCTTGCTCCAGGCGCGCGGAGCCGCAAGGCGCTGCTCCAGGCGCTCGGCGCAGGTGCGGTTAAGCCGATCGTGCCCTATACGATCACCGCGGAAGATGCAGCGGGGCCGTTTGTCGAGACGATTCCGGAAGACGCGACGGAGCAGTCGAAACTGCCGGGCCTTTACTACACATCCGTGCTGGAAGAGCTCGGCGAGAGATTCCACTCGGCGCCGGCCCTGCTCAAGCGCCTGAACCCCCGTGCCCGTTTCATTGCGGGAGAGCAAATCCGTGTCCCCAATGTGTTGAGCGCCGAAGAAGCGGCCCCGGCCGCTGCGCCGGCCGCGGGCGTGGGCGGCAAACGCGTGCCGGCCACGAGCCAGAACAGTAAGCGTGCGCCGGCCCAGGCTGGGATCAAGGTCGTTGTCTCGAAGAAGGCATCGGTCCTGATGGTGTATGACGGGGAAGGCCAGGTCATCTTTTACGCCCCGGTGACGAGCGGCAGCGAGCACGACCCGCTGCCCCCCGGGAATTGGGTGGTCACTTCGGTGGTGCGAAATCCAACCTACAACTACAACCCCGACTTGTTCTGGGACGCCGATCAAGCAGATGCCAAGGTGAAGATTGCAGCGGGTCCGAACAATCCGGTGGGTGTTGTCTGGATTGGGATCAACGTACCGCACTACGGCATACACGGCACGCCTGAACCGGGTGAGATCGGACATTCCCAGTCTCACGGGTGCGTGCGGATGACAAACTGGGACGCCACCAGGGTCGCTGACCTGGTTAAGGATGGGACGCCGGTCGTATTCGAGGAATAATGAGGAAGCAAAGCTCCGGCCGCTCAGGGATCGTGGTGGCCGCATCGGGTAGGTTTCTCGCCGGCGCGATTGCTATTTCGTCCGCTTCACCGCGTTTACCAGGACAGGATATGGGTTAACGGCCTTCCCCTGCCACCACAGCTTTTCCGGCCCCAACTCGTGAATTTCAAAATGCAAGTGCGGCGTGCGCTCATCCGCATTTCCTGTCGAGCCCACAAAACCGATGACCTCCCCACGCTCGACCCGCATTCCCTCCCGCAACCCTTTCGCGTAACCGTCCAAGTGCGCGTAGTAATAGCAGTACACTCCCGCTTCATCGAACTCGTATATCGTGTCGCCGCCGGGTTTGCTGAGAAACAGTTTGCGGATGGTTCCAGATACGACCGCGTGCACGGGGGTCCCTCTCGGCTCCATAATGTCGATTGCCTCATGCCGATGCCCGTTGTGAACTTCTTCGAACGTATCCCGCAGATCCGCGAGCGCGAGTCCGCTGATGGGCGGTGTCATCTCGAGAATGGAAGAGGTCGCGCCGGCAGACAGAAACACTGCGAAAAACACGGCGATGCAAACGCGAAGCTTCAAACCTGATCCCTCCTCGAAACCCGGCGGACTAAACTCGACCCATCCAATATCCAGGTCTTCGGCTGGTATGGGCGATCGCGACGATCTGAATGTGGGCAGACGCGAGTTGGCGGTAAATCACGATAAAAGGAAATTGCCTGAGCAGAAACCTGCGCGTGGAATGCGGGCCGGATGTCCATCGTTGAGGAGCTTGAAGGATGTGTGCCAGTGCCCGATCCACTTCAGCGTCAAACTTGAGAGCGGCATCCGGGCTCTGCTCCAGGTACCAGTCAAACGCCGCGTCATATTCGGCAGTGGCTTCCTCGTGAAACTCCACCGAATCAGCGGGCATCGGGTAACTTTGCCAAATTGCGCCTGCGCACTTCCGACCAGGAAACGGTCTTCACTTTGCCCGAGTCCAGTTCCGCGACGCGTTTCCCGATTTCCGCTTCCCAAGCCTGTTGAACGCCCTCGTCGACCTTGCCCCGGAGGTTGGAAATCAGCGAATCCGCCAACGCTTCCTGTTCCTCAACCGAGAGCGACAAGGCCTGCTCCAACAACTTGCAAACTTCGGTTGTCATCTGCGCCATGCTCACCCCGCTAGGCCTATAGTAACGCAGTGGACGGCCGAGGAATGCCGTCCCTACGCACTCTTCAGTCGAACGCCGTCCGCAGAAAGCTGACCAGCTGCCAGCCATCCATGTACTTGTACGGCGTCTCCCCCATGGTGTAGTGCCCGCAGGGCAGCACGACTACTTTGTGATCCAGGTTGTGCTTCGCGAATTCCTCGACCACCTGCTCGGAAAATTCCGGCAGGAACGTCATGTCGTACTTGCCATAGATAATGAGCGAGCGGCGCGGCCAGCGTGAAAACTTATCGAAGTAGACGATTGGGCTGGCGGCGCGCCACACCTGCCGCAGATCCTCCAGATTGATGGCCGTTTCGAGGCCCTCGCGGATGTGGCGCGTGGACTGCCCGTGCCACACCACGTCGGCAAAATAAGTCGAGGCGTGATTGAAGGCAGCCACCTGAATCCGCGGATCGTGCGCGGTAGCAAGAAACGCGTAGCACGATCCGAGGCTGGTCCCGACGATCCCGAGCCGGTTGTAACCCTGCGCTTCCAGCCAGTCCAGGCAACAGCGCGCATCGATTACGCCCTGGCGCACCGAATCGAGCGTGCGTCCAATGTTGGCGGAAACGGCATAGTCGGCGCGGTCGATCTCCGCCGGGCGGCGAATGTCGTGATACGGCATGCTCAGCCGCAGCACCGCAATCCCCATCCAGTTCAGCACTCGGCAGAGGCTGGTATAGGAAATCGCATCGGAATTCCAGTGTGGCACGACAACCACGGCGCGGCGTCCGTGTGCCGGGAACCAGCGCGCGTTCACCAGATTGTTTTCGGGGAATGGCGTTCGGACCGGCGAGGTGAAACGCAGAAACTCCGCATGAGTACCGCGAACTTTTTCTTCGAGGCGCGGGTCCGGCACTTCGCGCGTGCTGAACACCTGAACTTCACGGCGTTCTTGGCGGAAATCCGCGGGCTTCCGGTAAGAGTAAAAATCGTCGCTCGCTTGAATGATGCGGTCGTTAAAGCGCGAGAAATATTCCAGCAGATCGCGCGCGCCCGCTCCCGAGCTCTGACTTGAAGCGCCGCCGTTGCGGCCGGGCCAGCCCTCGGTCCAATCCAGCCCCCAGTCCAGCGGACGCACCACCCGGTTATTGTCCACCGACGTGAGCCGGGTCTCCCAGTCGTGCATCCATTGAGCGTAGCGCGAGGGCATTTCTATCTGGACTATAGCAAACACCGGGTCACGAGCACTGCGGACAACAGCGAGCGGGGGAAAGGCTGCACTAAGCAGTTCCGTTTGCGAACGGGACTGTTTTCCCCGCGTGCAAAAAAACCTTTACATGTAGCTACGTTTAGAGTTACATTAAGCCTGTTGGTGTAAGTTTGAACGCATTAGATGTTTTTCTTTCTTCGTCCGGATCACAAGCGTGGTGTGTAATCGCAGGCAGCGCCAAAAGTGGCCATCTCCCGCACCGCCGGAATCGCCAACTTGCACAGTGACATTCAGTTTGGTGGCTGGATGCTCACGGCGGAAAAAGAGAGAACACCATGTGCGCACTTGTCGGTGAACGCTCGGATTATCGGTTCGAATGGGACGAAAACAAGAACCGGCAAAACATTAGAAAACATGAGTTCGATTTCGCCGATGCGGAAGAAATGTTTGGTGGCATCTTCCTATTCTGGCCCGACCTGCGAAAGGACTACGGAGAAAGCCGCTGGATTGGAATTGGCACTATTCGTGGCCGCATTGCGGTTGTGGCCTTTACCGAACGCGAGCCGGATACCATTCGAGTCATTTCGCTGAGAAAGGCAACCCATCGTGAGCGTAAACAGTACGAAAAAGCCGTCCAGGACGAACTGGGAGCGGGTTGACGCGCTCCAGGACTCCGAGATCGATTTGTCGGAAATCCCGGAACTCGGTCCCGGTTTTTTCAAACGTGCCATTCGCTGGCCCGGGAACAAGCGGCAGATCACTCTGCGCCTCGATCCCGACATCCTCGCTTTTTTTCGGCGGCACGGGAAGGGTTACCAGACAACCATCAACGCCGTCCTTCGTCGCTATATGGAAGCTCAGCAGGACCGAAGCGCAAACCGCTCCGGCTAAGAACTGAGAGCTAATCGCTAATCGCTGCTGTAAACTCGCGGCACTCTTTGCGACAAGCCGCAGAGAATTTCGTAGGGCACGCTTTCGCACAAACGCGCCAGCTCTACCGCGTCCACGTTCTTGCCCCTGTCTCGTCCGATCAAGACGACTTCATCTCCCACCGCGACGCCGCGAATGTGGCTGACGTCGACGATCGTCAAGTCCATCGAGACGCGTCCCACCACCGGAGCGTACTCGCCCCCAACGATCACCCGCGCGCGATTTGAAAGCAGCCGCGGATACCCATCCGCGTAACCGACCGGCAGCACCGCGATGCGGCTCCGCGCTTTAGTCACGAAGGTGCCCATGTAGCCGACCGCTTGTCCGGCTGCGACTTCCTTCACCGTCAGCACCCGCGTCTTCCACGAAAGCACCGGACGCAGCGGCAGTTCCTCCACCGCCGCGGGCTCGCCGGCAAGCGTGAAGGCAAGTGAATATCCGTAGAGCGCGATTCCCGGACGCACCATGGTCTTCCACGTGTCCGGCCGCGCGCACATGGCGGCGGAATTTCCCATGTGGACTAGCGGAGGCTGGAGCCCGTAATTACGTAAGACCGCAAGTCCCTCTTCAAAACACTTCATCTGGCGCACCGCGTCTTCGGAGTCGAGCACTTCCGCCGACGCGAAGTGCGTGCTTACTCCTTCCAGACTCAGGTAGTTACACGCGGATAACATCTCGCACAAATGCGGCAACGCTTCCTCTGACGCTCCCAGACGGTTCATACCGGTATCGAGCTTCAGATGCACGGGCAGAACGCTCTGCCGTTTGCGAGCAGCTCGTTCGAGCAAATCAATGTGCCACGGTTCCCAGATTGTGGGAGTGAGATTCTGGGCGACGATTCCATCTTCCTCGCCCTTCCAGATTCCGGTCAGCAGCAGGATGCGGGCCCTGACGCCGGCGCCGCGCAGCGCCAGGCCTTCCGCCGCATCGGTCACTCCCAGCCACTCGGCGCCCTCGGATTCGAGAGCGCGCGCGCACTCAACGGCGCCGTGGCCGTAACCATCGGCTTTGACCACGGCACAAATGGTGACGCCTTCGCCGACGTGCTTTTCGACCGCGTGAAAGTTTTCTCCGAGCGCGCCCAGAGAAACTTCGGCCCAAGTCCGGCCGTCGAGAATCAGCGAGCGGCGATCGGGCAGTTGCGACAGATCGGGACGAGGCGCGTTCACACAGCCGATTATAGCGAGCCGAAGCGCCGCCGTCGTTCGCTATTCGTCGTTTGCTATTCACTTGTCCTTTGCCCATCGCGGGCCTCGGCGAAAAGCGAACAGCGAACGACGCAGCTCCGCTAACTGCCCGACAACGCGAAGTTCACCGTGATCTCCGTCTCCACTTCGATGGGCTCGTTGTTCAGTAGGTAAGGGCGGTAACGCCATTGCCGGACCGCATCAATCGCGGCTGCGGCCAGCATCGGGTGTCCGCGGACCACGACCAGATTCTCGATCGTCCCCGCCTTGCTGATGATCGCCCGCAACTCGACCGTGCCCTGAACGTGCGCCTGGCGGGCGAGTGCCGGATAACTCGGCTGCACCTTGTGAAGGAGGTTGGCCTCCGCCAAATGCGATACAACCAGGGGCTTGACCACGGCAGGGTGCGCCGGAATCACGACGGGGAGACCGTCCCCGATGCTATGCGGAACGCCAACGCCGGGTCCGCGACCCGATCCCGTGCCGATGGATGCGAAATCTGGCGCGGCCGGAACCGAGTCGCTGTCGTCGCCGGCTGCGATCTGGCGAGGGATCGATCGCGGCGCGATGATTTCTCCCGGGCGCGGGTTGCCGGCCGCGGCGGCGGTGTGATGCCCGCCCGCCGGCTGCTCTGCTGCGGGCGGTGTGAACGCTGCGGGCGCGGTGAGCTGCAGCCAACGCACCTGCGGTGGCCGCTCCATCCAGATCAACGAGATGGCGAACAGCAAGCTCAGGGCAAAGGCTTGCATGGTGAAGGATGCGAGCGTAGTCCATCCGCGACGGGCAGACTCGTCCCAGGTGCTTTCGAGTGTGCTGAACATATTTCCTGACATAGTTCCAGACATGTTTGCAGACATTGTGTGTCCTCCGGAACGGGGCCCCGTTATCCCTACAGACACCTGCGGCTGGCAATTTGATCCGGCTCTCCACCGGAGAGCTTGCGAAAAAAAAGACCGCGTCTGCACGCGGTCTTAAGAAATAAACTGGAACCGAAACTACCCGAGCGGTGTCGCTATTTTTTCGGCGGAGTGCTCGCGGGCGCAGCCGGTTTGCTGGCGGGGGACGATGCCGGTTTTACGGGCTTTGTAGCCGTGCTCCCCGCAGCGGGCGCCGCCACGCCGGATTGAACATTGTAAGCTTCCACGATCGGTTGCGTGATGTCCACGGCCGGTCCGTACCAGATCACCGGGCCACGCGGCCACTGCTGAGATGTATCCAGGATTATGCCGTAGCCGTTTTCGCTGGCGTACTTCACGATGAGCGGAGCCATCTTGGTGAGAATTTTGTTTCCGATCTCGCCCTGCTGGTTCTGGAAATCTTCCTGCGCATCCTGGGTGGCGCGATCGAAACTCTTCTTTTTGACTTCGATCTGCTTCACCAGTTTGTCGCGCGATTCGTCGTTCAACTTGTCCTGCTGGGCGCTGAGCTGCTTCTGGAGGCTGTCGAGTTCGTCGGCCAAGCTCTTCAGCTCGTTCTGCTTCGGTTCAAACTTCTTGCTGAGCGCGTCGAACTCTTTGCGTCCTTCGTTGGAGGCGAAGATCGCCTGTTCGATGTTGATGGTGCCGGCTTTGGTGCCCGTAGCCTTGGCCGCCAACGCCGCCGCAGCGGAGGGAGAATCAGGCGTGCCGGCAGCCGCAGCCGCGGGAGCGCCCGCAGCCGGGTTGGCTTGGGCCAGAGCGAAAAAAGACAGGCTGAACACTACGGCCAGGGTGACGCCCAAAAACTTCTTAATTCCAAACTTGCTAGTCGTTAACATGCCAATCATTTGGATCCTTTGAACTCCTTCGGATTTTTAGGAATGCTGGAAGCTTCCAGCTTGCTGGGCTCAACGAAACCGATCGCAACCCAAGCCTATCAGTCATAGATCTGAAACTTGACCTGAAACCGGCGCAGCGAGCGCGCGAGGCGCGTACAACGCCCGGCTCTCTTCACGCAGAATGCAAGCGTGGTGATCAGGGTGTGGAGCTTCTAAATTATACGGAGGGTACGGGAACAGCGTCAAACCGTAGTCGCCGCTCGGGCGCCCTTCCTGCGCCCAGTTGCCGGTGGCAGCGGTTTGCTGGCAACTGGCGACTGGCAGCTGGCTACTGGGAACTGCTGTACCATTTCTCCGTGCACGAACTGGCGGAGCGGCTGTTGCAGACAATTCGGAAGCAGGGGACGATTCGGGCGGGAGACCGCGTGGCGGTGGCAGTCTCGGGTGGGGCGGATTCCGTGGCTCTGCTTTGCCTGCTGCTGGAGTTACGGCCCGAGTTGGGGACTGTGCTGTCGGTTGCGCATGTCAATCACAAGTTGCGCGGAGAAGAGTCGGACGCGGACGAGCGGTTTGTCGCCAATTTGGCGGGGCAGCAAGGGCTCGAACTGCATGTTTGCGCGGCGCCGGTGGACGGCAGCCATAGGCCGGAAAAAGGTTCCGAAATCGGTTCCGGCATCAGCTCGGGCATCGAGGCGGCGGCGCGTGAACTGCGCTACGGGTTTTTCCGCCAACTGGCGCGGGAGGGCCGCGCTACCAGGATTGCGACCGCGCACACGCTCGACGATCAGGCGGAGACAGTGCTGCTGCGCATCTTTCGCGGGACCGGCATTCGGGGACTTTCGGGCATTCATCCGCGGATCGTGTTCGAAGATCAGGGGCACGCGTTTGGCGAGTTGGTGCGGCCGCTGCTGGGCTTCCGGCGCGTGACGTTGCAGGAATTTCTGCGCCAGCGGGGCCAGAGCTGGCGGGAGGATTCATCGAACCGGGATATTGCCTTCCTGCGTAATCGCGTGCGCCATCGGCTGCTGCCGGTCATCGGAGAAGAATTTGGCGAGGCCGCGATCGAACACATGGGTGAGCTGGCGGAAATCGCGCGCGCCGAAGAGGAGCAGTGGTCAGTGGACGGTGGTCAGTGGCCAGCCACTTTCCAGTACCCAGCACCCAGTACCCGGCAAGCCGCGTCTCTGCCGCTGGGTCCGCTGCTGGCGCTTCCCTTGGCGGCGCAACGGCGGTTGATGCGCGCATGGCTGAAAACGAATGCGCCCGATTTGAGTATCTCGTTTCGGCTGATCGAGGAGGCGCTGGAGCTGGCAGGCGAAGCAGCAGGCGGAAAAGCCGAGATGCCGTCCGGGTGGAACCTTCGACGCGGACGGCAGGAGCTTTGGTTGGAATCCGAAGCCTTCAATGGGCGCAACCGGGCCACGGATTATGAGTACGCTTTGCCGGTGCCGGGCACGGTGGAGGTTCCTGAACTGGGCGCTCGCATCGAAGCTCGGTTGGTAGATACGGGCGATATCCCACAGGATGAGCGCGGGCAGTTGCTGAATATGGAGCTGATGCCGAGTAAAATTCTGATCCGCAACTGGCGGGCGGGTGATCGCTTCTGGCCAGCGTACACATCGGCGGAGAAAAAGGTGAAGGAGTTGTTGAGCGACCGCCATGCCACCGGAGCGCAGAAAAAATTGTGGCCGGTTGCGGAGGCGGGAAGCTGCGGCCTAGTCTGGATGCGGGGGTTTGCGGTTCCGGCGGCTTTACGGGCGCCGCCGGCGGCTTCAAAGGCGATTTGGATTCGTGAGATCGCGGGCATGATGTAACATTGCCGTTAGCCATCAGCCGTCGGCGATGTGGGATTCTGCTGAGAGCTGATGACTGAGA
>Ga0326728_10013116_pt1 | contig 18128 bp, 20 predicted proteins | sample MB3enrmetagenome_FD_207602 | JGI IMG/M metagenome (GOLD analysis project Ga0326728, IMG submission 207602) | Lab enriched peat soil microbial communities from McLean, Ithaca, NY, United States - MB31MN | ecosystem: Environmental > Terrestrial > Soil > Wetlands > Peat | place: USA: New York... | reverse complement strand
TGGGTGCTCCAGATCATCAACCAATCTGCGGCTCCAGCCTGTGAATAACTTCCATGAAAAAGCCATTTGCAAAACAGAGAACAACTCCCCGCCCTCTCCTCCACAAGTGTGTGGAGGAGAGGGAGAAACGCAAGTTGCACAAGAACTGATTTGCGCCCCCGAAACGACGAGCGCAAGCATTTGGGTTGGAAGTTGTTCAAAGCAAGGTACAAGAGGTGGAACTCCAGATTGCGACTTTCCGCGATGCTTTGCGGCCATGCCCTGTTTCAGGTGCCGCATCAGATTCCGGTTTTTTCATTTGCAAACAACCTCATTCCATATTCACTAAAGCAATCATATAGTTTATTTATCACTTCGTCAATAGATTTTTTGAGAATTTTTGAGCCGGCTTTGCAGGAGGGGTTTTACCGCGAAATATGCGAACCACGCGAACAGGAAACGTTTTTTGGACAGGATTACCTGAAGGCTTCCGCCGACGCTCAGAAGCTATGGCGGACAAGGAAGGCGGAGGGCGGAATGCTAAATGCTGAACCATTTGGACAACATGGGCCGAAGGCCCGCAATGTGACAGCCCGGCCTGAAGGATCGGACTCCACGGGGAAGGGCAGGAAGCCGAGCGGGAAGAAGACTTTAGAGGGCGAGCGACCGGTCCTTCGTGTGGCGAAATGCTGCCGGCCAAGTCCTCGAAGCAGACAAAGCTGTGGTTTGGAACCTGCCAAATTGTGCAAAAGTACGGTTTGACCCCTCTGACAAATTGTGCAAAAGTACGGTTTGACCCCTCTGACCCCTCTGACTCTGAAGTTTTGGACGACATTCCGTCGGCGGGACGCCGACGGATGCGGCTGCATGCCGCCACCCGAGAACGGATTTTCCGTGACGTCATCGACGAGTACTGTCAATATGTTCAATGTATGCTCGAACGGACCCGCCACAGCTTCAACGCCGCCGGGCCTCTGGTTGACACCTTTGACCTCTGACACTCTGATGGTGAAGAAAGGATTTACATTGGTTGAATTGTTGGTTGTGATTGTCATCATCGCCAGCCTTGCGGCGATGTTGGTCAGCTCTTTGAACCGGTCAAAAGGCCAGGGGCAGCGAGTTATCTGCCTCAACAATCTGAAGCAGATAAATCAAGGGGTGCAGATGTATGCGGCCGATCACCATGACTTGCTTTTTTCCGCAACCAGCGGAGCAGGTCAGTATTTTCCGGTTGACTGGACGTCATATGTGCTGCGCCTTCGAAATTATGTCGGGCTGAAAGGGGACCCATCGCCGGGCGACAGGCTGCTTGCATGTCCTTGTGATGATTTTTGCTTCGACTTTCCAAATAACGGCCGTCCTTTGCTTGTTCAGCGAAGCATTCACTTTTTGTCAAATTGGAATTGGACGAGCTACTGTTTCGATGCGGGTAACGCGGTGTGTTTGCGCTGTGGGTAGATGTTCTCGGGAATGATGCGCCTGGAGTATGACTTCGGAAGATCGATCAGCTCAGTCTGCTGCGGAGGTTTCTCGTTGAGGATCGCGCCAAGTTTTGATTCCCGGATTAGCTTCTGAAAGACCGTAAACTCGGCGCGGTCGAGGTAATCGCGGTGACGTGCTTTGGCCATCGCGGACAGATCCAGGGGCCAGACACGAATTTCGGCGACCTCGAAAGGGTCGAGGACGTTCATGGCGACGGCATCTGTTCTTTGGTTGGTGAGGTGGCGGCCTATCCTGCTTCTAAGGCCTCGTCGGATTATGATCGAGACTTCGCAGCCCCGTTGGCGCAATGACTAAGTCTTCGATACCAATCCGGCTTACTACCTTTCACGGCTTTCATGCTGTCGAGCATCCTCAGGGCATTTGAGATGTCCTCAGCCAACTGCTTAGTCCAGATGACTTCACATGTGTTCCCGGATGGGCGGAATGCCACGAGTTGGAAGTCACAGTCTTGAGGCCAACGTGGGGATCTGAATTGTGCGCCGCGGTTGGTTTCGATGATAGTTGTTCCTTTTGCGTCCGTGTCAATGGAAATTGCCAAGTCAATCATAGTGCTTGTTAAAGTTGGGTGCGCTTTTATACGTTGGTCAGCCAGGAGATGTGGATGGTCACTCTTTCTTTCCTCGTAAAACGAAGCCCGTGTGCGAGCGGATTTTGGTAGATTTCGTGGAATGGTGATTCCCGAAAGTTTTTGACGACGAAAAGAAAGAAACGATCAGCGAGAGACGTGGCAACTTCATATTCTTTCGGGGTCATCGACAAGGCTCCCGTTGTTTGTTGCAGGCCCTTTACCTCGACAGCTAGGAAATCTTTCTTGTTGGCCACTCGGAGTCGAAAATCGTACCCACATCCAAGTCGCGTCGTGTTCTCTGTCGCGTAACCCTTAAATTCAGGCACGGTTGGCTGAACTGATTCAAAATATTGCTCCGCTGCCAAACCGGTTATAAGCCTCTTCGCGAAGGTCGAGTTATTTTCATCTATTTCTCCCTTCGCTCGCACTTCGCTCCAAAGATTTTCGTCGTATCCAAAGAAAGATTTGATGAGGCCGCTGAACGCTTCAAAATCTAAATGCATATATTCCTCGAAAACCCGAAGGCAATATTCGCGGGTTGGGCGTTTGTGCCAGCCCTTTCTGCGGCTGGAAAGCAGCGGGTCAAATTCGTCGCGGTAGTTTTTGATGGATGCCGGCTTAGCTCCGAGCGCGTAACCAATGACGTTGAATGCCTCGATGAAGCTGTCAAAACCAAGTTTCTCGACCCCAGCTGAGTCGTACTTGGAGAGAAAAAGGCCGGCAAGTATAAGCTTCTCTCTTGTTGCGATGCGCTGTGGATTCAGGACCATTTAATCAAGCCTCGCGCAACGTCGCTTCGAAACAGCACAGGCAATGAGTCATTTCACGGCAGACAGCGACTCTGGCGAAGAACTCAACAAAACTTTTCTCCTGTGGGTCATTCATACGTGCCGCCGTAATCTATACGCTAATTCCGAGGAGCACGTCAACTCGGAAATAATCCGCCGAGCAACCTTCTCCGACGCTTTTAGCGAATGCGCCCACACCCGAAGATCCCGCCAATCGGGCTCGCAAAGTCTGCGATTGGTAAGGCTGTCTCTTGCAACATCTCCAGCGATTTTGCGTTTCCATTACGTCCGGATTGTCGTGCGTCATCCGAAGATGCCAGCGGCAGCCGTGCCAGAAGCAACCGTCAACGAAGATAGCGACGCGTTGAGACCGGAAAACGAAGTCGGGGTGACCGGAGAGTGGTTGGTTTCTCCGCCAGCCAGTAATGCGGGCAGCACGCAGAATGGACGCCAGTTTCAATTCCGTGTCTTTGTTGCCACGGGAGCGGATGGCGGCCATGATTTGCGAGCGTTTATGCTTTGAAAAGACATCTGCCATGTTCCTTCAGACCATTTATTAGACGGGTTTCATGCAAGTGTGCAAGTGCAAGTGTCCTGACTTTTTGCACTCTTTGTCCTTCTTAACAGATTTGACACATGGCTCCAAACGTTAAAAGGCAGAAGGAAGAAGGCTGAATGCGGAAGCCTGTCACATGGCGGGGCCAGGGAAAACGGGAGGCGGAGCTGGGGGACGCGCGGCAGCCTTGGTTTGTTGAGGATCTGTTGAGGATGTGTTGAGGATAATGTTGTACTTTAAGTGCCTGGCTATCAACGATGTTGAGGATGTTGAGGATTCTGGAACTTCATGTTTGTATTGCCATTGGATGGGGGCAAGGATGGCTCCGCCGATGCACCGGAAGAAATGGGTCTCGCAGGCGCTCGCCCCTCCCGTCTTTGTTCAGGGCGAGGTCAGGACCAGCCTCCTCACGTCGGCTCCTACAAGACTTGAATCGCCCTAAAGCCCGCCCAGACGGCGCAGTCTCAGGGCGGGTTCGCCCGCTTTTTTGGACTCGGCCAGGTCCACGTCGAATTCAGCCGCCCAGTCGTTGTGGCCGTCGGGGTCAATCAACATTTGCTGCACGCGCCAGCGTTGCTGGTCTTCGGAGGGGGTAACGTAGGTGTTGCGGGCGTTGCGGGCCTCCGGGTCCAGGCAAATCCGCCCGTGATCGGCGTGGTAAGTCTCGAGGGTTTGCCTAAACCGCTCCGGCGTCCAGGGCCGGCCATCGGCGTCGTCGGGCGAGGCGAGCCGGGCCAGGGCGGCATCGAAGTCGCCGATGACCAGGCCGCGCAGGAAGGTGAAGATACAGTTGCGGATGGCGGCGGTGAAGGCCTTGACGTCCTGGGCCGGGTCCGCCTCGACCTGCGCCGCGCCGGGCGGGCGCGCTTCCGGGGTCTCGGCGCGCTGGAAGCGGGGGTCGCGCATTTTTTCCCATTCGTCCAGGAGGCTGGAATCGGTCTGGCGGATCATGGCGCCGAGGTAGAGTTCCATTTCCCGCAACTGTTCGTTTTTGGCGGTGTCGGGCACGGTTTGGGCGAGGACTTTGAAGACGCTGTTGAGGTGGCGGAGCAGGACGCCCTCCGCCCGCTGCAATTCGTAGTCGCGAATGTAGTCGGCGAAGGAGCGGAAGGACTCAAACATCTCGCGGGCAATGGACTTGGGGTGGATGTTTTCCTGGCCCACCCAGGGATGGCGGTCGGCGAAGGCGTTGAAGGTGGAGTAAATGAAGTCGCGGTTGGGCTTGGGGTATTCCAGCTTTTCCAACTCCTCCATGCGCTCCTCGTATTCCAGGCCGTCGGCCTTCATCTCCGCCATTTTTTGCGTCTTAATCTTGTCCAACTGCCGGCGCAGGATGACATCGGGGTCTTCCAGGATGGACTCGACGAGGGTGAGCAGGACCAGGGCGTAGTCCGGCTGTTGCGGGTCGAGCAAGGGGATCGTGTCGAGCAAAAACAGCGACAAGGTCTGGTCCATGGAGAAATCGTCCTGGAGATCGACATTGACGCGCAGGGTGGCGCCGTCGGGGGTTTTGGGGATGAACTCGACGATTTTGCGGTCCAGGAGGGAGCGGAACAATTGCCAGGCGCGGGCGCGGTGGGCCTTTTTGGCCTTGGGCGATTCGTGGCAATCGCGGATGAGCCGGCGCATGGCGGCGCAGCCGTCGCCTTGGCGGCTGAGGATGTTGAGGAGCATGCCGTGGGACACCTGGAAACGGGAGGCCAGCCTCTCCGGCGGGGCGGCGATCAGGCGGGCAAAAGTGTTCTTGTCCCAGTTGACGAAGTTTCTTTCGGGCGGCTGGCGTTTGACGGTTTTGCGGCCGTCGCGGGCGGATTTTTCGGCGAGTTTGATGTTCTCGATGGCATGTTCCGGGGCTTGCGCCACCACCCAGCCGCGGTCGTCGAACCCCTTGCGCCCGGCGCGGCCGCTGATCTGGTGAAAATCCCGCGCGCTGAGGAGGACGGTTTTCTGGCCGTCGAATTTGCAGAGGCGGGTGAAGAGGACGGTGCGGATGGGGACGTTGATGCCGACGCCAAGGGTGTCGGTGCCGCAAATGATCTGGAGCAGGCCCTTTTGGGCCAGTTGCTCGACCAGGACGCGGTACTTGGGCAGCAGGCCGGCATGATGGAGGCCGATGCCGTGCTTGAGCCACCTTTTGATCTCCGGTCCGTAAGGGCTGCTGAACTTGAATCCTTCCACGGCGGCGGCGAGGGCGTTTTTCTGCTCGCGGGTGCAGACGTTGAGGCTGGTGAAATCCTGGGCGCTTTGCGCGGCCTCCAGTTGGGTGAAATGGACGACATAGACCGGCGCTTTGCGCTGGGCGGCGAGGCTTTCGAGCGTGGTGGCGAGCGGCAATTCCGAGTAGGCAAACTCCAACGGCACCGGGCGGTCGGCGGAGGAGACGCTGACGCTGGGCCGGCCGTTGAGGCGGGTCAGTTCCTGCTCGAAAAACGCCGTGTCGCCCAGCGTGGCGGACATGAGAAGGAAGCGGGCCTGGGGCAGGGTCAACAAAGGCGTTTGCCAGGCCACGCCGCGTTCGCGGTCGGCGTAGTAATGGAACTCGTCCATAACCACCTCCTGGGCCGGGGCCTGGGGGCCCTGGCGCAAGGCGATGTTGGCCAGGATTTCCGCCGTGCAACAGAGGATGGGGGCGTCGCGGTTGACGGAGGCGTCGCCGGTGCAGAGGCCGACGTTGTCCGGGCCGAACTCGCGGCAGAGGGCCATGAATTTCTCATTGACAAGAGCCTTGACCGGGCAGGTATAGACGGAGCGCCGGCCCTGGGCGATGGCCTTGAAATGGAGGGCGGCGGCCACGAGCGATTTGCCCGAGCCGGTGGGGGTGTTGAGGATGACGTTCTTCTCCTCGAACAATTCGAGGATGGCCGATTCCTGGGCGGCATAGAGCCGGAGCCGCAGCCCTTCGGCGTATTCGAGGAAAAGGCCCAGCAGCACGTCGTTGGCGGGCCGCTCGTCGCCCTTGGGGATGAGGTCGTAGAGTGTTTTCGGCACAGGTCAGAATACCCGGTACCCCATCAAAAGGAAAAGCCCGCCCAGCAGCAGCCCGGAAATGATTCCCAGAATAACCAGGCAAAGGAAAAAACAGGCCCAAAACCGCACCAGGCTCTCAAGGCCGCGCGGCGGTTGGGAAGGAACTCTATTTGCGCCATTTTTCATCTTTTTGCGCGGCACACATTATCATCGCAGAGCAGCCCTCTTGGCCAGCATAAAGTCTGGCTGCTTTAACCACAGAGAGCACAAAGAGCGCAAAGACGCTGCAGGCCGGGTGTGCGGCTGGTGGCATGGACATGCGCGGACTTTCACGGACTGACACGGACTCGGCGGCGCGCTTGAGATGTCTGGAGATGATAAATCGCGCTGGATTTTGTTGCGGGCTTCCCGTAAGCCATCCGCCAATGAAAATGACATTTTTTGTTCGCAGATGTTTCGTCCTGTTGTCGTGGTGGTGTGTGGCATTGCTTGTGGCGGGCGCCGGAGCGATTTCGGCTCGCGCTCAAAGCATCAATGGCGCGGCGGATGTGTCGCGGTTTCCCGATCTCAAGCAACTGCCTGGCAAAGCGCCGCCGCGGGTGTGGAGCGGGTTGGCGGGAGTGTGGGCGCGGGACCATGCGCGATGGAAGGCGACGGCGAGCAACGAGGTGGGCGCGGTGGTGTTTTTGGGGGACTCGATCACGGAGGGGTGGAGCACGCTGGCGCGGGACTTTCCACAGTTGAAAGTGGCCAACCGCGGCATCGGGGGCGACATCACCAGCGGGGTGCTTTACCGGTTGAAGGCGGATGTGTTGAGCCTGGACCCGGCGGCCATCGTGTTGCTGATCGGGACGAACGACGTTGGGGACGGGTCGGACGCGGACGATGTGGCGGGGAACATCCGGCTGATTCTGCGGGCCATGCACAATTTCAATCCCAAATTGAAGGTGATCGTCTGCAAGATCCTGCCAAGGACGGACGGCAATGCGCCGGCTTACGCGGAGAAGATAAAGAAGACGAATGCGTTGATTGAGCGGGTTGTCAAGAAAGAGCCGGGGGTCACTCTGTGCGACACTTGGTCGGCGTTCACGGACAAAGAGGGGCATCAAAAGGGCGAGGATTTCCGCCTCGACCATCTGCATCTGAACGCGGCGGGTTACGCAGTGTGGAAGAGCGCGCTGGAGCCGGTGATGGCCAATCTGCACCTGGCGGCCGGCCGGGCTGAATAATCGGGGCTGAAGCGCGGCGGGCGCAAATCAGTTTTTGGCAGAGTTTTGGCAAAAAGGTGACGATTTGAATCCCTTCGCGCCGCGTAAGCGGGGAGAGGGACAGGGAGAGGGGTTTCCAAAAAGCGCCTCCTCTCCCCGTCCCTCTCCTCCACAAGTGTGTGGAGGAGAGGGAGAAACACAAGTTGCACAAAAACTGGTTTGCGCCCCGCGCGGTTCTTGAATCAGTTTTGGGATTCCAATTGGCCATTGACGGGATTACACCTTAATGTATTTTAGAAGCATGAAGACAACAATTGATATTCCTGACGGAACCCTGAAGGAGGTTATGCAATTCACCGGCGCGAAAACCAAACGCGAAGCCGTGGTGACCGCCGTGGAACGGTTCAACCGTCTCAAACGGCTGGAAAAACTCAACGCCCGCGTGCGTGGACGGTTCCGCGACTTCATGACACAGGCCGACCTGAAGGCCATGCGCGCGGCCGACATGTCCAAGGCCAGATGAGGCTGATTGACACCTCCAGTTGGGTGGAATACCTGCGCGAGCGCGATTCGGCGGCGGGCGACAGCATTGAGGCGCTGGTGTTGAGCGGCGAGGCGGCCTGGTGCGACATCACTTTGGTGGAATTGTGGCACGGCGCGCGCGGCGCGAAGGAAAAGCGGGAACTGGCCGAAATGGAAAACGAAATCGAGCGCATCCCGGTGGACGCGGCGGTCTGGAAATTTGCCTCCAAGCTGGCGCTTCGCTGCCGGGAGAAGGGAATCCATGTTCCCATAAGTGACATTATTACCGCGGCGTGCGCTGTAATTCACGGGTTGGAACTGGAACATTGCGACAAACACTTCCACGATCTTCTGCCGCTGGCGAAATCATTAAACGGCTCGCAATGAATGTTGCCAAGGCGCGGGCCGCGTCGTTACAATGCGTCAACTATGAGATGGATTGCTATCGCGGCGGTATTTTTTGTATTGACATATCCCGCCCTGGCGGCCGGCCCGGAGGAGCTGTATCTGGATATCTACAACGGAATTCTCCAGGCGGACACGTTGCTGGCGGACGGCCACAACGAAGCCGCCGCCGGGCGCTACCTTCAGGCGCAGGCCGATTTGGAGAAAATCCAGGCGGAGCATCCGGGCTGGAACCCCGACATCGTGAAGTTCCGGCTCCAATACGTGGCGGAGAAGCTGCATGGGCTCGGTCAACTCCTGCCGGCCACCAACGCGCCGGTCGCCGCGCCCGCGCCGGCCCGGCCTGCCGCCCCCGCCCGCCCGGCCGCCGCGCCCGTGGCGCAGCAGGCCGCCGGACTCCAGGAGGAAATCCGCTCGCTGAACGCCGCCAACGCCGAGTTGCAGGCCAAGCTCAAGGAGGCGCTCTCGGTGCAGCCGGCCGCCGTCAGTCCCGCGGAACTGGCGAAAGCGGAGGCGAAAATTGTGGTGCTGGAAAAGGAAAGGGACTTGCTGAACGTGGCGCTGGAACGGCGGAAGAGCGCGCAGGCCGACGCCGCTTCCGCCGCGCAGGCGGCGGCTGCCAACCAGGCGCTCGCTTCCGCGAAGGCCCAGGCCGTGGCCGAGGAGAAGAATTCTCAGATGGAAATGGCGCGGCTCAGAGAGGCCGCGGCCGAGGCGGAAAGGAAACTGGCCGCGGCCAACCAGGAGCTGGAGGCGTTGAAGTCAAAGGAGGCGGCGGCCGTCCAGGCGGCGGAGGGGGCGAAACAAATGGCGGAAGCACGCGACCAGTTGAAGCAACAACAGGCGGAGATAGCGAAGGGCGAAGCCGAAACAGGCCGGCTGCGGGGCGCGTTGGAAGAGGCGGAGAAGAAACTGGCCGCCGCCAACGGGGAATTGGAGTCGCTGAAAGCCATGCGGGCGGCGGAAGCCCCATCGGCGGACCCCGCCAAGGCGAGTATCGAGGAGCGCGACAAATTGAAGGAGGAATTGGCCCAGCGCTCCAGGGACCTGGCGGACGCGGAGGCCCACGGCAACCAGGAACTGCAGCGCTTGCGCGCGGCGCTTCAACAAGCCGAGCAGCAGCGGGATGATTTGGAAAAGAAACTGGCGGGCGCTCCTTTGGCGCAGCCCGCCTCCGCTCCCGCCGGCGCGGCCAACACGCCCGCGACCCAGCCAGCCAGCCTCCTCATGGCGGCTCCTACAACGGCCACGACCCAGCAGGTGGAACAACTCCAGGCCCGGCTTGCGGTACTGGAGGCCAATCCCGTCCCTTACACTGCCGAGGAATTGGCCCTTTTGGACAAGGCTCCGACGCCGGCGCCCGATGCCCCGGCCACAGCGCCGAGCGCCGCCGCTGCCCCCGCCGCGCCCGCCACGGCTGCTCCCGCGACGCCGGCTGCTTCGCCACCTGCTGTTGCGCCTGCCGCGCCGGCTGAGACGGCGGCCCAAGCCAGGCACGTTTATTCCACCAAGGATTTGCCGCCGGGCGCCGGCGCGCTGTGGGCGGAGGCGTTGCGCGCCTCGATGGATCGCGATTACGAAACAGCCGAACAGAAGTTCAACGAAGTGCTGCGGCAGGATGAAACCAACGTCTATGTGCTGGCCCACCTGGCGGAGGCGCAAATGGCCGCCGGCCATCTGCCGGCTTGCGAGAGGACGCTGCGGCTGGCGCTGGCCGTGGATCCCAACGACCCGGCCAGCTTGTATTCGGTCGGCCTGCTGCGTTATCGGCAGGGGAAGCTGGAAGAGGCGCTTTCCGCCCTGAGCCTGTCGGCCAGGTTCAATCCCACCAACGCCGCGACGCAGAACTACCTGGGGTGCGCGCTGGCGGAGAAAGGGCTGCGGCCGGCGGCGGAAACGGCGTTGCGCAAGGCTTTGCAGAGCGATCCCGATTACTCCGACGCGCATTTCAACCTGGCGGTCGTTTATGCCGGCAACCACCCGCCGTCGCTGGCGCTGGCGCGCTGGCATTACAAGAGGGCGCTGGCGCTGGGCCATGGGGCGAGCGCCTCGCTGGAAAAGCTGCTGGCGGAGTGAGGTTGGCGGCCAGGGGCCTTCAAGGCTCCTGCCGGGCGAGACGGCGCAAGTAGTCGAAGGAGAAGATGCCGGAAGCATGGCCGTCGCCCCAAACCGGCTGGATGGCATAGCCGCCGACGTTGGCCATTTGCTTGAGTTGAAAGGATTGGGGCGAGAGGGGCTGGTCCGGGCCTTTGTGGAGGGCGCCCATAACGTCGCGTTCGCCGGCGCAAGCGGCGCAAGGGCAGGCGCGGCGCAGTTGCTCCAGGGGAATGAAGCTCTCGCCGCCATCGTCCCATTTGATGGCCAGTTCCGGGCCAATTTGCTGGAGGTCAACGGGCCGCATGACAGGCGCTTAACGGGGCATTTGGGAACGGTAATCGATCGTGCCGCCGAGATCGCAATACTTCTGGTAGGCGGCGTCAAAGCTGCGGCGGGCGCAGTCATAGCCAGCCTGGGCAGTCCTGACGGCTTTGTCGGCGGCGTCGTATTGGGCCGTGATGGCAGCGTAAACGGCGGCGTCCGGCGCCTGTTTTCCGTGGTGTAAAGCGTGCAGACGGTCGCGCTGGCCCTGGGCTTCGCCCAAGGCGGCGCCGGCGCGGCGGGCGTCGGCCAGTTTTTCCTGCACCAACAGGTCGGCCCGGGCCAGGTCGGTCATTTTTCGCCAGGCGTTTTTGTCAACCTGGACGGGGGGCGCGGCCGGGGCGGCGGGGGCGTTGCCGAACCGCTGTCGAACCACCGCCGCTCCCACCAGCAGTCCGCCCAGAACCAGAAACGGCACGACGCAAACCAGCACCATGTTCCAATGCTCGAAACGCCGGAGGGGGGCCAGGAAGCCGAAATGATCCATGAACGATTTCGCTGGCGCCGGAGCCGGCTCGTCGCGGTGGAGGCGCAAAGAGGATGTTGTCTTGCCGAGGGACAACATCTGCGGGAAGGTGACGGTCGCCCCGCAGTTTGGACAAACCATCTGCGTTCCACAGTAGGTTGCTGTGTATTCAATACGCTGCCCGCAAACCGGGCATGAATGTTTGTAGGAAGCCATGGCCGCGCAACCAACGCGATTTCCGCCTTGCCCTCGGGAGGCCTGTTCGCAGGCGCCAAGTTCAAGTGTTCAGGTCAATAATCTCTTCTTATACGAAAATGGTCCAGAGCGCCAGCAAAATCTGACGGCAGCGGAGCTTCAAAGGTCATGCGCCGCCGGGTGCGGGGATGGAGCAGGGCCAGCTTGGCGGCGTGAAGGAGCTGGCGCGGCGCCACGTAACCGGCGGCCTCCTTGAGCCGGAGGTTCTGGCGTTTGCCATAGACCAAATCCCCCAGGACGGGGCAGCCCAGGTGTTTGAGGTGAACACGGATTTGATGGGTCCGGCCAGTGTGCAGGCGCAGTTGGACCCACGCCACGTCGGCGGCTTGTTCCAGCACGCGATAACTGGTGCGCGCCGGGCGTCCGCCGGCGGGCGCAACCGCCATGCGCTTGCGCTCGGCGGGGTGGCGGGCCAGGGAGGCGATGATCTCGCCCGCGGCCCGCGGCATGCGGCCGCACACGATGGCCTGGTAAATCTTGAGCACCTGGCGGCGGGAGAATTGTTCGGACAAAGAGAGATGGGCGGCGTCATTTTTGGCCACGACCAGGCAGCCGCTGGTGTCCTTGTCAAGTCGATGAACGATGCCGGGCCGGGCGACGCCGCCGATGCCGCTGAGCCGGCCGGCGCAGTGATGGAGCAAGGCATTGACCAGGGTGTGGTCGGGGTGGCCGGCGGCGGGATGGACGACGAGGCCGGCCGGCTTGTTGAGCACCAGCAGGTCCTCGTCTTCGTGCAGGATGTCCAGGGGCATCTGTTCCGGGCGGGCCAGGGCCGGGCGGGCTTCGGGCCAGCGGACGGAGATGGATTCACCGGCGCGGGGATGATGGGCCGGCTTGGCGTGACGGCCGTTGACCTGGATGCGGCCCTCGGCCAGGAGCCGTTGAATGGCGGCGCGAGAGAGGGCGGGGAATTGGGCGCGCAAAAAAGTGTCCAGGCGTTGCAAGGGGAGCGATTGGTCCACAGTCAGGATGGTTGGGCGCTCCGTCGTCAAGGGACCTTTCAACGGCTGGCGCGGAAGGCGTCCGGGGCGGCTTCCTTGCCTTCGGGGGCGCTTTTGCCGCCGTCGGCCTCGTGTTTGCAGGAGGCCAGAATGAGCAAACCGACGCCGAGGCAAATCGCGCTGTCGGCGATGTTGAAGGCGGGGAAGCCGATCTCCTGGCCGCTGCGCCGGACCAGATAGAAGCGCAGGAAATCAATGACCTGATGATAGCGCAGGCGGTCAAAGAGATTGCCGGCGATGCCGCCAAAGATCAGCCCCAAGGCAATCCGGCCCAGCGGCAAATGGACGTAGAAATGACGGCGCCAGGCAAATAAAACGACCAGGGCCAGGACGGAAACCGCCGCCAGGGCATCGTTGCGGTCATGAAACAGGCTCCAGGCCGCGCCGGTGTTTTCCCAGCGGACAAACTTGAAGAAGCCGGCCACGAGCACGCGTTCCTGGGTCGGGCCCAGGAGGCGCAGCACCAGGAACTTGGCCGTCTGGTCAAGCACAAAAACAACCAGCGCCAGCGCGGCCAGGCGGCGATTTGCGCTCCAGTTCATCGCGTGCAAACCACCTTCGTCCCCGCCAGCAAATCGTGCAGCGCCCGTTTGTCGGGGCGCAGGGCGATGAGGAGATAGCCGGCGAAAAAAAGGAATTCACTGAGGCGGGCGGCCGGCCAGCGCAGCAAGGCGCGGGTGTAGCCGATGGGGGAGCCGTCGAGCAGGGTGATGCGGGCGCCGACGGCCATTTTGCCGAGGGTGGCCCCGAACCGGCCGTTGAGCAGCACGTCGTAGAGCAGAAAGATGGGGCAAAACACCGGGAAGGCCCGGGTCCACCACAGGCTGGATTGCTCCCAGTACTGATGGAGGGAGGCGTCAGTCCACGCCTGGGGCAGATTGGGCGGCTGCCAATGCTGCGGGTCGGCGACTGAAGTCCAGACGGCGATGAACAGAAAGGCGAGCACCACATGATCGATCAGGTAAGCCGCCAGGCGCAGCCAGAAGCCGGCCGGCGGCAGGGCGCGGTCGGCGGCGGCGGCCAGGATGGCATTCTGGCGGGCCAGTTCCTCGAGCAATTCGGTGTAGCGATCGGCCGGCGACCAGAAGGACAGGTCGCTGCGCCAGACTTTGGTCATGGGGGCAACACGGCCGTCGCGGATCCAGCCCTTCAGTTCCGCCAGCGGCGCCGGTCCGTACTCCACGCCATCGCCCCCGATGATTTTGTATTGATTGTCCATTGCTGCCAACAGTGGCCGGTGATTTAAGCGCTCGACCGGCAAAATACAATGGTAATCTGCCCCCGTGGCAACGGCAAGCTGGCCGCGCCCACCGCGGCGGGGGGGGGCGCGGATCGAGCTTTGCCTTGGGCAAGGGCGCGATGGGGAGAAAAAAGAGAGCCGACCGAAGAGGCGGCCCCGTGGAAGCCTAAAACTTTGTATATGGCCGGGTTATTGGCGACGGCGGAACAAGAGGGCGGAGAGGCCCATCACACCGAGGGCGATCGAGGCGGGTTCCGGAATCTCGATCAAGCTGAAACTACTCAACTGGTTAGCTCCAGTGCCAAAAGGCAGGTAGCCGGCAGAGGCGCTGCTAGTGGCCAAAGTGGCCTTAACGATATCGGAGAAGCCCCATGCGTATCCGGCAGCCTGCGCTTGAGCCAACGTCTCGGACGCATTGCCAAGGTTCGCCCACACTGCAATGGCGATGGAGTACGTACCCGTGCCTCCGGGTATGCTCGCAGTCTGCCCCATAACCCATGAACCCAGTTCGTTATTATAGGGCTCGTCGTATGGAAATTCCGCAGGGGTCACAAACCCGCTGGAAATCAAGCCGTTGTTGGCCATGGACAACACAGCGTAGTCGCCTGCGGGAACCGTGTGCCCGCAACGCCATAGAGCGCTATACTGTAGCCACTGCCCTGGAGAGGCGCTGCCGTGTAAACGGTGGTGCCAGGGATAAGGATAACCTGGTAACCCCGGTAATAGCCCAGGTAAGTATTCGAAGTGTTGCCCTGGGTTTCCGTGCCGGAATAGGCGCCGTCAACTATCGTAACGGGGCCGGCTTGCGGGCCAAAGACCTGCATGCCTTCATAGCCGCCCGCGTAGTTCTGCAGATTAACGTAGCCTTGCGCATAGACGGAGACCGCCCCAGCCAGCAAGGTCATTGTCAAAACTGTTTTTTTTATGGTGTTGTCCCCTTTAGTTTTTTGCCATTTGACTGCGCCTATCGAATCACAAAGGGCAGACAATAACAAGGAAAAAAGGGGTGGATTCTGTAATCCAGAAGAGCGGTTGGTTGAGTAAAGAGAGCACAGAGAAAGGGGCGGGTCGGGTCGCAGAGCAGGGCGGCAGAGGAAAGATGGAGAATATCCAGGGATTGACGGGGCGAGGCGGTTTGGGGTACGGTCCGGGCATGAATCGGTTTGCCGCGGTTGCCGTCCTGGTGTTGCTGGGATTATTCCTGTTTCCTTACCGGTCGCCGGCGCCGCTGGTCTATCGGCCGGGGGAAGGCTGGTCCTACGAGACGCCGGGGGCCAAGGGCGATTGGCGCCGGGCGCGGGCCAAGGACCAATTGGCCGTGTCGCAGCAGGCGTTCGACAAGAAGCAATACAGGCTGGCCTTGAGGTCGTGCCAGCGGGTGGTCAAGGTCTGGCCGCTGTCCGATTACGCGCCGCAAGCCCAATATCTGATGGGGCGGTGTTACGAGGCCCGGAAGCAGGACGAAAAGGCCTTCAACGCCTACGAGGCCATGCTGGAGAAGTATCCCAAGTCGGCCAACTCGGAGGAGGTGCAGCGCCGCCAGTTTGCCATCGCCGTCCGTTATCTGCACGGCCAATGGTTCAAGCTGTGGGGCTACATCCCGTTCTTCCCGTCCATGGAAAAGACCTCGGACATGTTTGCCAAGATCGTTCGATACGGGCCGTATGGGGAACTGGGCCCGGAGTCGCAGATGAACATCGGCGCGGCGCGGGAGAAGCAGAAGGATTACCCCCTGGCGGTGAAAGCTTACGAAATGGCGGCCGACCGCTACAGCGACCAGACGAAAGTGGCGTCTGACGCGCAATACAAGGAGGCCATGGCCTATTATAAACAGGCCAGAAAAGCCGGCTACGACCAGAGCATCGCCGGCCAGGCCATTGCGACTTTCACCGATTTCATGGCGCTCTACCCGGATGATGCTCGTGTGGCCGAGGCCCGCCGCCTCATCAGCACGCTGCGGGCGGAAGAGGCGCTGGGCAATTTCCAAGTGGCCGAGTATTACGAGAAGCAGAAGAGGTGGGACGGAGCGCTGGTGTATTACAACGAAGTCCTGCTGGCCAGCGCCGGGTCGCCCCTGGCCAGCCAGGCGCGGGTGCGCATCGAGCAGCTCAAGAAACGCACCACCCCTCCCGCCCCCCCCACCGCCGGCCCCGCGGCCCCGCCCGCTCCGACGGCCCCGGCCGTTCCGGCCAAGTGACATGCGCGCCTGTCTGCTGATTTTATTGGCCCTGACGGCGGGCGGATGCGCCGGCTACAAGCTCGGCCCGACCAATGGCCTGGCGGCGGGCAGCCGCACGGTGGAATTCAAGCCGTTCGCCAACAAAACCAAGGAACCGCGCGTCACCGAGTATCTGGGCACTTCCCTGCGCAAGGAGTTGCAGCAGGACGGCACCTTCCGCCTGCAAACTTCGGGCCGCCCCGACATCATTGTGTCAGGGGAAATCACAAGGTTTGACCGCGCCGGGCTTTCCTACCTGACGGGCGACGTTCTGACGCCGCAGGAATACACACTGACAATGCAGGCGCGGGTCACGGCGGTGGACGCCAGCACGGGGAAAACCATTGTCAATCGCACAGTGCAGGGCAGCACCTTCCTGCGCATCGGCAATGACGAATACAGCGCGGAACGGCAGGCGATCCCGTTGCTGACGGACATCGTGGCGCGCAACGCGGTTTCCCTGCTGGTCGATGGCCAGTGGTAGCGGTCAGGCGCCCGTGATCGTGTAATCGTAGGGCTTGCGCATTTCCCGGGCCAGCCAGGAGTTGGCCTCCTTGGCGCCGTCGCCGGTGAACTTCTCGTGCTGGGCGTTCCATTGCAGTTTGCGGCCCAGGCGCAGGGCGAGGTTGCCCAGGTGGCAGAGCGAGGCGGAACGGTGGGCGGTTTCCACGTCGGCAATGGGGAGCTTTCGGGAACGGACGCAATCAAAGAAGTTCTTCATGTGATCGTTGCTGACCTCAAGGCGCACGGCGCCGGCGGGAAGCGGGGTGGAAAGGAGGGCGTCGTCGCTGGCGTCGATCTCGTTGCGGTTGACCCAAATCCAGCCGTTGGCGCCCTCGAACTTGAGGCCGTTGCGCTGGCCCTTTTCGTTCACGACGGCGCCATAAATGTTGTCGTCATGGGTGTTGCGCACGGTGTGGAGGACGCCGTTGGCGTAGGTAAAGTTGACGATGTAGTCGCTGATGGCGTTGTAGCCGCCGGGAATGGGCTGCTCCAGCACCTGGCCCTCGATGCCAACGGGGCCCAGCTCGTTCAGCGCCCAGCGCGCGATGTCATTATGGTGCGCGCCCCAGTCAGTCATGCTGCCGCCCGAATATTCGTACCAGAAACGAAATGTGGAGTGGCAACGCTCTTTGACGTAATCGACGTTGGGCGCCTGGCCGAGCCAGAAGTCCCAATTCAAGCTCCGCGGGGGCTGGGAGGAGTGAAACGGGCCGCCGCGCAAGCCAGCCGGGAGCCAGACGGTGACCTGTTTGATCTGGCCGAGGCGGCCGTTGCGGATCAATTCGCAGGCGAGGCGGAATTTGCTGCTGCTGCGCTGTTGGGTGCCGGTCTGGAAAACAATGCCGCTTTTGCGGATGGCTTTGACCATGTGTTTGCCTTCGTCGATGGTCAGGGTGAGCGGCTTCTCCCCGTAAACGTCCTTGCCGGCATGGGCGGCGGAGAGATTGATGAGAGTGTGCCAATGGTCCGGGGTGGCGTTGATAACGATGTCGATGTCATCGCGCTCCAGGACCTTGCGGAAATCGTTGTAAATGGCCGGCGTTCGGGCCTTCTTGCCGTATTCGGCCGCGGCCGCCGCGGAGTGGCTTCCATCGACGTCGCAGACGGCGACCAAGTCGCCAAAGCGCATGGCATTGCTGCCGTCATAGCGCCCCATGCCGCCGCAGCCGATCAAAGCGATGGCGGGCCGGTCATTGGGCCCCAGGCGTTTGGGGCGGGGAGCGGCCTCGGCCAGGTCGCGCTCCAGGAACCAGGCCGGCAGACCGGTGGCGGCGGCGGCGAGGGAGCATTTTTTGAGGAAGGAACGGCGGGTGACGTGGAAAGGCTGTAAATTCATGGCGCCATTAAGCGCGGCGGCGGGGAGATTTTCAAGCGGATTTTCAAAGGGGCCCTCCAAAGAAATGGATTTTGGGATTAGCCCACACCTCCTGCCCAGGAGGCTCATTTTTTAAGAAACTGGAGCGATTCGGGCGCCTGGATTTAGGTAAATTTGCAAAAATCAGGTCGTTGATTACCAACAGGTTACAATCA
>Ga0326728_10013114_pt1 | contig 18130 bp, 18 predicted proteins | sample MB3enrmetagenome_FD_207602 | JGI IMG/M metagenome (GOLD analysis project Ga0326728, IMG submission 207602) | Lab enriched peat soil microbial communities from McLean, Ithaca, NY, United States - MB31MN | ecosystem: Environmental > Terrestrial > Soil > Wetlands > Peat | place: USA: New York... | reverse complement strand
ATCTTGTCTTGTATTCGGATGGCATTACGGAAGCACAGGATCCGGAAGGTAATGCATACGGCGAGGACCGGCTGATCGGTTCCTTGCGTGGCCAGTTAGAACGCGATGCGAGAGCGCTAACGGACGGTGTCTTGGGTGATGTGGCACGTTTTTGCCATGCTGCCCCTCAACAGGACGACATGACTCTGCTCTTTCTTTGGCGGAATCGCTGAGCCTCCTCCCCAGTTCCCGGCATACATAAAAAAACCGGCCAAATCCGCTTGCACCTAGATCCCAGCGTAAGCGGCTTAGAATCAAGCAGATTGGCCGGTTTTTTCGCGTTTATTCGGTCCAATCTGTGCACGCGCCACATTCCAGGCAAGTTAACGCCGCGCGGGCATCACGATTGGCCGAATAAACCCGCTACTCGGAGAATGCTGGCCTGTGATTGGCGCGAGCAGTTCTGCGGCGCGGCGAGATTCCTCCCGTGGCACGCCGTTCCATGAAAATAGGCTCCGACCGGCGGTCATAGGCCTCATTGCCGCCGCGGCTGCTCCGCAGACACGCCGTTGTGAAAAGCGGCTGCGCGCTCCGGTCGCATCGTCGGGTGCTCGGGAACAGGTTACTTGGCCACTTAGCCGCTGGAGCGCCGAAGCAGGCGAGGGGGCCGGCTGCGGCCGAGGGCGTCCGCCGGTCCCCAGCGTTCATCGGCCGGGCACGTCAGGACCTGCGCCACACAATCATGATGTAGTACACTATGTATATACGCGATGCGTTACGAATGGGATGAGGCGAAGAACCTTCGGAACCGGCGGAAACACGACGGGATTTCTTTTGAACTGGCGGCGCTGGTGTTCGAGGACGAGCGCTGCCTCGTTTACGCGGACCGCATCGATAGCAGGGCGGAAGAACAACGCTGGCATGCGGTTGGCGAAGCCCGGATTGAACCAGGGGTTGGCGCCGTGCTGCTGGTTGTTCACGTCTACCGGGAGGACAATCGTGGCGAAGAAGTCATCCGCATCATCTCGGCCCGAGCGGCTGAAAAACATGAGATCCGAAGATATCGAGAAGCGGCAGTGGACTGAAAGAGAGCGCCAAGCCCTGCGCCGCGTTGCCAAGCGTCAGGCGGCAGGGGATGACTCGTGCATCGACTTCGAAGACATTCCCCGGCTGAGCGATGAACAGTTGGCAAGAATGGTGCGGCTGCGCGAGGCGCGGCCGCGCAAGGTTGCAGTGAGCGTACGCCTGGACGCGCAAGTCCTCCATTGGCTGAGATCGAAGGGCAGCGGCCACCTGACACGCATCAACGACATCCTGACGAATTTGATGGAGGCAGAGCAGCGTATGCGGTCCGGCAGGTAGAGCGGCGAATGCGTATCGCGTGGGCCCCGGAGGCGTCCGGCACTCGATGCGACCGGAAACTGCGTTCTCACGAGATCCCTCTCGTGGCCGTTGAACGGAAGGACAGGAATCCGGAGGGGACTGAGGCGGTAGCTGTCCGAGACGGCGACTTCGCTCACGTGCGATGTTACCAGTGCCTGCATCCAATCCCCAAGGAGCATCCTCAACGGCAAAAACTCAAAGAAGCTGTTTTGGCGATTTCCTGGAATTGCGTGCACATTGCGAACGCGGCGATCGCCAAGGTCCCTTGCCTCCATCCGCCGCGAGCACGCATGCGAATGGCCGGTCATCCGCACCCCGGAAGAACTAATGGGAGAATAGTTCATGTCAAAGGACCCCATCGTCGATGAAGTGCGGCGCATTCGCGAGGCCGAAGCCGCCAAGTACGGTTTCGATGTCAAGGCAATCCTTGCGGCCTCGAAAAGACGACAGCGCCGGTCCAGGCACAGGGTCGTCTCGTTGGCGCCGAAGAAGAAGTTGAACGCCTGATCCAGCGGCGCTCGGAACGCTGCCCAGCGACTCCCTACCCTCGCCCGCTTCCAATTCCCAGCTTCCGCATCTTCGCCTGCAGCGTGGTCCGCTTCATCCCCAAACGCGCCGCGGCCCCTTGCTCCCCGCCGACCCGGCCGCCGGATTCCTCCAGCGCCCGCAGAATCGCGTCCTTCTCCGCATCCGCCAGCGTCACCGCCCCAGACGCCGCCTGCGCTTTCGGCCCCTCCCGCTTCAACTCGCGCACCGGTGCCTCCAGCGTGCTGCCGGGCGAAAGGATCACCGCGCGGTCGATGAAATTCTGCAACTCCCGTATGTTCCCCGGCCAGTGATAGCGCGTCAACGCCCGCAGCATCTCCGACGGTATCCTCCGGATCATCCAGTTCATCCGCCAGCGGCGGGCCTTCACGTCGGGCGCGGCGGCGGTGACAACCTCGCAGGCTGTGACGGTCATGGAATCCTGCAAGACCGCAGGACCATTAGGACGCGCCTCTGGCCCGATCGCGCCGACTCCCGTTCCGGGCTGGCATCCTTGAAGATTGCGAAATCGCCCGGTGCAGGGAAAGTTTGACGAATCGCATTCGCCGCTCTACCCTAAAAGCGAAGTTCGTATTTTCGCCGTAAGTATCTGCGATGACCGTGACCGTCAAAAACAGAACCAAGACTCCACTCGTGGTGCCGCCGTCGGTCCGCCGGCAGGCCGGGCACAAGAACGGCGAAGACCTCGAATTCAGAGTATCTGGCGGCGTGATCACCATCCTTCCCAAACTCCGAGCCGCGGACGACGGGTACACACCCGAGCAGCGCCGCGCGATCGACGCCCGGCTCGCCAAAGACTTGGCTGACATCAAAGCCGGGCGCACCTATGGTCCTTTCGAGACCCATCGGGAGATGATCAACTTCTTACACGATCGGGTGAAGAAGGCCAGACTGAAGGCCAAGCGGCGCAAGACGGCATGAACCGGCGACTTTCACCGGGAGCGGTTGAAGATTACATCGTGGCCCCCTCAGGCGTCCGCAAGGCGTTCGACAAGCAAGTCAAACTCCTGGTGGGGAACCTGCATCACCCATCGCTCCGCGCTCAGAAATACGACGAGGCCAATGATCTGTGGCAGGCTCGGGTAAACCGTGGTTGGCGGTTCTACTTCATGATCCAGGACGCTACCTACGTCATCGTGGCGATTGTTGCCCACCCGAAATAAGCGCTGACACGAGGCCGCCCCTAACTCCTGGTCTCAATCCCCAGCTTCCGCATCTTGGCCTGCAGCGTGGTCCGCTTCATCCCCAGACGCGCCGCGGCCCCCTGCTCCCCGCCGACCCGCCCGCCGGATTCTTCCAGCGCCCGCACAATCGCGTCCTTCTCGGCATCCGCCAGCGTCACCGTCCCGGACGCCGCCTGCGGTTTCGGCCCCGCCCGCTTCAACTCGCGCACCGGTGCCTCCAGCGTGCTGCCGGGCGACAGAATTACCGCGCGCTCGATGAAATTCTGCAGCTCCCGTATGTTCCCCGGCCAGTGATAGCGCGTCAAGGTCTGCAACGTCTCCGAAGGAATCGACGTGATCCGCCGGTTCATCCGCCGCGCATACTGCTGCACGAAATACCGCACCAGCAGGGGAATGTCCTCGCGCCGCTCGCGCAGCGGGGGCACGGTGATGGGGAAGACGTTCAGCCGATAGTACAGGTCCGCGCGGAATTGCCGCTCCTCCACCATGGCCGCCAGGTCGCGATTGGTGGCCGCCACCAGCCGCGCGTCGGTGCGCAGAGTGCGCGAGCTGCCCAGGCGCTCGAACTCCCGCTCCTGCAACACCCGCAGCAGCTTGGTTTGTAGCTCCAGCGGAATTTCGCCCACTTCGTCCAGGAACATGGTGCCGCGGTGCGCCAGCTCGAACCGCCCGATGCGTTGCGCGATGGCGCCGGTGAACGCGCCCTTTTCGTGCCCGAACATTTCGCTTTCCAGCAACCCGGTGGGAATCGCCGCGCAGTTCAACTTCACGAAAGTCCCCTGCCGGCGCGAGCTCAGGTCGTGGATGGCCCGCGCCATCAATTCCTTCCCGGTGCCGGTTTCCCCGTAGATCAGCACCGTCGAATCGGTCGGCGCCACGGTCTCCACCTGTCGCAGAATGGACTTCAGGGCGCGGCTCTGCCCCACGATCTCCTCGAACCGGTTGTCCGTCCGTATCTCGTCCTCCAGGTAGACTTTTTCCTCGGCCAGGCGCGCGTTCAACTCCGCAATGCGCTCGTAGGACAAGGCGTTGTCCAGCGCGATCGCCACCTGCCCCGCCGCCTGCGAGAAGTACTGCAAGTCCGCAACGCTGAAGAAGTTGTCCGCGCGCGATCCGAGATTGAGCGTGCCCAGCACGCTATTGGGCGCGATCAGGGGGGCGCAGCACAGCGACCGCAACCCCTCCTGTGCGAACACCTCGCTGGCCGCCCGCGACGTGGCGTGGATTTCTTCCGGGGTGAACGTTCGCGCCTCCCGCGTCCGAAACACCACTCCGGCGGGCCCGTCGAGCGACACCACCGCATCCTCGCGAATGGCGCCCACCCCCTCGGGGAAATCCAGCACATGCAGCCGCAGAACGTTGGCTTCCGGCTCGTAAATCAGCAGGCTGGCATAGTCCAGTCCGAAGGTGCGCCGCAGCGCCGCGGCAATCGCCTGGAAGAGCTGTTTGCTGTCCAGGCAGCTCACCACCGCGTTGTTGATCTCGAGCAGCGTGCGCAGCCGGTCGCGCTCGCGCGCCAGTTGTTCTTCGTAGGCCGCCGCGGATTCCGAATTCAAGGCGTTGTCCACGGCCACCGCCACCTGCCGCGCCACCTGCCGCATGAATTCGATATCGCCGGGCGAACAGGCATCCTCCCGCATCGAGCCGAAACTCAGACTGCCCAGGTCGCGGTGCGCGGTGTACAAGGGCAGCACGCAGAACGACTGAATCCCGTGCCGGCCGAGCAGTTCGCGCAGCAGCGGATAGCGGTTCTCCGCCTCCAGGTTGGGGACGTAATAGGGTTGCCGCGTCTCCAGCGTCTCCACCGTCGGCCCGTCCTCATAGCGCAGCACGGGATGACCCGACAGGTCCACCGGTTGTTCGGTTTCGAGCACGTGCAGGCGCACCAAGCGTTCCTTGGTATCCAGCAGCGTGAGACCGATGAAGTCGAACGATACCAGCCGCTTGAGGCACCGGCTGAGTTCCGCGATCAGGGTGGAAAGCTGGCGATGGGCCGCGATGGATTCCGCTACTTCGAGCAGCGTTTCATAGCGGGCGCGGGTCCGATCCGTGCTTTTCGGGACAAGCGGAGACATGGTCGCGCGGGGCCACCTTATCTTCAACCGTAGCACAACGGGTGACGATGTCCCGGATCAACGGCGTGGCCGACAGGAACTTCACTCCGGCCCGGCGCATCCGGCACAGCAGGGCCTCGCCTTCCTCATCCACAAAATCCACTTCCCGAAGGTCGACCACCGTCTTCCGCCCCGCCGTGGTGGATGCAGCCGTTTGCCAACATTGACCTAGCTCCCGCACCCAAAGACCCGCCAGTTTGCCTTCCAACCGAAGGTGAAATTCACTGGCGGTGTCATGGAGCGTGATTTTGAGCATACCCGGCAGGTTCTTCTCGCACGCTCCATGCCACCGTTACAAGTGAAACAAATCAATAAGATAGCGCCGCCGAGAAGTTCTCTGCCGTGGCTATTGCCGAAATATCGGCAGGCGGATCGGCGGGCTTTCAGCTCGAACGCTTATTCGCCGCCAAGGAACACCGATCGGCGGCCAGTCATGCCTTTGTCCTTTTATGTCTCCGGCGCGTGGAAGTGTTTCTGCAGCACCAACGCCACAGTACCTCGCAGGCGCGCCATGCCGTCTTCGTACGCCGGAACCAGCCGCGGCGCCGTACCGCCGGGCAACACCTGGTCCCGAACTTGGGCTTCGATGATGCTCCCGAACCGATGCCACGACCGCGTCAGATCGCCCACCACCACGATCCGCTCGGGCGCCAGGCCGGCCACAATCATCCGCATCCCCCGGCCCAGGTAGTGCGCCATCTTTTCCAGCGCCGTGGCCGCGCGCGCGTCCCCATGCTCCGCGCGGCTGAGCAGGTCGGGAAATGTCAAACCGCCCGGGTCCGGCCCCGACTCGAAGTAGTAGCGCAGCGCCGCCCGGTTGGACGCGAAAACCTCCCAACAGCCCCGGCTTCCGCAGCCGCAGGCCGGACCGTCCGGATCGAGCGCCACGTGGCCGAACTCGCCGGCCATCCCGTTCATGCCGCGCATCAGTTGCCCGTTCATCAGTACGCCCGTGCCGATGCCCTCCGAAACCGTCACCACCGCCAGGTCGCGGCAGTGTTCCGTGCGCTCGAACCAGACCTCCGCCAGCACGCAGGCGGCCGCGGCGTTCTCCAGCTCCACTTCCAGCCCGGTCTCTTTCACGATGGGGGTGCGCAGATCGATTTCGCGCCACTTGAGATTGGGAGCGAACACCAGCCGGTCCGACCGGTGGTCGAAGCGCCCCGGCAGACTGATGCCCACGCCTTCGATCATTTTGCCGCGGCACGATCGCTTGATGCGCTGGATGGTGTCGATGAGCGCGTTCAGGGCGACTTGCGGGTCGGCCGGCGTGACCATCGATTCCTGCGACGCGAACTTGCCGTTGGCGTCCGCCAGCGCCACCGTGATCTGCGTGGGACGAATATCCACCCCGATGATCACCCGCTCGTCGTTCAGCCGCAGAAAGGTGGGCCGCCGGCCGCGCGGCAGCCGGCCCCGCGGGCCTTCCAACACCCAGCTTTCCTTGATCAACTGTTCCACGATGAGCGAAATCGTGCTGCGCTGCAAGCCGGAGATGCGCGCCAGATCGGCGCGCGAAATGGGTTGCCGCGTTCGAACCAGATTCAGAACGATGCGCCGGTTGATATCGCGAACAACCTCGCTGGAAGCGCCCCGCGCGCGCTTACCGCTCACGAATTGCATCCTATCGGTCACCGCCCTGCGGACTCAATTCAGCTCCTTCAACTCGCCGGCGAGCCGCACCTTGCCGGTGACCACCTGGGTGGTCGCCGCTTCCAACCCGCCGGGCTGTTTTCCGCCCACCGAGATCTCGAATGTCCCCGGTTGTATGGTCCGCCGGCCATTCGCGCGCATTGCCGAGAACTGCCGCGCGGACAACGCAAATTCCACCTTTTTCGTTTCACCCGCGCGCAAGGCCACGCGCTCGAATCCGGCCAGCCACCGCACCGGCGCCGGCCCCGCGCCGCCAGGGGCGCTCAGATAGAGTTGTACCACCTCTTCCCCGGCGCGGGCTCCGCTATTCCGCACTTCCACGGCCACTGGGACCGTGTCGCCCGCCTTCGCCTCCGCCGGCACGATGAGGTTTCGGTACGCAAAGGTAGTGTAGCTCAGTCCATACCCGAAGGGGTAAAGCGGCTCGCCCGTGAAGAAGCGGTAGGTCTTGCCTTTCATGCTGTAATCGGTGAACGGCGGCAGTTGGGCGGCCGACTTGTAGAACGTCACCGGTAGCCGCCCGCCGGGGTTGTAATCCCCGAACAGAACGTCCGCCAGCGCATCGCCGCCAGCCTGTCCCGGGTACCACGCCTCCACGATCGCCGGTACGTGGTCGCGCGCCCAATTCACCGCCACCGCGCTGCCGTTCATCAGCACCAGGACCACCGGCTTGCCGGCGCCCGCCACGGCCTGCAGCAGATCTTCCTGGACGCGCGGAATCCCCAAAGATACCCGGTCGCCGCCCTGGAAGCCTTCCACCGCGATCCGCATCTCTTCGCCTTCCAGCCGCGGCGAAAGCCCCAGAACCACCACCGCCGCATCGGCCTGCCGCGCGGCCTCGACCGCTTCCGGCGTGAGATCCACCGGCGGAGGCGACCACACAAGCCTAATATCGGCGTCGCCCGCGAATTCATGATAGTCCAGACGGATTTTGTACAGCTTCCCGGCCTCCAGCGTCAGCGGCGCGTACTGGTATCTCCGCTCGTGGATGCTGAAGACGCCATCGTTATCGGCCACCGGCCGGTCGTCCACGTACAGTTCGAAGGCGTTCAGCCCAATGGCGCCGACCTGGTAGGTTCCACTCGCCGGCGCTTGCAGATAGCCGGTCCAGCGCACGCCGAAATCGTCGTCGTCCATGTCCGGCCGGGGCGAGCCATCCCACCAGCGGAAGTCGACCTGCGCGTCCACCCGCGTGAACAGGGGCTTGGGATTGGCCGGAATCCGGCCCACCAACCCCGAGATCGGGAACGTCTGCACGCGCGGCTGGTGCAGCTTGCCGTCGAAGTTGGCGCTGGCGTAATACTCTCCGTTGAGGCCGTTCTTCTTGTCCGCGCCGTTCGACGTGAACAGGTCGGCGGAGGGAATCGCTTCGAAATTCGGCATGCCGGCGGCCAGATCGCTGCCGCGCGCGTAGATCACCTTCGTCGCCGCGCCCAGCTTGCGGCGGATGCCCTCCAGCGGCGTCACCGGGGCCGACGGTTCCCCGTTGTAATTGCCCAGCAGCACGTCCACGTCGTTGGCGTTCGGCCCGATTACCGCCAGCGTTTTGATCGATTTCCGGAGCGGCAGCAGACCGCCCTCGTTCTTCAGCAGGACCACGGCCTTGCGCGCCGTCTCCAGCGCCAGTTGGCGATGCGCCGCGCTGTCGTTCACGCTGTAGGGAATCTGCGCGTACTTCACCATCGCGGGCGGGTCGAACAGGCCCAGTTTGAAGCGCGCCATCAGCAGCCGCCGCAGCGCCTGGTCGATGTCGCTTTCCGCCAGCAATCCCGCGCGCACCGCCGCCAGCGCGTTTTCGTACTCCACGCCGCAGTCCAGGTCGGTGCCCGCCTTGATAGCTTGCGCCACGCCCGTTTCCGCGTTGGGAGCCTTCTTGTGATTCAGATAAATGTCCCCGATGGCCCCGCAGTCCGAAACCACGTACCCGCTGAATCCCCACTGCTTGCGCAGAATATCGCCCAGCAGCCGCGGATTGGCGCAGGCCGGCAGCCCGTCCACGCTGTTATAGGCGCACATCACCGAATATGCGCCGCCCTCCTTGATCGCCATCTCGAAATGCGGCAGGTAGGTGTCCCGCAGGTCGCTTTCGTCCACCACCGCGTCGAAGGTGTGCCGCAAGGGCTCCGGCCCGCTGTGAACCGCGAAGTGTTTGGCCGTCGACACGGTCTTCAAGTACTTGGGATCGTCTCCTTGCAGACCCTTGATGAATTGGACCGCCAGTTTCCCCGTCAGATAGGGATCTTCGCCGTACGTTTCCATGCCGCGTCCCCACCGCGGATCGCGGAACAGGTTGATGTTGGGCGTCCAGAAGGTGAGTCCCTGGTAAATGCCGCGCTTCCCGCGCCGCACGAATTCATGATATTTGGCGCGCGCCTCGTCGGAGATGGCCGTGGATACGCGGAACAGGAGGTTGGTGTCCCAGGTGGCCGCCATGCCTATGGATTCCGGGAACACAGTGGCCCGTCCCGCCCGCGCCACCCCGTGTAGGCACTCATTCCACCAGTTGTACGCCGGCACGCCCAGCCGGTCGATGGCCGGCGAGTCGTTCATGAGCTGCGAGGCTTTCTCCTCCAGGGTCAGGCGCGACAACAGATCGTCGGCGCGCTTCTCCATGGGCGCCGAGGGCTCCTGGTATAGCGGTTTCGGCTGCGCCAGGCAAGCCGAAACCAGGACGCAGGCAAAGAAGCACTTCCCGAGAGTGGGCATACGGGTTCCAGATTAGTTGTCGAATCAAACTATATTCGGTAGCGCCCCCAAAAGCAATCGTCATTTTCGTCGTTCTGACGTTTCGATATACTGGGGGCAGAAGCGTCCGTTCGAGATCGAGCGTACCATGAGTGACCTGGACCGGCTCCACGAAATCATCGACATGTTGCCGCCGCAAGAGATCCACGCTCTTTTGACTCTTTTGGAATCCCAGCAACCTGTCAGTCACGAGGAGTTCGCCGCACGCTTGCGGGGAACTCCCGGAGAAGACGTCGACGACGGCACCGCCGCCGCCATTCTGGCCGCCGAAGCCGAACCGGGAGAAATCCCTCACGACGAACTGAAGCGGCAACTCGGCCTGTGACGCGGCTCATCCGATACAAACCGGCTGCTCAACGCGCACTGAGCCGTATGGACCGCTCCGAAGCGGAACGAATCCTGCGTGCCCTGGAGGTGTTCGCCGCTACCGGTCGCGGCGACGTCAAGGCGCTGCAGGGCGAACTGAAAGGCCGCTACCGCCTGCGCATCGGCAAGTGGCGGCTGTTCTTCGCTCTCGACCAGCCGGCTATCGTTCTGGTGATCGGCATCGACAACCGCGGCCAGGCTTACTGAAATAGCGCCTGCGGTCTTGCCGCTGGCATACTTGTCTATCGGGAGGTGCCGCTTGTCCGTTCACTTCTTCGTCCGGTTTGAACCCGTGCCAGGGAGGGAGATGGAGTTTCGCGAGGAGTTGCGGCGGGTCGTCGAGCCCACTCTGGCAGAGCCCGGTTGCCTGGCGATCCGCGTCTATGAGTCGCTCCGCGAGCCGTCTGTGTTCGCAATTCATTCCGAGTGGGTGGATGAGGCCGCGTTTGAGTGGCACGCGCAATTGCCGCATACGGTTCGATTTCTTGGAGCCGCGGAGAAGTTGTTGCCCCATCCGGTGCAAGGACTGAGAGCGCGGGAAATCGCGGGAGGCGCGGGGTCCACCGGCTTCCGATAACCCCACCCTCCCGGCCCTGGCGGCTATTCACGCCGGGACGGCTCGCCCAACCTCCGAACGTCATCCATCGGTCATCCGGCCCGCGGCTTTCGCTTCGATCCGCTTTCGGCTCCTCCCAGCCTCATTGCGGCGACGTCAGCGCCTTCAGATACCGGTAATAGAACTCGACACCATCGTAGTAGGAGCCGACCCGCACCCGTTCATCCCGGCCGTGCGCCCGAACATCGTCCTGATCGATGGCGATTCCATTGACGCCATAACTCGGCATGCCGGCGGCAATCGTGTAAATGCTATCGGACGCCCCGGTTTCCATATCGGGGATCACCGGCACTCCGTTCCACATCTCGCTCGAGATCCGCGCCAGCGGCTTCAGAATCTCGTCGGGAGGCGGAACGGGAGGAAACGCCTTCTTGTCCGGCGTGCGGTCGTAAACGTTCCCGGCATCGTCCACGTACCGGATTACGATCTTCGGATCGGCGAGAATTCGCGCCAGCTCCTGGCGGATCTCTTCCATAGAATGGCCCGGCAGAATCCGGCAGTTGACGTTCGCTTGGGCCAGTTGCGGCAGCGCATTGTTGGCGTGCCCCGCACTCAACCGCGTGGCGACGCACGTGGTGCGCATCGTCGAGTTGAACCGCGCATCGGCGGACAGGCGGGCGATTGCCGCGCCGTCGGGGGGCGTCCGGAGAATCGCCCGCATATCGGCCGCCGTCTGGCCGGTCTCGAGCGCGGCGCGCCGTTCGAAATAGGCGCGCGTCACCGCGTTCAGCTCGAAGGGAAACGGCGCCCGTTCCAGGCGTCCCAGCGCATCGGCGATGTGATAGATGGCGTTATCCGGGACGGGCAGGGAACTGTGCCCGCCCGGGTTGGTCGCGCTCAACTGAAAATCGGCGTACAGCTTTTCGCTCGCCTCCACGTCCACGTTCACGGGCTTTCCCTTCACCGTGGTCACTCCGCCCGCGTCGGCGTTGAGCACGAATTTGGCGGCGATCAGATCGCGGCGATTCTTCAGCAGCCAATCCACGCCATTCGACTTCCCGCCCTCCTCGTCGGCCGTTAGCGCCAGTATCAGATCGCGATCCGGGCGGTAGCCTTCGCCATGGAAGCGGATGAACGTGGTCACCAGGATGGCGTCGTTCACCTTCATGTCCTGCGTCCCGCGTCCGTAGTAGTAGCCGTCCTTTTCGACAAATTGGAAGGGGTCGGTGGTCCAATCCTCGCGTCGCGCCTCCACCACGTCCAGGTGCCCGATGATCAGGATCGGCTTACGCGCCCCGCCCGTTCCGCGCAGCCGCACCACCAGGTTTCGCTTGCGGTCGTTCGGGCCAAGAACCTTCACGTCTTCCACCGCAAAGCCCGCGTCGAGCAACCGCTTGGCCATGGCCTCGGCCGCGATGGTCGTGCTGCCCACCGAATCCGTGGTATTGATCTCGACGAGCTGTTGAAAGATGTCGTGCGCCAGGCGGCGCGTCGCTTCGTCGAGCGGTGAGGCCGGAAGCGGCGCCAGCAAGGCCACCACGGCGAGAATGCCCAGCCAATGATTCTTCATAGATTCGTCTTTTTACAGATGGTCAATTACCCATCATAACCAGTCTTCGCCGCGGAACTCGTCTGCAGGGTGCGAAGCGGGTGTGCAGTGTGAAAGGGGATGGCCTCACGCGCTCGAGAAGACGCATAGTTCGTGACCGTACCAGAGCCGGACGAAATCCCTCCGGACTCGCGGCATAAGCCCCAGCGAGCCGGCCCACTCCCGCACCTCGTCCATCTCCCGGTACCGGATCCACTGGCGGGCCAGCAGCAAATCGTGCAGCCGGTTTGCGCAAGACCGCCAGACCGGCCTGCCGCACATGTCCTTATAGATAAGGACGCCGCCAGGCCTCACCCGCGCGGCCGCCGCGGCGACGAACGAGCGCTGCCGCGCCCCGGGAACGTGATGTACCACGTCGATCAGGCTCACCACGTCAAACTGTCCGGCCGGCCATTCCTCTGTTCCGCAAGCGGTCTCGAAACTCAGCGTGGAACCCGTCGCCGCGATCTCGGCGGTCCGCGCCGCAAGCCGGGCCGCGCGGATGGCGTCCGGAGCTGTGTCGATGCCCACCCCGGAAATCCGCTTGCCCGCGAAGGCGAGGGCCAGCAGGAACAATCCGCAACCGCAACCAATGTCCAGTACCGAGGACCCATCGGGAACAAAGGGCAGCAGTTCTTCCAGCGGGCAGATGAAGGGCCGGTACTTCAGGATGGTCCTCCGTGGAACGGCGCATGCCGCGAAGACACGCGCGTACAAGGCGGACAGATCTCCCGCGGTGATGGGTCCGCGCTTCGTCAAGCCTCCGGCGTTCTCCCGATCCGCACCGCGTTCTCCATAAGCTTCAGCCCGTGGCCGTCGGCGGCCGACAGGATCGATTCGGGATGGAACTGCACCGCTTCGATCGGCAGTTCGCGATGGCGCACGCCCATGATCACGCCGTCCTCGGTCTCGGCAGTCACTTCCAGGCACGCCGGGAATGTCTCGCGGCGCGCGAACAGCGAGTGGTAGCGGCCCACCATGATTTCCTCGGGCAAGCCCGCGAACACCCCCACGCCGAGATGCCGCACTTTCGACGGCTTACCATGCATCGGGTAATCCAGCACGCCCAACTCGCCGCCGAACGCTTCCACGATCCCCTGCAATCCCAGGCACACGCCGAATACCGGCACGCCCAGGCGCACGGCCATCTGCACCACGTCCGGGACGCCGAAATCCCGCGGCCTGCCCGGCCCGGGCGAAATCAGGATCAGCGTCGGCGCTACCTTCTCGATCAGTTCCGGCGGGAATCCGGCGCGGTAGGTCACCACCTCGGCGCCGGTCTGCTGCGCGTAGTTGGCCAGCGTGTGGATGAAGCAATCGTCGTTGTCCACCAGCAGCAGACGCGCGCCCGCGCCGGGTCCGGTCCCCAGGGCGTGAACCTTCGCCACGGCGGGACTGGCTTCCACCACGCCCATGGCGCGGAAAAAGGTGCTGGCCTTGAAGCGCGTCTCGCGCTCTTCCAGCGCCGGCGCCGAATCGTACAGCAGCGTGGCTCCCACGGGATACTGCGCCACGCCGTCGCGCAGATAGGTGGTGCGAATCAGAATGCCGGTGTTGATGTCGCCGCTGAGCGAGATCATCCCCACCGCGCCGCCATACCAGCCGCGCGGGCTCTTTTCCAGCGACTCGATGGCCACCGCCGCCGCCTTTTTCGGCGCGCCGATCAGGGTCACCGCCCACATGTGCGTCAGGAACGCGTCCAGCGAGTCGAAGCCCTCCTTGAGCCGCCCCTCCACGTGGTCCGAAGTGTGGAACACTCCGGCGTACTGCTCGATCAAGCGCCGGCCGATGACCTTCACGCTGCCCGGCTCGCAGATCCGCGACTTGTCGTTGCGGTCCACGTCCGTGCACATGGTCAGCTCGGATTCTTCCTTCAGCGACTTCAGCAGTTCCTTGATGTTGTCGGCATCGTGCATGGGGTCGCCGGTGCGTTGCGCGGTGCCGGCGATCGGCGAGGTTTCGACGCGGCGGCCTTCCACGCGCACGAACATCTCCGGCGACGCTCCCACAAGCTGTTCGTCTCCGAACTGCAGCAGGAATTCGTAAGGGCTGGGACTGGCCTTCTGGACGCGCTCGAACAGTTCGGAAGCCTTGCCCGAATACGGCGTGCTGAAGGTCTGGCGCAGCACCACTTCGTAATAGTCGCCGCGCCGCATGCCCTGGCGCACGGTTTCCACGTTGGCCATGTACTCTTGCGGCGTATGATCGCTCGATATCTCGCCGGCATGGCGCCTGGGCGGGCGCGGCACGGCCTGGGCGTCGCGCGGCAGGCCCGCGGTCGAGACTTCGTCGCCCTCGAAATCGTAGCGGTAGCGCTCCGTCTGCTCCTTCATCCGGTCCATGAAGCAGATGTCGTCGCACAGAAACAGGTGTAAATCTTTATGTTCGTGGCGCGGCAGTTTCTTTTGGATGGGCTCGAACTGAAACAGCAGGTCGTAGCCGAAGGCGCCCACCAGCCCCAGGCGGGAATTCTCTTCGCCGCGGAACTCTTCGATCAGCGCCCGCAGAATGCTGAACGCCGAGGGCTGCTTGCTGCGCTGCTCCTCGGGAAACAGGGCCGGAAGCGGTTTCAGGCGGCCATCCAACACGCCGCCGGCCCAACCGAATTCCTCCCAATGCGGATGCCCCTCGAGCACCGGATGGAGCAGTTGCGCGATGCGGCGGCCGCGCTCGTTGAGCGGGCGGAATTGCACGCTGCGGTCGCGCGCCACGATCTCCAGGGGCGGACAGGTGGAGGCGATGTCCCAGCGCGAGTACCGCCCGGGATACTCGTATCCCGAAGACAGGTAGATGCCACGGTGCCGGTCCAAATCGCGCAAGAGATGCCGCAGGCCCTTGCTGTAACTGGTCCTGGTAAGGGTGCGAGTGACCCGGATCCCGTGGGGAGTCGTATAGCGGTAGTCTTGCATGGGTGTGGCCCTTGGGGAGTCTATTTTTCAGAATAGCACCAGCGAACTGAGGCGTTCCAAGAAGAGCCTTCAGCCATCAGCCGTCAGCTTTCCGTGCGCAGGGGACATCTCTGTGCGCGCTTCGCGGCGGAGCACTAGCCTGGCTGCGCGACGCACCCGGTGAGCTGATGGCTGAAGGCTGATGGCTGAAGGCTACTTCTATTCCTTCCTCTTCAGCGTCGCGTCGTTGGCCTGGATGAACTTGCGGATGTCGTCCGCCATCCCCAGGAGCTTTTCCCACTGTTCGCGGTAGAGGGTCACGGGAAAGCGTCCCAGCCCATACACGGAGAGCCCGCCCTTCTCGCTCACCTTTAGCGACATTTGCCCGCGCGCGGGCCGTTTCAGAGCCTCGTTTTCGGCGCGCAGTTTCTCGATTTCTTTTTGCAGATCTTCTTCGGAAGACATAGCGGTTAGCTCCAGTGATACCACACCTGGACGTGCTACGCTGGTCTGTTCCCGCCCGATGCCTGCCTTCGACGCCATTCTGTTCGATTTCGACGGCGTACTCCTGGACAGCGAACCGGTCCACTGCCAGTGCTGGGCCGACGTCCTGGCGCCCTTGGGCGTCCACTTGACCTGGGAGTTCTACCGCGGCCACTGCATCGGCGTCGACGATCGCGAGATGCTGCGCATGATGGCCAGCCAGTCCGATCCGCCCCGCGATTGGAACGAGCTGTGGGCCCACTATCCCGCCAAGCAGCGGTTGTTTCAGCGGCGGATGGCGGCCACCCCGGCGTTCCATCCGGCGCTCGGCGGCTTGCTCGGGGAGTTGCACGCGCGCCACAAGCTGGCGGTGGTGACTTCCAGCGCCTCCTCGGACATCGAGCCGCTGCTGGTGGCCGGCAACTTGCGCCAGCATTTCGACACCGTGGTGGGCGGCGACCACGTGAAGCGGCACAAGCCGGCGCCGGATCCCTACTTGCTGGCTGCGTCCCGCCTGGGCGTGCGCGCGCCCCTGGTGGTGGAAGATTCCGACGCGGGAATCGCTTCCGGCCGCGCCGCCGGCTTTGAAGTGCTGCGGGTCGCGAACCCGGCCGAGGTCCCGGACCTGCTGCGGCGCGTTGTACCCTGTACATAGTGGGTCCGTTTCGATCACATGGCGACCGTCCGCGCGGCAGCAGGACCGATCCGTCAAAGCCCAAGGGAAAAACTTCCGACCACTTAAAGAGCGTCCTTCCGCTGTTGAAGGACCTGATTCGCCCGCGCCGCGGCCTGCTGGCGCTGGGGTTCTTGCTGATGGTGATCAACCGGCTGTGCGGATTTGTGCTGCCGACGTCCACCAAGTTCCTGATCGACAACGTCATCCACAAACGGCAGACCGGCTTGCTCAAGCCGCTTGTCTTCGCCGTGCTGGCGGCCACGGTGATGCAGGGAATCACGTCGTTCACGCTGACCCAATTGCTCTCCAAGGAGGCGCAACGGTTGATCGCGGAACTGCGGCGGCGGGTTCAGGCTCACATCGGATTGCTGCCGGTCGCCTACTACGACGCCAACAAGAGCGGCGTGCTGGTCTCGCGCATCATGACCGACGTGGAGGGCATCCGTAACCTGATCGGCACCGGGTTGGTGGAGTTTGCCGGCGGCATTCTGACGGCCATCGGGTCGGTCTTCATCCTGCTGTGGATCAGCCCGCTGCTTACGGGTCTGGCGCTCTTGTTTATCGCGATTTTCGCCGGGACTCTGGGCAAGGCATTCAAGAAGATCCGGCCTATTTTCCGGGAGCGGGGCAAGATCAACGCCGACGTGACCGGGCGGCTCACGGAGTCGCTGGGCGGCGTGCGCGTGGTGAAAGGCTACCACGCCGAGAAACAGGAAGCCGAGGTTTTCTCGGCCGGCGTGAAGCGTCTGCTGGACAACGTGCTGCGCAGCCTGACGGCGATTTCGCTGATGAGCCTTTCGGCGGTGGTGCTGATGGGCGTGGTGGGCGCCACGGTGATGTGGTTCGGCGCGAGCGCGATCCTGGGCGGCAAGATGACCGTAGGCGATTTGACGCTGTTCGTTTCGGTGATGGCATTCCTGGTGGCTCCCATGTTCCAGGTGGTGGGAATCGGCACGCAGATCACCGAGGCCCTGGCCGGCCTGGACCGCACCCAGGAAGTGCTGGGAGAGCGCCGGGAAGACCAGGACCTCAAGCGTACCCACGCCATCGGCGAGATCACCGGCGACGTGGCTTTCGAGCACGTCAACTTCTCTTACGACCCCGGTAAGCCGGTGCTGCACGATGTCAGTTTCGAGTCCCAGCCGGGAACCGTGACGGCGCTGGTGGGCCCGTCGGGCTCGGGGAAATCCACCATCATCAGCCTCATCGCGGCTTTTCACGATCCCAGTGAAGGCTTGGTCCGCGTGGACGGCTTCGACCTCTCCACGGTGCGCCTGGACGCTTACCGCACGCAGCTCGGCGTGGTGCTGCAGGACACCTTCCTGTTCGACGGCTCCATCCGCGAGAACGTGGCTTTCGCCCGCCCGGCGGCCACCGGGGAGCAGATTCTGGAAGCCTGCCGCATCGCCCGCGTGGACGAGTTCGCCGAACGCTTCGAGAAACAGTACGACACCATTGTGGGCGAGCGCGGCGTGAAGCTGTCCGGCGGACAGCGCCAGCGCGTATCCATCGCGCGCGCCATTCTGGCCAACCCGCGCATATTGATTTTGGACGAGGCCACTTCCAGCCTGGATTCCGAATCCGAAGCCGCCATTCAGGAAGGCCTGGCCTACCTGATGAAGGGCCGCACCACCTTCGTGATCGCGCACCGGCTTTCCACCATCCGCCGCGCCGACCAGATTCTGGTGGTGGAAGAAGGCCGCATCGTGGAACGCGGCACGCACGATTCGCTCTACGCGCTGGAGGGCCGCTACTACGATCTCTACACCCGCCAGCACGGCCTGGACGCCAACCTGTTCCTGGCCCCCGGGGAGTGCGATCACGAGCCCGAAAATGGCGACAAGCCGCAGGTCCCCGGCGGCGCCGCGCCGCCCACCGCGGCGTCGTTCCTGCGCGGCGGGGTCGCCTGAAACCGCCACGCGCGTGGCGGTGGCTCTCTGTAAGTACTTGATTGTAAGTGACCTATAAA
>Ga0326728_10013111_pt1 | contig 18135 bp, 16 predicted proteins | sample MB3enrmetagenome_FD_207602 | JGI IMG/M metagenome (GOLD analysis project Ga0326728, IMG submission 207602) | Lab enriched peat soil microbial communities from McLean, Ithaca, NY, United States - MB31MN | ecosystem: Environmental > Terrestrial > Soil > Wetlands > Peat | place: USA: New York... | reverse complement strand
CCGGCCCTCTCCCGGAGGGAGAGGGAGACCTGATGACGGCTGTTTCGTGTCGCGGCGGCAGGTGCTGCGCTACGGGGCGGCCGGGCTGGCCTGCGCCGGCGGGGCCGGGGCCCTGGCATGGTACTTCTCCAGCCGTGCCCGCGCAGCCACCGCCGCGGAAGTCTTCCCGCACGACGCCCCCAGCGGCCAGCTCTGGGAACTCTGGCAGAAGCGCGGCTGGGTCCGCGAGGCCCGGCACTACTTGAAGCTTGGCCGCAACGTGCAGTGCAAGCTCTGCCCCAACGAGTGCCTGCTGGCGCCGGAAGACCGCAGCCGCTGCCGCGACCGCGTGAACAAGGACGGCACGCTCTACACGCTGGCCTACGGCAATCCCACGATGCCCCAGTCCGATCCGGTCGAGAAGAAGCCGCTCTATCATTTCCTGCCGGGGAGCTTTTCCTACTCGTTCGCTGCGGCGGGCTGCGGGTTCCGCTGCCTGAACTGCCAGAACTGGTATCTCTCGCAGCGGAAACCGGAGGAGCTGAAGGACCCGCGCGGCCCGGCGCTGGAGCCCGACGCCCGGCACCTGTTGTTCGCCACGGCCCAGGACGTCAACCGCATGAGCATCTTCCCGGATGCGATGGTCGCCATGGCCGAGTATTTCGAGTGCCGCTCGATCGCCTACACCTACTCGGAGCCGAGCGTGTGGTTCGAGTACATGATCGACACGGCGCGGGCGGCGCGGGCCAAGAAGCTCCGCAACATCTGGGTCACCTGCGGCTACATCCAGCAGGAGCCGCTCGCGGAGCTGTGCCAGGTGCTCGACGGCGCGCACGTCGACCTGAAGGGTTTCAGCGACGAAACTTATTCGCGGCTGAACTCCGGCAAGCTGGCCCCGGTGCTGGCCACGCTCCAGCGGCTCCGCCGCGAGAACGTGTGGTTCGAGGTCATCAACCTGATGGTCCCCACCTACACCGACGACCTGGCGACCGTCCGCAGCATGTGCCGTTGGCTGGTGGACCATCTCGGGCCGGATTGCCCGCTGCACTTCTCCCGCTTCATGCCGAACCACAAGCTGACCCAGTTGCAGGAGACGCCCAAGGACGTGCTCGTGGGGGCGCGGGCGGTCGCGCGGGAGGAAGGGCTGCACTACGTCTACGTGGGGAATTGCCGCGACGTGGACGACGCGGGCACGACGTTTTGTCCCGGCTGCCAGCGGGCGGTGATCCAGCGGGTCGGTTTCAGCGTGACCACCACGCGCCTGGCCGGCGGCAAGTGCGAGTTCTGCAAGACGCCCATCGCCGGCGTGTGGGCATGAGCGCCGCATTGCCCGCGCGCGTGCCGGCGTGGTAAGATGGCACGTTCGGCAAAGAATGGCTGTTTCCAGGGTGCAGGTTGTGGAGGATCACGATGTTTGAGATCATTGAAGGCAGGTGGGAGGATCTGATCGGCCGCCGGGACCTGCAAGGGCGATATGTTAGGGTCATCGTTCTTGAGGAAGGCGAGCAAGGCGATGCGGACCAATGGCTGAAGTCGCTCCAAGCCTGGGTTGACAGCCACGAACCCGTTGCGCAGGGAGCGGACGATAGCCGGGGGAGTATCTACTCGGGGACCATCGATGATCCTCGTTGACACGAACGTCCCCCTGCGATTGGCACAACCGGGCCACCCACATCGGCAGCCGGCGCTTGACGCGATCAAGCTACTGACGCTACGGGAGAAGGAATACTTCGTAATTGCGCCGCAGAGCCTCTATGAGCTTTACGTGGTGTGCACCCGCCCGGCTGGTGCGAACGGGCTGGGAATGGCTCCACAGCGGGCTCACGCCGAGATCACCAGCGCCCGTACCCTGTTCCACGTCTTACCGGAGACGACACAGGTGTATCCCGTGTGGGAATCGCTCGTCGCGAGGTACGCCATCCAGGGGAAGCAAGCCCACGACGCCCGCTTGGTGGCCATCATGCTCGCGCATCGCGTGCGCAGGCTCTTGACGTTCAACGACGCGGATTTCAAGCAGTTCACGGAGATCGGGGCCCTCAATCCGTTTGAAGTCTTGGGGATCCCGCGGATTTAGCAGGCGCAAACATGGCGCTCTCGGAAAGCGCCCCCCGGCGCAGTATTCGGTGGGTGGCCCTCGCGGCGATGACCCTCGTTCCGGCCACGGCCTTGGCACTCTACTTCGACGTTGCCGAGTTAGTTCCCGCCCTCGGGATCCCGATATTGGCCTGGCCCGTACAGCGATGGCTCCGCGTCAGCGCGGCCGGCGTCGCTGCTGCGGCGGTGAGCATCGCGCTTCTCACGGGCGCCGGCAGCATCCTTTCGCGGTCAGAGGGCGACCCCTTCGCGTTCCTTCCGTCGTTCGCCTTGCTGCTTGCAGCCTTGGCGAGCCTGGGGGTCGCCTGCGTGATTTTCGTTGTTTGTGCCTGCCGTTGGCAGCGCGACCGGCGCCGGAATGCGATCGCCGCCGTGGCGGTGCCGCTCGCGATCGTACTGTTGTCGCCTGCGGTCGGCCTTATTCTCGGCGAGGCCCGCCGCCTGCGAGTTGCGCGGCAATTTCGCGAGAACCAACCGGTGTTGCAAGGGCTCATTGACGAAGTGGAAGCGGTTTCGCGGCGGCTGCGGCGGGTACCCGAAAGCGAGAAAGAACTCGTCAAACTGCGGGGGCAGCCCATGCCGAGCATTCCCTGGCCGAGTTGGGGATGCCACACCGTACACTACCAGGCGATTGGCACGCAGCGATTCCTCCTCCATTTTGGCATCGACTACTCCGTCGGGACCGACGCCTGCATGTACTACGTCTACGACGGCGGCGCACCCGAGCGGGGGTGGCGCTGTGTTTCCTCCACCCGCCCTCCGAGCGATGCCCCGAGCGCGGCCTCGCAGGCACTGGTCGACGAGGTGCAGTCGATCGCCGCGCGGCAAGGCCGGGTTCCGAGCAGCGAACAGGACCTCGTCAACCTGCGAGGCAGGCCGATGCCTACCGTCGCCTTGCCCAACTGGGGAGATTTCAAGCTGCGCTATCGCGCGATGAGCGCGGAGCGGTTCGCGCTGTACTCCGGTGGCGTCAATATCCCCGGGGGTTACTGCGTCTACGACAGCGGCGCGCCGGAGCGGGGATGGCATTGGGACAACTGGACACATTGGGAAAATCCCTTGGCCGCGGAGACCCCCGCGGCGCAGTGGCGGGTCTTTCCCTGACCCTCTTCCCCTTTAGGGCGCGGGCGGCGGGGGCACCATCAGCGGCGCGGTCGGCAAGCCCGCGCCCTCGCACGGAATCCGGCGCCCGCCGGGAATAATATCCCGCCCTTGGGCATCTAAGATGTCGCGGGCGGCCTCCCGCGCGGCCGGCAAGCCCTCTCAAGATGCTCCCCTACCGTAGCGCGGAGGCTGGGATGGATACAAGCGAGCCTCGCTTGCGATCGTGGCTGAACGTGTCCAGCCCGCTGATTGCGGCACCGGCCTTCGCCCTGCTCACGGCCTTGGCACTGTATCTGGATCTCCCGGAATTGGTCCCCGCCGTCGGGTTCCCGTGGCTGGCTTGGGTTGTATGGCGACGGCTCCACGTCAGCGCGATCGGGATGGCCCTCGGGGCCGTCAGCCTCGAGCTGGTGACGTGGGCCGATAGCATCGCTTCGCGTTCCGAGGGCAATATCTTCATGATCCTCCCCTGGGCGGCCCTGCTCGTGGGGGCCCTGGTGGTTGCCCTGCTGGCGATTGTAGCCTTCCTTGTCCGCGCCTGGCGATCGAAACCGAATTGGCGGCGCGAGGTGATTGCGGCCGCGGCCGCAGCACCCGTCTTCGTGTTAGCGTTTTTCGCCGTCTGCCAATTCTTCTGGGGCGCGAACGAACTGCGGATCGCGCGGCAGTTGAGGGCGAACCGCCCGGTCTGGCAGGCGCTCATCGACGACGTGGCGGCCATCTCCCAACGCCTGGGGCGCGTTCCCCGCGAGCAAAGTGAGCTTGTCAAGCTGCGAGGAAAGCCGATGCCGATCATCCCGTGGCCCCACTGGGGACGGCACGACATACGGTATCGCGCGATCAGCGCGGAGCGTTTCGCGCTCTCCTTTGGCGGCATCGACGCGGAGGGGCTTTACGTCTACGACAGCGGCGCGCCGGAGCGAGGGTGGTATTGGTCGTTCGATCCTGTTGGTCGGCCACTCGTTAAGCCTTCGCGCCCATGACCCCGGGACGCAGTCGCGGGGCGTTCCCTATTACATCGGCGGCGGCGGGGGCACGCCGGACGGCCCGACGGGCGGCAGGGTCGCCGGCGGCGAGCGGCGGTCGGCCGTCCGCGGCGCATCGCGGTCCGGCAGGGCGCTGCGGGCCGAATCGCCCGCACGCAGGGCCTGCTCGGTGATCGGCTGGTCCTGGTAGAAATGCGTGGTCTCCTCGCGCACCAGTCGCGTCCCCAAGGGCTTGCAGTGGACCTCGGCGCGGAAGATGTGGTTGCCGGCCGTCTCGCCGCGCGCCTGCACCTTGAGCACCACTTCGGCGCCCGGCGCCAGCGCGGGGATGGGGTTGAAAACGACCTGTCCCGGGCTGACGCGGTGCGGATGCCCGTCGGCCGAGGTCGGCTCGACGCCGCTGGAGAAATAGACCACCACCTCGACGTTCTCCGCGGTCTTCGTGCCGCGGTTGCGGACGCGCAGCTCGTAGCTGGTCTCCTCGCCGACCGGGATCGGGCCGTCCGGGTCGCGGATCTCCAGCCGCAGGTCGGCCAGGGCCTCGACGTGCGTGGTGGCCTCGGCCGTGGCAGTCAGCTCGTCGTCGGCGGTCGAAACGGCCTCCAGCCGCGCCGCGCCGCTGAGGGCCAACATGCAGCGCAGGGCGACGGCCTGTTGGCCGCCCGGCGGGAGCTGGTCGAACGTCCATTGGACCTTGCCGCCGCCGGCAAGCGCTTTTGCCCCCTCGGACCCCGTGAGGTATTTCACGCCCGTCGGCAGGTCCACCACGACGCGGAGGTTCTTGGCCGGCGCGTCGCCCGGGTTGTGCAGTTGGAGCTTGTAGGTGGCGGCGGTGCCGACGTACTGCCGGGCGGGCCCCTCGAACTGGACCGCCAGCGCGGCGCGGTGCACCAGCACGCGCTCGGACAGCTCGGCCCGCGCACTCCCGTCCCCCTTGGCCTCGATTTGGATGGTGAGATTGCCCGGCTGGCGGGCGGTCAGCTCCATTTCAATGCTCCGCAGCTCGCCGGCCGCCAACGTGCCGATCTTGTGCGAGACGGGCTGGGTTTCTCCCGTCCCGGTCGGCAGCAGGGTCAGGAGCACGTTCTCGGCGGGGCCGTTGCCGGCGTTGGCCAGTTTCAGCTTGTACACCTCGCGCTTGTTGAAGAGGACCTCGCGCGGCCCCTCCAGGTTCATGACGAGCTTAGGCTCCTGGACCTCGATCGTCGCCTGCGACGAGGCCGGCCTGTAGTCCCAGCGCACCGCCAGCTCGAAAGGCCGGCTCTGGCGGGGCACGATCTTCAAGGTCAGCTTCTCGCGGCTCTTGGCCTCGATCCGCCCGACGACCCAGAGCAGCGGGTCGCTGCGGCCTTGAGGGGCGGGGCGGGCCTCGCCTGCACTGGCGGTCGAGTTGACGATGTCGGCCCAGCCGGGCAGCCCCACATACACCGTCACGTCGTCGGCCGCCACCTCGCCCGAGTTCTGGATCGTCACCTCGTAAGCCGCCTCCTTGCCCACCACGATCCGCCGTGGTCCCGCCGTCTCGACGCTGAGGACCGGACCCTTGCGGGCAAACAGCACGCGCGCATCGCCGGCGGCCTGCACGGCGGGCTTCGGCGGGGCGGGCAGTTCCGGCACCGCCCCCAGGGTAGCCGCTTGCGGGTCGCGGGACTCGACCTTCAGGTCGCCGGGCAGAAGGGCCGGCTGGGCGTGGGGCTCCGCGGGAGGCTGGTCGGCCACCGCGCCCCGCGCCGGCCGCGCGGCCGCAGGCGTGGGCTGGGGCCCCGCCGGCTGCCCGCTCAGCGAACGCCCCACCGCGCCCCCCTGATCCGCTTGCCGAAGAACAGGTGGGTCGGAGACGCCCACATCGCGCGGCGTGGCCGGACTGGCGGCCGCATCGTCGAACGCCGAATGCCGGAAGCTGTTCATCCGTTCGTGCAGCGGCTGCGCGGGCAAACTGGCAGCGTCGCGCGCCGCGGAGTCCGCGGCCGGCGCAGCAGTTGTACGGTCCGCTCCCGCCGTGGTCGGGGTGGCCGGCTTGTTGGCCGCCTTGTCGTCCCATTGGAACGTGTAATTGTCGCCGGTCACGCCGCGGGCTGGGGTGGGAGCCGGGGTGGTCACGCGCTGCGACGACGAGGAGGGAGACGCATCCTGGGAAACAAAGCCGGTCGGCGGCTCGTCCGGCACGTCCGACATCCCTGCCGGCCTGGATGGAGCTGCCTGGAAACTGCCCGCCCGGGGCGGAGCTACCGCGGGCCCCATCTGGTTAGGGTTCGCCGGATAGCCATACCCCTGCCCATAGCGCGGCGGGGGGAGGTTGGAGGCGTCGCGATCGATTGGCGGCCCAAACAGCGAGCGGAAGAACCCGCCAAACGGCTGGAACGGTGGGGGGTTCGAACCATCCTGGGCTCGGGCCGCAGATACCGCCCCCACGATCCCAAGAACCAGTACCCCGATGGTCAACTTTCTGTTGAGCATGGTCGTTCCCCGCACTTTGGGTGCCCTCTTGAATCCTTGACGGATTGCGAAAACAGTGTCTCGTCATGCCGTATCGGACGCGAGGATTTTCAGGGTTTAGTCAACTTTACGGAATTACCCGATTGCTCAGACCGGGCAAGCAAGAGGCAGACCGTCAGCCAGAATGGTGGACAAGATGGGAAAGCGAGGAAGGCAGTTGCAAATGCGACGAGGCTAGATGTCGCAAGGTCTGCGTTAAATGCGGTAGATGGCAGAAATGCACGCCATGCCCTGCCAGAGAGTTGTCAGTGGCCAGTTATCAGTTGAACCACCAACCGATCGCTGACCGCTTTCGGCGCAAACCCCGCGACGCAGTCGCGGGGCTTTTTTGCTGGCTAATCCAATCCCCAATTGCTAATCCCTGATCCCTAATTCCGCCTACCCCCGCCCGTGCAACACTGCATCCATGTTTCGCTTGTAGGCCTGGACGCCCGGCTGGCCGTAAGGGTTTGTCCCGATCAGCCGTCCCTCGACGACCGTGGCCAGCATAAACATTTGGAAGAGTTGGCCGAGCGACGCCGCGTCCAGCCGCGGCAAGCGGATAGCCGTGGTGTGGCGGGAGTCTGCGGCGTATGCCTGGTCGGTTCCCTGGCGGGCCGCCGCGAGGATTTCGGGCAGGGCCGTGCCGGCCAGCTCGTTCAGGCCGTCGGCATCGCCCTTGAGCCTCGGCAACCGGATAGGCCGGCGGCCCGGCTGCTCGGCGTAGAGGTTGGTGATGAGCTTATCGCGGCGGCCCTGCTGGTGCTGCTGGCCGCGGGAGTGGAGATCGCGGGTGTTGACCACGGTGATCGGGGTTGCCCCGCGGCCGTTCTTGCCCAGGCTCTCGGAGAGGAGCTGGTCGTACCACAGGCCGACGGTTTCGAGCTGCTTGCCCCAGGTGGCAAGGACGCGGATCGTGGCGCCGCGGACCTCCATAAGGTGGGAAACGCCCGCGTAGTCGAGCACCGGATTCTTGCCGGGTGGCTGGGTGCGGAAGCGCTTGTTCATGGCGGCGGCCCCCTCAAGTAGCTCGACGACATCCAGTCCGAGCACGGCTGCGGGCAGCAGACCCACGGCCGAGAGCACCGAGAAGCGTCCGCCTACGCCTTCCGGGATGGGAAAGATCGTGGGGCAGCCCAGCGCCTCGGCCAGGTTGCGGAGGTGGCCCGACTGGCCGGTGACCGGCACGATCCGCTGGCGGAGCCTGGCGTCGCTCCGGCCGCAGGCCTTGTGGAGGGCCGTCAGGAAGATTCGCAGCGCGGCCGCGGTTTCCAACGTGCCGCCACTTTTGCTGATCACGACGATCGCCCAGCGCTGGTCGCCGGCCAGCAGGTCCAGCAGCCCGGCCGCCGCGTCGTTGTCGACGTTGTTGCCCTCGAAGTAGATGCGCGGCCGGCGCCGCCGGGCTGGCCGCGGCAACTCGTTGTGGTAGGGGTGGCAGAGCGCCTCGAAGAGGGCCCGTGTCCCCATGTACGATCCGCCGATGCCCAGCACGACGACCCGATCGCATTGGGCCGCCAGCCGGTTGCCGGTCGCTAGGATTGCGTTCAGCAGCGGGCGGTCTTGGTCCAGGAGCCGCTCGGGCAGATCGAAGAAGGCGGCGTCCAGGGGTTGCTTTTCCTTAGGGATCGGCCCGCCGCGCTCCAGCAGCATCAGGTCCTCGAGCACCTCCTGGCGGGCGGCCAACAGCCGGGGCGTCAACCCGCGAAGATCGGCCTGGCCAAGCCCCGTCTGGCGGACCGCCGCAGGAGTGCCTTTGGGCAGCAAGATCCCAGCATAGTCGTAGACGATCGGGGTCATGGATGCTCCTTTCGCGCCGGGGGGTCGAGTCGGGTTCGAGCCGCTTGCGGTTTTGCCGGCCCCATCATCCTAAACCAAACCGGCCTGGGCTCCCAGGGCGCCCCCCTGCCCTGCCCTATCAAGCGTTCCCGGGTCGCACATCCGCGCTGCGGCTGCCGGCGCGGCGGGCAGGGCACCGCCCGCGACCATGCCGGGCATGGTGCCCGGGTCGCCCCTTAAACTCCGGCTTCCTCCCCCCTGCCCCACTTGTTTTCGCCCCGGTTTTCGGTATGAATGGAGGGTCTTCAGGGGGCCGACGGCGCCGCGACTTCATCCTAGGAACTTGCGATGGATATTCAACAACTGGTCCGTGAGTTGGTCACGAAGAACGAGTCGAAACTGGTGCTGCTGGTGGCCGACGGCCTCGGTGGGCTGCCGATGGAGCCGGGCGGCCCGACCGAATTGGAGGCCGCCAGAACCCCAAACCTTGACGCCTTGGCCCGCGGGGGCGTGTTGGGGAGCATGATCCCCATTGCCCCGGGCATCACCCCCGGCAGCGGCCCGGGGCACTTGGGGCTGTTCGGCTACGACCCGGTTCGCTTCTTGATCGGCCGCGGCGCGCTGGAGGCAACCGGGGTCGGGTTTAAGCTGGGGCCCAAAGACGTGGCAGTCCGCTGCAATTTCGTAACTTTGGACTGGGCGGGCAACATTACCGACCGCCGCGCAGGCCGCATCCCCACCCCCGAGAGCGCTCCGCTGGCGGTGCGGCTCCGCGAGGTGAAAATTCCGGGCGTGGAGGTTTTCGTGGAGCCGGTCAAGGAGCACCGCTTCTGCGTGGTCTTTCGCGGCGAGGGATTGGAGGGCAACGTGGCGGACACCGACCCGCAGAAGACCGGCGTTCCGCCGCTTCCCCCAACAGCTCACGACCCTGGCAGCCAGCGGACCGCCGAGGTGGCCCGGCAGTTCGTCGCCCAGGCGCAGAAGCTCCTGGCCCATCAACCCAAGGCCAACGGCCTGACGATGCGCGGCTTCGCGGCCGCTCCCCATCTGCCCACGTACGAAGAGCTTTTCAGCCTGCGGGCGGCCGCCATCGCCGTCTACCCGATGTACAAGGGGCTGGCCCAACTGGCCGGTATGGAGGTGATCGGCCAGCCCACCACCCTGGCCGAAGAAATGGACGTCCTCTCTCGGGCGTGGAGCGCGTACGACTTCTTCTTTGTCCACTTCAAGTACACCGACAGCCGCGGCGAGGACGGCGACTTCGCCGGAAAGGTGAAGATGATTGAAGAGCTTGACGCCGTGCTGCCGCGGATCACGGCCTTGCAGCCCAAGGTGCTGGTGGTGACGGGCGATCACAGCACTCCGGCCCGGCTCGCCAGCCACAGTTGGCACCCGGTGCCGGTGCTGCTGGCGGCGGATACCTGCCGGCCGGACGCCTGCGAGTCGTTCGGCGAAAAGGAGTGCCTGCGGGGCGGCCTGGGGCAGTTCCAGGCCATCTACCTCATGCCGCTGATGCTGGCCCATGCCGAGCGGCTCGGGAAGTTCGGCGCCTGAGGGCTTACCTCTCCTCTCTCCCTCCGGGAGACGGATCGCAAGCGGTGCCCGGGGTGAGGGTGTGGCGCGCGATTGGATAAGCAAGGGCATTGCCCCCTTGACGACCCGCCCTCACCCTAACCCTCTCCCGGAGGGAGAGGGGATCGACGAGCCCCACCACGCTCCGACTTCGACTTGATCTTCAGCGTCCGCTGAATGTGCCAGGAAGCGATGCGCGTACTCACGCCGACCGGGAGACGCCGCGTCAAGCAGCGCAGCGCCCGGAGCCAGCGGGGGGCAACATCGGGGACCGTGGCCGGGCCATCCAGGCGGCAGGCGCGGGCGGCGGGCGGCAGCGCGGCGAGGGTCGATTCTGCTACGAACAAAAAAGTGTTGTAGCGGTACCACCACTCGACGGACTTGTTGTCGAGGACCGCCGGGCGGACCACGTCCAGCATCACGTAGCCCCGCCGGGCGAACAGCTCGCGCCAATATGCGTAGGGCCGCTCGTTGACGTGCGCAACGCCGATTTGGCCGGGGACCGCTGCCGAGAACAGCACCCGCCGGCCGTGACGCACCAGGTTGTCGACGAACGTTTCGGCCGCCGACGCAGGAACATGTTCGGCCACCTCCAGGCTTTGCACCAGGTCGAACGTCTCGCCCAGGTCTACCGGCCGGCCCAAGTCGGCCGGCGCGAACTCGCCGGGGTCGATCAGCAGGGCACGACGGTCGACATAGTCGCCGTCCAGGCCGCGGACCCGCGTCGCGCCCAGCGTCTTCCACACGCTCAGCCACGCTCCCTGGCCGCAGCCGAAGTCGACCACGCTCCCGACCGGAAAGAGCCGCGGCAGAATCGGGAGCACGGCCGCCGCCGATTGCAACGCTCCCTCGTTTAGAAAGCGGTAAAAAGCGGCATCGTACATATCGTCGCTGGTCTCAAGAAGTGCAGCCGCGCCGACAGCATGCGTCTTGCGGCGTGGAAGTTTCGCGTGGAAAAATCTTGGGCCAGCGGGGAATTTCCGTAGAGCGTTTCATTGCATGTCCTCGAAGAGGGCGTCGACAAAGCGGTCTGCCTGGAAGAGGGCCAGGTCCTCCGGCGTCTCGCCCACCCCGATGTACTTGACCGGCAGCCCGACCTGCTTGCGGATGGCCACCACGATGCCCCCCTTGGCCGTGCCGTCGAGCTTGGCCAGGATGATGCCGGTGCAGCGGACCGCGTCGGTGAAGTGCCGGGCCTGACTGATGCCGTTCTGGCCGGTAGTGGCGTCCAAGACCAGCAGGACTTCGTGCGGGGCGTCGGGAATCTGCTTGCCCAGCACGCGGTGGATCTTCGTGAGCTGCTGCATGAGCCCCTGCTGCGTTTGAAGGCGGCCGGCGGTGTCGACAATGCACACCTGGGCGGCCGTTTCCAACGCCCGGGCCACCGCGCGATGGGCCACTGCGGCCGGATCGCTGCCCGAGGGGCCGGTGACGATCTCCGCCCCCACCCGCGTGGCCCAGATGCTGAGCTGCTGGACGGCGGCCGCCCGGAAGGTGTCGGCCGCGCCCAGCACCACCCGCTTTCCTTCCCCTTGGAACATGGCCGTCAGCTTGGCAATCGAGGTCGTCTTGCCGCAGCCGTTCACGCCGGCCACCATGATGACCGTCGGGCCGGCGGCGGCAAAGCGGATCGGCTCGACCGGCTGGGCCAAGAGCCCCTTGAGCGTCTGCTTGATGTGCTCCAGCACCTCCTCCAGGCGGACGACGCGCGTGCGGAAGCTCGCGCCGATCTCGTCGACGGTTTCCTGGGCGGCCTCGACGCCCATGTCCGTCTTGACCAGCATCTCGAACAGCTCGGCCAAGAACGCCTCGTCCACGAGCCGCCCTTCGGTCTTGAACAGATCGCGGATGTCGGTCCGCAGGAACTGGGCGGTTTTCTTGAGACCTTGCTTGAGTTTTTCGAAAAGACCCATGGGAAGAGAGGGATTGGGGATTGGGGATTGGGGATTGGGGTTGGGGATTGGGGATTGGGGATTTGAGATTTCAGATTTGAGATTTGGGTTTTGGGTGTAGGCTCTCCCCTCTCCCGTCGGGAGAGGGGCAGGGGGTGAGGGCCTTCTGCCTTTTCTCCAATCCCTACTCCCCAATCCCCCTTTGGTGCAGCAGGTTATCGAGGATGCCGTTGACGAACTGGGCGGACTGGGTGCCGCCGAATCGCTTGGCCAGCTCGACCGCCTCGTCGACGGCCACCTTGGGGGGCACTTCCGTGTAAAGCAGCTCAAAAGCGCCCAGCCGCAGCAGGTTGCGGTCGGTGACAGCCATGCGGTCGACGCTCCAGTGCGTGGCCGCCGCGGCGATCCGCCCGTCCAACGCCTCGCGGTGCTCCCGCACGCCCGCCACCAGCCAACGGGTGAACTCCACCAGGGCCGGATCGCGGAGCCACTGGCCGCGGAGACGGGCATCGTCCGCCGCGCCCGGCTCCGCGGCCCCTTCGGCCTCGGACCACTGTTGGACCAGTGCCAGCAGCTCGCGGGCCTGGCGGCCCTGGTCCAGCAGGGCGTCGCGCGGCTCGGCCGCGGCCTGCGGGTTCAGGTCGTCGCGGTACAGGACCTGGAAGGCGATCTCTCGTGCAAACGTGCGGGGGCGCATGATTTCGTCGGCGGCTGCTGTGCCGTGTTTGCGGCAGCCTCCGGATTATAGCCCAGGCGCCGCCGGCAGGACAGACCGCTGCTCGCTAGGGAAGCTTGCGAACCTTGCTGAAAGTAATAAAGAGGGCGACATCGAGGCAGAAGGCCACGGCGGCAAGGAATGCGTCTGCGATCCGCCCTTGCAAAAGCAATACAAAAAAAGCCGGCACGGCGACAACCGCCAAGATCGCGGTTATTGTCTGGGCAACATCGAAGCAGACCGACGTAAAAGTGATAGGCCGGGCCGGCTCCGGGGACGCCGAGCGGCCATCGGAGGCCGATGGGCCAATTTCGTGGCCGAAGTTCGGGTCCCGCTCGCCGCTCTTGGACGTGCCGCAACTCCAGCAGATCTCGAACGAGTCTGGAACGTCCTCGTGGCAGTCTGGACAGTTCCACATAAGACACCTCAATTGCCGCCCGCTTATTCCTATTGGTGTCGATCGTCTTTATCCTCGCGTTCGGACGCGTGCAGGATCGCGGCGGACACGAACAGCCCGGCGGCGATGATGGCGAGGGGGAGCGGGATGGCCTCCTGTTGGTAAACATGGCCGGTTTGCAGCACTGCCCAGGCGGCGATGAGGGTCCCGGCGATCACCGCATTCCACTTGATTAGTACCCAGGTTGGAAAGTCTTTCATCGGCGTATCCCTCTATTGAAAAGGGTCGGCGGGCGAGGCTGGCCCCGCCCGACGCACTCCACACTCACCCTGCTTATGGCAGTTTCGCCATGAGGCGGACCATTTCCAGGGCGGCCGCGGCGCAGTCCACGCCCTTGTTGCTGGCGGCGGGCCCGCCCCGGTCCTTCCCGGTCATCGCGGCGGCAGTGCCGCCGGCCAGCGCCGCGGAGCGGGCGAGGGCCTGCTCCCGGGTGTTACAGGTCAAAACGCCGAAGAGCACGGGCAGCTTGTACTCCGCGCCGAGCTGGGCCAGGGCGATGCTCACCGCCCGGTTGATGTGCTGGTCGTGGCTGGTCTCGCCGCGGATGACCGCCCCCAGGCAGAGCACGGCGGCGTAGCGGCCGGAGGCGGCCAGGCGGGCGGCCGCGGTGGGAATCTCGAACGCCCCCGGCACCCAGGCCACGTCGATGCGGTCCTCCGCCACCCCGCCGGCCACGAGGGTCCGCACCGCCCCGTCCAGCAGCCGCGCGGTGATCGACTCGTTGAACCGCGAGACGACCACGGCGAATCGCCCGTCGCAGGGACCGGATTGGCCGTCGAAGGTGCTGGGCACGGAATGAACCTCCTCAAAACAAGAATGTGGTTCCCCCGCCGGGGTGGGACTTTTTCTTGGCCTTGGGGGCCCTCTTGAATGTTCGCTGGTCGCCCGAGGGAGGGAAATCGATCTTCTTGCCGGCAAGCAACTCCTCGATGGTAATGATCTGAATCTTGGGATGTTTCGTGCGCCAAGGCGACTCGTAGAAACCCGCGCCGGCGGCCTCGGCATTCATGTTTCGTGTGGGGGCCTCCAGGACGAGCAGAACGCCGATAGCCGCCTTTTCGCGCTCCACAACGCCGCGCAAGTCGCGCACGTGGGCGACATGTACGCCGCCCGATTTCACCGACAGCACAATCTGTTTCGTCTCCCGTGATGCGGCATCGTCGTGGAAGAAAAGGCGGCCGTCAATGCCCTTGTCGGCCCCCTTCTTCTGCTCGACGGGCCGCGCGCCGACGAGCCCCAACGCCCACCACTGGAACTGGTAGGGGTCGTGGGATGTCAGTGCGCTGGCCCCCGGGATGTCGACCGGCTCGCCGATCACCTCGTACGTCTTGTCAACTCCCTGGCCGAAAGCGTCGCGGAGCCGATGCTTTGTCAGCGAAATTGCCAAGTGCGTAATGTCGATCCCGACCCACGAGCGGCCCAGCCGTTGCGCCACCACGACCGCCGTCCCGCAACCGCAGAATGGGTCGAGCACCACGTCGCCCTCGTGGGTGCTGGCCCTCAGAATGCGCTCCAGCAGGGCTTCGGGCTTCTGCGTGGGGTATCCCAGTCGCTCCGCGGCGGAAGCGGGAATCGGCGGGATGTCCGACCACACGTCGGGCATTGCGCTGCCGCTCAACTCATCCGCGAACCATTTGAGCCGCGGCGTGCCGCCCTCTTTCTTGGGCCAGAAAATCCGGCCGGCAGCGTCCAAGGCTTCCAGCCTCTCCTGGATGCTGCCACCTCGGACGCCGAGCCGCTCCACGATTTCACCGGGCAGAGCCCAATGGCGTCCCACAGCGGTTGGATCGACTTGCCGCCACGGTTTGCCGCTCTCTCCCTGTCGGATGCCGGCGCCCGTCAGGGAAATCGGCTGAAATCGCCCACCATCGGGGTCCTCGTGGGTGAAGTGGCTCTGGAGGTACTCGGAGCTGTGAGCCAGGCGAAAGTCGGTCCAACGATAGCCCTCGCCCTTGGCGTAGAAAAGAATGGTGTCGTGAATCGGCGCATATCTCCTGGATGAGCCGTGCGCGTGGGTTCGCTTCCAAATGATCTCGCTCAGAAACCCCAGCGGAGTGAAAACCGCGTCCATCAGCATTTTCAGGTAATGGCTCGCCGTGGGGTCGCAGTGCAGATAAATGCTGCCGGTGGGTTTCAGGACACGGCGCATCTCGACCAACCTGGGGGCCATCATGGACAGGTAAGCCAGCAGATCGTTGTCGCCGAGCGCCTGCCGGAGCGCCTGCATGGCCAAGGAGACCCGGCCACCGGCCTCGACGACCTCCTGGAACGCCGCCGCGGCAGCCCGATCCCAACACCACGTGTCCGCGAAAGCGCGAATCTGCGCCGGCGACCGGCTGCCATCCCGATCGGCGAAAAGAACGTTGTAGTCCTGCTCGCTCTTGAACGGCGGGTCCAGGTAGATCAGGTCTACCGACTCGTCGGCGACGTGCCGCCGCAGCACGTCCAAGTTGTCCCCGTAGTGGAGCCTGTTCCGCATGGGTCCTCGCCCCCTCGCCCTGACGGCGTGTCCCCGTTTTACCTGTCCCCGCGAGCCCTCACCCCCGGCCCCTCTCCCAGAAGGAGAGGGGAGAGTTTTCACCCCTTCGTATTCATGCTCATCAGGAATTCGGCGTTGGACTTGGTCTTGGCCAGCCGCGTGACCAGCAGCTCCATGGCGTCCGGCGCGTTCATGTCGGTCAGCACGCGCCGCAGGATGCAGATGCGGCGGTGCTCTTCGGGGTCCAGCAGCATCTCTTCCTTGCGGGTGCCGCTGCGGTTGATGTCGATGGCCGGCCAAATCCGCCGGTCGACCAGCTTGTGGTCCAGCACGATCTCCTGGTTGCCGGTGCCCTTGAATTCCTCGAAGATCACCTCGTCCATGCGGCTGCCGGTGTCGATCAGCGCGGTGCCGATGATCGTGAGCGACCCGCCTTCCTCGACCTTGCGGGCGGAGCCGAAGAACCGTTTGGGGCGCTGCAGGGCGTTGGCATCCACGCCGCCGGAGAGGAGTTTGCCGGAGTTGGGGCACTCGGAGTTCCAGGCCCGCGCCAGGCGGGTGATCGAATCCAGGAAGATCAGCACGTTGTAGCCGTACTCGACCATCCGCTTGGCCTTTTCCAGGACCATCTCGGAGACCTGGATGTGACGGGCGGCCGGCTCGTCGAACGTCGAGCTGATCACTTCGCAGTTGCGTCCTTTGACCTGCCGCTCCATGTCGGTGACTTCTTCCGGCCGCTCGTCGATCAGCAGCATGAAGACGTAGAGGTCGGGGTAGTTGGTCAGGGCGGCCTTGGCCATTTTCTGCATGAGGATCGTCTTGCCGGCCCGCGCCGGGCTGACGATCAGCCCCCGCTGCCCGAACCCGATCGGCACGATCAGGTCCACGACCCGCATGCTCACCTCCTCGGGCACGGTTTCCATGCGGATGCGCTGGTCGGGGTGCAGCGGCGTGAGCTCGTCGAAGGCGATCCTGCCGGCCAGCAGGTTCGGGTCCTGGTAGTTGATGGCTTCGACCCGCAGCAGCGCGAAATAACGCTCGTTTTCCTTGGGGGGCCGGATCTGGCCGGAGACCGTCGCCCCGGTCTTCAGCCCGAAGCGGCGGATCTGGCTGGGCGAGACGTAAATATCGTCCGGGCAGGAGAGGTAGTGGTAGTCGGGGCTGCGGAGGAAGCCGAAGCCGTCGGGCAACACTTCGAGCGTCCCCTCGCCGTACATCAGCCCGTTGAGCTTCACCCGCTCCTTGAGGATCTTGAAAATCAGGTCCTGCTTCTTGATGCCCGCGTAGTCGCTGAGGTTCTCCTTTCGCGCTTCCTCGATCAGCTCGGTCATCGACATCCGCTGCAGCTCGGCGATGTGGGTGTCGCCGGACTGCTTGATCTGCTCGTAGCGCTCGTGGATCTCGTCGGGCAACGACTCGGTCCCGGCGGCGATCTCTTCGGCCAGCGACAGCGGCTCTTCGTCGTCGAAGTTGAACAGGGCATCGCTCGGGGCGGCGGCGGGAGGATCGGCCGCATGGCCGACTTCACAATCCGCAGGTTCGTCCCCGCAGGCCGGCAGCCGGTCTTCAATGACCGGGCAGTCCGGTTCCTGGCCCGAACTGTCGGGCGGCGGGCTCACCCGGCCGTCTTGGGCGGCCGGCGCGACGTCAGGATCCGGGTCGGCCGGCCGAGTCTGGCGGATGCGTGGCATAAGGGAAACTCCTGAAAGGAACCAGGGGGCCGGCACGCGGAAGGCGCCGGCGGCGGGATAATCTTGGTTTCGTCAAGAACGGAGAGACGGAGCGGAAAGGACCTGGATGATGTGCCTCGCCAAGTGTTCGTCGATTTTCCCTTCCATTAGATCATGTTCATTTCCATGGTCGCTGAGCCCTCCTGCCCCCTTCGCGGGACTTGCGTCTGAGTCCGTCAGGACAATGGACGGGGACCGAAATGGCGTTGGGAACGAAACAACGGGCGGGCGGGTCAGCCGACGAGGGACTGCCAGAGGCGCTGGACCTGTACTTGAGTATCTTCCAGACGGCCGGAGTTGTCAATAACCAGATCGGCGCGGCGGCGCTTGAAGTCCAGGGATTCCTGGGCCGCCTCCCGCGCCGCGAACTCCTCGGCCGTCCAGCCGCGGGCCTTGGCCCGGGCCAACCGCACCTGCGGCGATGCGTCGACAAACACGAACTTTCCGCACAGTTTATCCCATCCCGCCTCCAGAAGCAACGCCGCGTCCAGTACCACCAAAGGGGTATCTGAAGGCAGGGTTTCGATCTGCCGGGCAAGCAACCGAGCGATCTCGGGGTGGGTCAACCGCTCTAGGTCCTGCCGCCGCGCGACCCCCTCTAGGGACGGGTCGAAAACAATCCGTGCCAGCCGCGGCCGGTCCACGCGACCGTCCGGCCCGAAGACGCCCGCGCCGAAGCGGCGGCGGACCGCCTCCTCGACGTGCGGCAGCCGCAGGGCCTCGTGCCCCGCACGGTCCGCGTCGAGCACCACCGCCCCGCGCTCGGCCAACAGCCTAGCCACCAGGCTCTTGCCGCTCGCCACGCCGCCGGTAAGACCGAGGATAAGCATTGCGTTTGGAGCGGATTCAGACCGGCGAGTAACGCGTGATCCC
>Ga0326728_10013109_pt1 | contig 18136 bp, 13 predicted proteins | sample MB3enrmetagenome_FD_207602 | JGI IMG/M metagenome (GOLD analysis project Ga0326728, IMG submission 207602) | Lab enriched peat soil microbial communities from McLean, Ithaca, NY, United States - MB31MN | ecosystem: Environmental > Terrestrial > Soil > Wetlands > Peat | place: USA: New York... | reverse complement strand
CTTGGGATCTTCGCCCAGGGCCAGCATGGCAATCTGGTGGTTCTGAGCGGCCGAGTAGAAGCCGTGTTTGAGGGCATTCATTTTCACATTCTCCTTTCCAGCCGGGCTGCGGGGTCCGGTGGCATGCTGGGCGTTTTGGCGGAAGACCTTGAGGAGTTCTGGTGTGAATTCAGGTGATTTTCGTAAAGACATAGTTGCTCCTTGATGCTGAAAGCTAATCGAGGAAGGGCCCTTCCTCGAAGGGTAGAGGCGTTCACACCCATAGGCTATCCTAGGCTCTGTGCATTGTCAAGCGAAAATGCAAAAAGCACGTGAGGCAAAATGTCAAGGTGGCTAGGCCATAGCTTTGGAGTGCGGTAGCAGCAGCTACCGCCTTTTGATGTTCGCGACGCCGGGAGCACGGAATCCGTCGCGACTCCTGCTGTATGCTTTGCGCTGGCAACCGCAGTCGAAAGGCGGTAGCTGCTGCTACCGCACTCCACGGGCGGCGCATCCGAGGTGATCCAGGCAAACCGGGACGATGAGGTTTGATGGATCGCGGATCAAGTTTGCATTATTCTTTGGCGGTGGTAGGAGGGCTGGCGCATCAGACCCGTGGTTTGCGGCCCGCGCTTTCCCAAATGGTAAGCCGCCCGCTGCGGGAACGCGGGAAGAGACGAACATGAACGAACGATGCGCGAATGTTATTGAAAACAAGGGACCGGTATGGAAAACTCCCGAGGGTGGCTGCGACGCATATAAGACAGCGCGTTAGGACCGGAGGGTCGACAGAGTGTAGCCCACGGCGTCAGCCGTGGGGGAGCAGGGCCAGCCACCAGACCCTTCAGCCCCGTAGGGGCGGCAGAGGCTACTCGCAGACGAACCGTTCGTCGTACGCAATCCCGTGTCGCCGAAAAGGCGCCGAGATCATGTGACTCAGCAGGTTGTTGAACGTGGGCCATCGTTTGTCGCAGAGGGGCACGTTGTTTGTGGCGTCTTCGCCGAGAAACGTAAGGCTGTAAGGAGTGGGAGTACAAAAATGACAAGTCGGATGAGGTCTTTGAAAACGGTTTCTTTCTTAGTGTTCCTACTGGCGTGTACTTCACTCCTTTGGGCGCAGGAGGCGCCAGTGAACATCTGGGAGTCGCCCCTGGTGCTTCCCACGTACGAAACGGGCCCGGCTGACCTCGAGCCGATGTTTTATGCCGGCCGGGATTACCAGGGAGCACAGGGCGCGATCTATCCCTATGGGCTTTGCGACAACCTCCTGGACGTTCGCAATGACAAGACCTATCAAGCCGACTTTCTCGAGAACCAGTATGTGAAGATTTGTGTACTTCCTGAACTGGGTGGGCGCATTCTCTCCGCCACGGACAAGACGGATAACTACGACTACGTCTATCGGCAAACCGAGATCAAGCCTGCCCTGATCGGCATGCTGGGAGCTTGGATCTCAGGCGGCGTCGAGTGGAACATCCCTCACCACCATCGCGCCAGCAGTTACCTGCCGGTGGACCACCGGCTGGTGAAGAACCCGGACGGGAGCAGCACCATCTGGGTGGGCGAACTGGAACTGCGGCATCGCATGGAATGGGCCGTGGGAATCACCCTCTATCCCGGTAAGTCCTACATGAAGGTCACGACCATTCTGCTGAATCGCACGCCATTCGTTCATTCCTTTCTGGATTTCACCAACACGGGCGTGCACGCCAATGAGAATTACCAGGTGATTTTTCCGCCGGATACGCAATTCACGGTGTACCACGCCAAGGTTGATTTCGCTCGCTGGCCGATGTCGCACGAAGTTTACCAGGGCGTCGACTACACGCGCGGGGTTGACCTGAGCTGGTGGAAGAACCACCCTACGCCTGTCTCTTTCTTCGCCTGGAATTTCGACGGTGATTTCTTTGGCGGTTACGATCACGGCAAAGAAGCCGGCATCATCTGCGTTCAGGATCACAACGTATCCCCCGGCGCGAAATTCTTCGAATGGGGAAACGGCCCGGAGGGCAAATTATGGGACAAGGTTTTGGATAGCCAGGGTGACTATCTCGAGCTGATGGCGGGGAACTTCTCGGATAATCAGCCGGATTACAGTTGGATTCAGCCCACGGAAGCGAAGATTGCCACGCAATACTGGTTCCCGATTCGTGGCATCGGGGGCGCTAAGAACGCGAACCTGAATGGAGCGGTCAACCTGGCAGTTGGGCCAGCGGGAAAGGTGGAATTTGGTTTCTACACCACTCAGGAATTTCGCGGCGCCACGGCGATTTTGACTGCCGGAAATCACACCCTCTTTGAACAGAGCATTGATATCGCTCCCGACAAGGGATTCGTTCAGCAGGTTCCCTTGCCGCCCGGGATCAAGGAAGACGATCTCAAAGTTACTCTTCTGGATTCAGCGAACAAAGATCTGCTCAGCTACCATCCGGTGAAAGGCAAGCCCGGGCCCCTGCCGCCAGTGGTGCAAGCTCCCCTGCCTCCCAAGGGGATCAAGACAGTCGATGAGCTCTATCACGTCGGTCTACGGCTCGAGCAGTTTCACAATCCCGCTCTCGAACCCTACGCTTACTACGAGGAGGCTTTCCGGCGCGATCCCGGCAACTATGACGTGAACACTGCGCTGGGCCGCCTTTACTGCGAGCGCGGGCTCTGGCAGCAGGCCGGGGAGCATCTTAGGCTAGCTCTTGACCGAGCCACTCGTAACTACACGCGGCCGAAGGACGGGGAGGCCTATCACTACCTGGGCGTAACCCTGAGGGGGGAAGGTAGGAACGCGGAAGCGGAGGAGGCTTTCCACCGCGCCTCGTGGAGTGAGGCGTGGACCGCCGCGAGCTACCAGCAGCTTGCCGAATTGGACGGGCAGCAGAGTGATTGGCCACAAGCGCTTTCTGATCTGGACCATTCCCTTGCCTACAACACGCTCAACTGCCGCGCCTGGGATCTCGAGGCCGCAACTTTGAGGCGCCTAGGGCGCGCCGACGAAGCCCGGGAAGCCGCCAACAAAGCTCTGGCGGTGGATCCACTTGATCTCTGGAGCCTCCATGAGCTCAGCTTGCTCGACGGCAGCTCCAAGCCCCAGTCCATTCTGGGAAACACTGTGCAGGCCAACCTCGAGCTGGCCGCGGACTATTCCGAGGCCGGATTGGGGAGCGAGGCCGAACAGGTGCTCAAGCAGCTTGTGGAAGCCAGCCCCGATCAGAATAAAGTGAACCCGCTCATCTACTACGACCTTGGTTATCTTGCCGCCCAGGCACATCAAACCGGTGAAGCTTCCAAGTACTTTCGCCTGGCCGCCCAAATGCCCCCAGATTACGTTTTCCCATTCCGCCTCGAGATGGTGAAAGTGCTGGACGCCGCCATGCAGGCAAATCCCCGCGATGCGCGCGCACCCTACTATCTCGGAAATCTTCTCTACGACCGGCAACCCGAGGCGGCAATTAAGATGTGGGAGAAGTCGGCCGCGATCGATGGCTCGTTCGCGCTGGTGCACCGAAATCTGGCACAGGCCTATGAGCAGGCTCGAAACGACACACCCAAAGCTATTGCATCCATGGAGAAGGCTGTCCAATTGGACAGCAGCAACGCCCGGCTGCGATTCGAGCTTGACGTGCTCGAAGAAGCCGGAAACGTATCCCCGCAAAAAAGGCTTGCTTCCTTTGAATCAAACCCCGCCCTGGCTGCGAAACGCTCGGATGCCATGACGCAGGAAGCAAAGGTCTTCCTGTTGGTGGGCCGATACGATCAGGCTCTGCAACTGCTAACCACCCACCGATTCCACAACTGGGAAGGTTATGGCGATGTTCATGATGTTTACATGGATGCGTGCCTGCTGCGAGGTGAGAAGGAATTGAACGCCGGAAAGTACCAAGAAGCTCTTAAGGATTTCGAAGCATCCCTCGAATATCCCGAAAACCTGGAAGTTGGACGTCCGTATCATGAAAGCAGACTGCCGCAGGTCAACTATTTGATGGGCCTGGCTTACGCCAAGCTTGGCGATCCTGCAAGGTCCCAGAAGTTTTTCCAGCAGGCGATGGCCGCTCCCGCGGCTGCGCAGAGGCGAGAGCAGCCCGAGATGCCGTATTACGCGGCCCTGGCGGCGCACAAGCTTGGCCGGAACGCCGAGGCAACACGGTTCCTTGACGAACTGATCGCAACCGGTCAGAAGGCGCTCGCCGCGCGCTCGGACGTGGACTACTTCGCCAAGTTCGGTCAGAAGCATTCCAGCCGCCTCCGCCTCGCCGATGCTCATTACCTGATCGGCCTGGGGAATCTGGGGAAGGGTGAAACTACCAAGGCGCGCGATGAATTCCAGGCGGCGCTGAAGCTGAATGTCAGCCACCTTGGCGCCATTACGAAACTAGCTTCTCCCGGATCGGATACTGTGGCATCCCGTTGAACCTTGGAGTACTTTGGAGTGCGGCAGCTTGCTGCCGCTTTGGCGCTGGCGAGCTTGCTCGCGGTGATCTGGCCGGCCGGCAAGCTGGCCTGGAAGAGAGCGGCGGCAATCTGGTACACTCCAAGGCCGCCGCAACATTTTTGTAACATTGGCGTCACGTCAAAGTAACCTGCGTCCCACACAATACCCGTAGTATCCTGCACCTACGGAGGATGGCTCTCGCAGGGAACCCTAATGTTAATCTCCGCTTAATCCTCTTGTAAAAGAGCGGGGTGAAATTACAGATGGAGGACACCACCGATGAACAAACGACTTTCAATTATCGTTGTCAGTCTCGTCCTTGGCTTGACATGTTTTGTAGCCCTGCACTCAGTACCGTCGAGTGCCGCACCGGCGCCTAACCCGAGCACAGTCATGCTCAACGGCGCCGGGGCAAGTTTCCCGTACCCTATTTACTCGAAGTGGTTTTCAGATTACAACAAGGCTCATCCGGACGTTGAGATCAACTATCAATCGATCGGTTCCGGGGGAGGGATTCACCAACTCTTGTCTGGGACGGTGGATTTCGGCGCCTCCGACGCTCCCATGACGGACGAGCAGCTTGGGCAGGCGAAGATCAAGATCCTGCATTTTCCCACGGTCCTAGGCGCCGTTGTTCCCAGCTACAATATCCCCGGCGTATCGCAAGAGCTTGATTTCACTCCTGAGGCCCTGGTGGGCATTTATCTGGGCAGAATCACCAAGTGGAATGACCCGGAGATTGCCAAGTCCAACAAGGGCGTGAAGCTTCCCGCGCAAGACATCGTGGTGATGCACCGCTCAGAAGCGAGCGGGACTTCATATGTCTGGACGGACTACCTGTCGAAAGTCTCCGCAGAGTGGCAAAGCAAGGTCGGGCGGAACACCTCTGTGAATTGGCCGGTGGGGCTAGGCGGAAAGGGTAACGAAGGCGTGACCGGGCTGGTCAAACAGACGCCCGGGGCGATCGGCTATGTTGAACTGCTCTACGCTATTCAGAACCAGATTTCCTATGGCCGGGTTCGAAACTCTGCGGGGGTATTCGTCAAAGCAGACTTGGCCAGCGTGACCGCGGCGGCGGCAGCTTACTCCAAGAACATGCCGGCAGATTTCCGGATATCGATCACCAACGCTCCCGGCAAAGCGGCCTACCCGATTTGTAGTTTCACCTACCTCCTCATTCCAACAAAGATTGCGGACGCCAATAAGACACAGATCATCAAGAATTTCCTCACCTGGATGCTCGCTGAGGGGCAGAAGGCCGCGGAGCCTCTGTCCTACGCGCGGCTTCCCAAGGAAGTGGTGGCGAAGGAGTTGAAGCAGATTTCGCTGATCCAGTAAGACGCTAGTGTAGTGTCCACTAATTGAGTGGAGAATGTAGCGCTGCCGTCCCGGGGGCATCTGCCGGCAGGATGCCGGCGCTACGAGAAGGAGTGTTGTCCAGCGATTTCCTGGACACTGCACTAGGTAGGCACTCCCCTCCTGAATCAGAAGGGGCTGGGGATGGTCGCCACACCACCCCTTGATCCCCTCCTCAGAGAGGAGGGGAATCTGATCGATCATTATGGCGGGCACTCCAATTCCGACTGGGCACGCGGCAAAGCGTCGCGTGCCGGCTTTGATCCAAGGCCTCCGAAGTGGCGATACGTTCGCCCATCTCTTAACACTTCTCTGCGCGGCGAGCATCCTGCTGGTGACAGTCGCTCTCGTTCATCAGCTTTATCTAAATTCTGCCCTGCCGCGACACAAGTTTGGGTTTGGATTCTTAACCGGCCGCATTTGGGATCCGGTGAACGGGGACTTTGGCGCGTTGCCTTTCATTTATGGCACGGTGGTCACCTCGGCGCTTGCCTTGTTGATAGCAGTTCCGCTGGGGGTCGGTGCGGCCATCTTCCTTTCCGAGCTGGCCCCGCCGCGCATCTCGAATGCCATGACTTTTGTCATCGAATTGCTTGCTGCCGTGCCTAGCGTAATTTACGGACTGTTGGGTATATTCATCATGGTGCCCTTTCTCCGGCAATATGGCGAGCCGTTCCTGAAGCGCACCTTGGGATTCATGCCGCTTTTTCAGGGGCCGATGTACGGCGTGGGAATGTTGGCGGCCGGTGTGGTGCTCGCCATCATGGTCGTACCCTTCATCATTTCGATCTCTCGCGAGGTCCTTATAGCCGTGCCCGTGGAGCAACGCGAGGCGGCACTGGCGCTCGGTGCTACAAAGTGGGAGTCCACCTGGCAGGTCGTGGTCCCTTACGCCCGCATTGGCATCATGGCCTCCATTTTTCTCTCCCTGGCGAGAGCTTTAGGAGAGACGATGGCGGTGACCATGGTCATCGGCGGCGATCCCGTGATCAGTTCTTCTTTATTTGCGCCCGGCTATTCCATCGCCGCCGTTATTGCCGATCAATTCGCCGAAGCCACCGGGGATCTCTACATTCAGACGTTGATTGAACTGGGGCTTGTGTTGTTCGCGCTAACTATCGTGATTAACGGCTTGGCGCGGGTTTTCATTATCACCACTACCAAGAAGGGGTCGGCACATCAATGAGCTTGCGCAATACCTGGCGGAAACTCGTCAACATCGTCATGTTCAGCTTGACGGGAGTTTGCGCCTTGGTCACCGTGGGCGTTTTGTTTTTCATTCTGGGCTACCTTCTCTGGCATGGTGGCAGCGCTCTGAGTTGGACGTTCCTGACCCACTTGCCGACACCCGTGGGCGAAAGCGGCGGAGGGATGGCCAACGCCATCGTGGGAAGCGCGAAGCTGCTTCTCCTCGCCTCGGTCTTCGGCATCCCCATTGGTCTCTTGGGTGGAATCTACCTGGCTGAATTCGGCGGCCAGACGTTTTCCTTTGTGGTTCGCTACACGGCTGATCTCTTGAACGGCGTGCCCTCGATCGTAATGGGGATTTTTGCTTTCACGGTTGTGGTCCTGCCGATGAAGCATTTTTCAACTCTCGCGGGAAGCTTGGCGCTGGGCGTGATGATGATCCCCATCGCGGTGCGCAGTACGGAAGAGGCCCTGCGCACGGTCCCCTTGATGCTGCGTGAGGGCGCGCTGGCCTTGGGGGCGAGCAAATGGAAAACCATCGCCACCGTGGCCATTCCGGCGGCGCGTAAGGGAATCATAACCGGAATCGTTCTGGATGTCGCTCGCGTTGCCGGCGAAACGGCGCCGCTGTTGTTCACCGCCTTTAGCAATCGGTTCTGGAGCCCGGGATGGAATCAGCCTACAGCCTCGCTGCCGGTCATGGTCTACACTTACGCCATCTCGCCGTACGATGATTGGCACAGACAAGCGTGGGCGGCCGGATTGGTTCTTTTGAGTCTGGTGCTGGTGGCCAACGTGGTTGCGAGATTGTCATTTTCCGGGGGATCAGCCCGCTAGCGGTGACGGTTATGACGAATTCGACACCGGGCAGTATCACGATGGCCAAGCCAGCCAGCTACCCTGGTCAATATCGAGGAGGGACAGTGGCCGCCGACGACGTAAAGTTGCGGGTCTCCGGATTGGACTTCTTCTACGGTCCCAAACAAGCCCTTTTTGACATCGGTCTTCAGATCCTTACCAACCGCATTACCGCGCTCATTGGCCCATCCGGTTGCGGCAAGTCCACGTTCTTGCGCACTTTGAACCGCATGTACGAAACCTTGCCGCACGCCCGAGCCGAGGGCGATATCCTGTTCGACAATGAAGATCTTCTGGCCATGGACCCGGTCGCCCTGCGCCGTCGCGTAGGAATGGTCTTTCAAAGGCCGAATCCCTTTCCCAAGTCCATTTTCGATAACATCGCGTACGGGCTGCGCGTGAATGGCACCTACCGCGGGGCCGCCTTGCAGGAAAAGGTGGAGAAGAGTCTGCGGCGCGCGGCTCTGTGGGACGAAGTGAAGGATTCACTTCACAAATCGGCTTACGCACTGTCGGGAGGCCAACAGCAGCGTTTATGCATCGCCCGAGCTTTGGCGGTCGACCCGGAGGTGCTGCTGCTGGACGAGCCCTGTTCCGCTCTCGATCCCATTGCCACGGCCAAAATCGAGGAGCTGCTCTTCTCCATCCAGGACCAGTGCACGCAAGTCATTGTCACCCATAATATGCAGCAGGCGGCGCGCGTGGCGGATTTCACAGGTTTCTTTCTGCTGGGTAAACTCATCGAATTTAACAAGACGGAGGTGATCTTCAAGACGCCCGCCAAGAAAGAAACTGAAGATTACATCACCGGCCGCTTCGGATAGAGGAGGAAATCAGCCCCATGGTTCGCCACTTTGAAGAGGAACTGGACAACCTTAGAAACCGCCTGCTGGAAATGAGCGGACTGGTGGAGGATTCTGTTTACCGCAGCATCCAGTCGCTCATCGAGAAGGATGAAGAGGCGGCGCAGCAGGTGCTCCAGAATGAAGCCCGCATCAACCGCATGGAGATCGAGATTGACGAGTTAGCCACCAGCCTTCTGGCACGCGTACAGCCTATGGCCACTGACCTCAGGTTTATTACCGCTGCCATTAAGATCAACAACGACCTGGAGCGCATGGGGGATATTTCTGTCAACATCGTGCGCAGGACTCTGGCCTTGATGCGCGAACCCTTGCCGAAAGAGCTGGTGGATATTCCCCATATGGCGACGCTTGCCCAGTCCATGATCCGGAAAAGCCTGGACGCTTTCGTGAAGAAGGATACTGAATTGGCACGGAGCATCCTTACCTCCGATGACGTTATCGATCAACTGCGAGACTCCGCGTATGAAGAATTGATTTCCCTGATGGAACGTGATCCCACCACGGTTCGCCAAAGCATCAACCTGATGTTCATTGCCCGCGCCCTGGAGCGCCTCGCCGACCACGCCACCAACATTGCCGAAGACGTTCTGTTTCTGGTGGAGGGAGTGGAAGTGCGCCACCACGCGGAGGTGCATGAATAGGCTTTAGAACGAAGGGGAAGCCAAAAGTCAAATGGAGTTTCGCGCGGGCCGTCCAACCTGCTGCGAAAAGATGCATCAAATCCTACAGAGCGAGATGAGTGGCGGGCGGTTTTGCGCCCACTTTCTCTTTGACTGACTTAGGCGTTTGGTGGTAAAAGGGGAGGTAGGGCTACGCCGCCTCAGCACGAGGTGAAGCGTTCGTGGACGGGAGTCTGGTAATGAAGCGAAGATCTCTTTGGCTGTTGGCAGCGGGACTGGGTTTGATGTTGGTGGCGCTGCCGCTCTGGGGTCAACAGGAGGGTCAGAACGCCACCGAAAATGCCACTGAGAACGCGACCGATAATCCGACCCCGAATGAGGGCGAAATCACGATTCCCGAAGGAACGGAGTTCAAACTCCAGTTGCACTCCTCCGTAAGCTCGAAGACCTCCCATCCAGGCGACAGGATTCTTACTACTTTGCTTGATCCTGTGGCCGTCGAGGACCAGGACGTTTTGGCCAAGGGCACCCGGATTGACGGGCACATAGCGGAGGTGAAGGCCGCCGGACGCCGCGGAAAGGGCGGGGATCTGTCCCTGGTTTTTGATACGGTCGAACTGCCTAATGGCCAGAAGCTGGCCATCACGGGATCACTGACCGAAGTTTTTTCAAGTGAAGGCGGCGGCGATCCCAACGTCGGGCCCGAGGGCGATTTGAAGGGTGGCGGGGCCTCGCGCAAGAAGCAAGCAGCCATTATCGCCGCCACTACCGGCGTCGGGGCAACGGGTGGTTTGGCCACCGGCATCGCCGGGGCCGCCACCGGTGTGGCCCTGGCAATTCTTCTTCCTCACGGCAAGCAAGCCGCCTTGTCGGCCGGCTCGTTGATCGGTATGCGGCTCGACCGCGATGTCACTTTCAGCCTTACCCCAGCCGCCGAATCAAAATAACCTGAAAATCTGGAACCTCGAATCTCAGATCGGGGCAAATCCTTGCCAAATTTCTAAACTGTAGTTTCTAATCGCTCAGGCCTGTACTATCCTCCCTGACTTCATTTGTGATCGACCGTCACAGAGGGCAGAAGATGCGGGCCTCACCGTTCTCTGCCCACTGCCTACTGCCCACTGTCTTCTATTGGGCCCGTCTGGAAGGTGGCTTCAGGCGGGCGACTTCCGGGAGCTGAAGGAGTTGCGAGGCGGGCGCCAATTCCACATCATCGCCTACAAGCTCAGGCAGGAACTCGGTCAGGGCGGCGATCGTGGAAGGATAGGGGTGACCGATGGCCAAGGCGGCGCCCTGGTCCTCCAAGACGCGCCGAAACTGGCGAAGCTGCCCAAGCGTATAGGGCACGCTTTGGGTGTCGTCTAAGAACACCGAACGATAGAAAGCGGGAAGGCCTTGCCGGCGCGCTTCTTCGAACGCCACGGTCGAGGCGGTCGTACGGCTATCCACAAAGAAGAGGTGGCGGCCGGCTAGCGACTTCATTACCGCAGCCATCAAGTGGGGATCGGCTGTGGCGCGCGATCCCATGTGGTTATTAACGCCGGCTGCTTCGGGAACTGAAGCCAGGTCTGAGTCGATGATGCGTTCGACCTCGAAGCGGTTCATGCCGATTCGGATTTCTCCCTCCCCCGGTGAGGCATGGGAACTCGCTTCCGGTTCCATCGGGAGGTGAAGCATTACCTCCCGTCCGGCGCGGCGGGCTTCTCGAGCGGTTTCCGCAGAGGCGCGAAGGTGAGGAAGAACGGAAAACGTCAGGGGATACGGCAATGCCAGCAGTTGGTGCACCTTCGCGAGATTCTCCCCCAGGTCGTCAATAATGATGGCGGCGTGAAGGACGCGCTGGACTTCACGGAGCTTCCAGCGAAAGACCAGCTTCCCCGAGCGTAATAAGCGGATATCCGCGACTCGCAATCCTCTGGCGGGCCGGGACTCGTTGATGGCACAGTCCAGGTGGTCCATCTTGGCCTCGCGCTGGAGGGCGGCGATGACCGTCGAATAAACCTCGGAGCCGGCGCGCGCTTCCATCGGAGCTTCGGGCTTTTGAGAGGGACGACCCGCCGGCCTGATCCAGACCTGAGAGCGTCCGGCATCTTCGACAGCAACCTCTATTTTTCGCGCCAGTTCCCGCCGATCCTCTTGGCGTGCGGGGGCACGGACGGACTGTTTGCAGTTGCTGGCACAGAAGGCGAGACCCAGAAGGAGAATAAAGCGTAGTCGCGGGGCTTGTCTGGCGTCCTGAGTGGAAATCAAGGGATGAAATGTGTAGTAGCGATTTTACTTTGCGCGTCGTAAGGGCAACCCATGTGGTTGCCCGAGGGGGGCCACAACGGCCGCCCCTACAGCGCGAGTTCACGCAGCCTTGGCAGGGGCGGACGACTGCGTCAAGATTTCAATTGCCTTGCGAAGCTGCAGATCGTCCTTGCCACCGAAATGTTCGGGGTTCTGTAGATCCTCTTCCCCCTCGGCTTCTGCGGGGGCGGTTTCCGCGGTCTGGACCACGCTGGGCATGACGCCATTATCATTGATCGCCTTGCCGTCCGGTCCGTAATACTTCGCCACGGAGAGCAGCAGCGCTGAGCCGTCGCCAACCGGGATCGTTTTTTGAAGAACTCCCACGCCAAAACTGCGTACGCCGACCACCTCGCCCCGCTTGTTACCCAGAACGGCGGCAGCGATGAGCTCCGCAGGTCCGGCAGTGGATTGGTTGATGAGCACCGCCAACGGGAGATCGCATACGCTTCCCGTGGGATGGGCGCTAATATCCTGCCTGGGGTAGCGCTGGCCCAAAAGGTAAGTAATCAATCCCTTGTCCAGGAAAAGACTGGCTGTGTCGACCGCTTCCTGCACGCTGCCGCCGGCGCAGTTTCTCAAGTCCAGAATGATCTTGTGGGCCCCATTGGACTCGAGCTCCTTGATTTGGGCCGCAATCTGCTTGGCTTTGCCGCTGTCAAATGTGGAAACGCGCAGATAACCGTTTCCATCATCCAAGCCCTTGGCCATCACGGGAGGATAATTTGGCAGGCTGCGAGTCACGGTGATGAGCTCCGGCTCGCCTCGTGCTCCGCGCACAACGTAAAGCTTCACCGAGGTGTCAGGGGCGCCAGCCAGGAGCCGCTCGATCTGCACCACAGAAAGTTCGCGTGTGGGTGTGCCCTCGACACGATCGATTAAGTCGCCGGCCCTCACTCCGGCTTTCTCCGCCGGACTCCCCGGAAGCACGGAAACCACCGTGACATAACCGCTCCGTTTGGAGAGGAAGATTCCCACATCCGCCGGCCCCGGATCAGGATGCTTCAGGTACTCTTGATACTCGGCCGGGGTGAAGTAGGTGCTGTAAGGGTCCAGGGCCTCGAGAAGTCCCCGGATTGCTCCGTCTGTCACCTTCTTGAGGTCGGGCTCGGTCACATAATCGAGATTGATACGGTTCAAGACCTCGCTATAAACACCCAAGTCCCGGTAGGTCTTCTCCGAATTCGATTCGCTCTTGCCGAGCAATCCCCCGAGAAAGATGTAGAGCACTAGAATGCTGGAAATTGAGACTAACGTAATACGTATACGGTTGGTCATTACCAAAAAACTCCTTCAGCCGTTGGCTCGCGAGGCCCTCAACTGTCCAAAGTATAGCACGGCAATTGATTGGATGCACCTGGCAGGAGTGGAGTCACCGCAAGCTTCGTGAAAAGACTCAGCGTTGTTTGGAGCCCTGAGCCCTGAATCCCGCATCCTGAATCCTGCCTTTCACAGGCTGGCGGCGCGTTGCGAGACTGGATTTGAGGAGGGCAGTCTTGCGGCTGGCCCGCTTGCCAAGTTTCTGGTTCAGGAAACGTCCTTTGTTCATAGTTTCGATTCCGCAACTTCCGTTGGAACCTGCTGATTCAACGGCGTCAAGAAAGTCCCGGATATGCGATCGTGCCAGGTAAGGCCGTCGCTGTCCACTAATGCCCACAAAAAACCAATCATGAAGGCCGAGAGCGACACCAAGTAGCCAAAGGCGCGCAAGAACGACTCGCGGGGCTCAGGCGGCCAACCCTCCAGGTTCCGAACCTCCATACCCATCCAGGTCTGGCCCGGCGTAGAGAAAGCCAGTGCCGTAAAGAAGGCGAAATACGACCAAACGAAGATAATCGTGATAACCCCTAGTACGGCGAGATTTGGAGAAATCAGAGTGAGACGACCGCCGGCGATCCTGAAAATGAGTGCGAATAGGCCGCCTCCAAATAAGAGAAGCAGTCCATCCGCCAGGCCCGCTAGGAACCGGCGGCCCATGGGGGCCACAGGGAAGGCTTCCAGTTCTGGTGCTGAAGTGTCCGCTGGAACGGCGCCCTCCGGCGGTCCAACAACGATCTCCAAACGACTGTCTGGGCCCGAAGCCGGCTCGAAAGCAAAATCATCATGCATCCGGGGCGAATCGGGAATCTCAAATCTGTCGTCTTCAGGTCCGAGTCCAGCCGCGTCCGAATATCGGCCTTCGGTTTCGACCGCCGCCGGGGTGGCAATTTCAGCGTCGATGCTTACATCGTTCTGCGGGAATTCAAGGAACGTCTCCGCGTCCGGCTCCGCCAGCCCGTTCGGCTCGCTCCGTTCGAATTCAAAGTCCAGGTTCTGCTCCTCGATAGGCTCGTTTCGCATTCGGGCGCGACGCTGGCGAAAACTAGAGACACGCTCGGAAAGTTCCTGCCTCCAGGCCGTAGGCTCTTGCACTCGAGCAGGGGTTGCTTTCGAGTCTGCGGGACGGTCCGGCACAAATCCAAAGTCGAGATTATCTAACATGGCTTGAGTTCGCTCGCCTTGCTGGGGCTCGTCGAGAGCTTGGTTGTGGGCCGAATCCCTATTGGCCGAGGTGGGGGCCACGGTATCTTCTTCCTCTGGCCTGCCGGGTCCGGCTTGGGCGATCGGTGACGTCTTAGACGCCGCCGATGAGGCGCCCGCCGTGGGCGCCAGAACGGCGCCGCACCTGGAACAGTGTGTGCGTTCGGGGTAGCTGAAAAACCCGCACTTAGGGCACTTCACCACGTGCTCAAAATCCTCTGGGCAGCGTTACACGCCCACTAGCGCATCTTAGCAAATTGATTCGTTCGAGCAAAGCAGCTTCAGGTAAAATAAATCGTCATTGCTCGCTCATGGACATTGTAAACGATTCATTATCCCTCCGGAAAAGCAGCGCACGCGTTGCGTTGGCTTTGCTCGTCGCGTTGGGCCTGACGTTCATCGCATCGGCACAACAACAACCTTCTGTTCCGCTGGACTTGCGGGATTCCGACAGAACCCTCAGCATCCACGCAGATTCTCAAGAGAGAGGGAAAGACGTATCCCGCCTTCGCGGGCACGTGCAGATAACTTACCGTGGCATGAAGCTTACGGCAGACGAGGTGACCTACAACGAAGCATCTGGAGAAATCGTGGCCACGGGACATGTGCTCTTCATCGACCCTCGCAGCCATATTGTTGCCGATGAGGTCCATTACAATATCCGAACTGAGGCGGGATGGTTTTCAAACGCCCTCGGCTACGTTCACACCCGCCCCCGCGCCCGGCCTAAGACGCCAGCCAGCGAGAATCCCTACTACATCCAGACTGACCGGTCCAAGGTGCTCTACACGGAGAACCCCTTATACCTCCGGGGCGAGGAAATTGAGCGCGTGGATGAGGACACCTACACGGTAAGACATGGCAGATTTACGACCTGCGATTGCGAAAACAAGGGTTGGTCCTTCTCTGCCAGTGAAGCCAGGGTGGAGTTGGACGACAAAGCAATAGCGCGGGGGTCCGTCATCCGATTCCTGGGCGTGCCTATTTTCTACCTCCCGTTCATGGCCACCTCCATCGCCCGCAGACCCCGCCATACCGGATTCTTGCTTCCCCAATTCAGCAATTCCTCCATCAAGGGAACTATCGTGGGCGCGGGCCTTTTCTGGGCCATCAGTCCTAGCCTGGACTTGTTGCTCGGGCTCGAGGACTACAGCCTCCGGGGACTGGCCCCGAGGGCACAGTTCCGTGCCAAGCCCAGCCCGGCCACGAAACTCACGGCGGATTTTTTCGAGGTCAATGACAAAGATAAACAGCGGCAAAACCGCGCGCCCGGCGAAAGCTTTAAGGTGGTCGGCGATACTTTGGATCTTCCGTTCGGATTCCGGGGCGTGGCGGACGTGGATTACGTCTCCTCGCTCGCTTTCCGTGAAACTTACTCACCGACTTTCACCGAAGCGGTCAATTCCGAGGCCCACCAAGTTGGTTTCGTAAGCAAGGATTTCCAGGCTTACAGCGTCAACGTTTATGCATCCCGCTATCAGGACTTTCTCTCCGCACAACCGCTGTATCAGTGCCAAGGCGGCCAGTGCCAATATGTGCCGGAGAGCTCCATTATCATCCGCCAAACGCCTGAATTTTCCTTCTTAGGGATGGACAAGCGCGCGGGCCAGAGTCCTTTCTATTTTTCCTTCCAGAGTTCGGCCGGTGAAGTCGGGCGCGCAGAACCAGGACTGGATCTCCGTTCACTTTCGGAGCGGCTGGACGTGCATCCCGAGGTCACCCTCCGTCTCCCGCGATTTTGGGGCTTCCACCTCACACCTTCGGCGGGTATTGACGCGGCCCGCTACGGCGTCAGCCTGGAACCGAACCACGAACCGTTGGGCAGAGTGTTGGGCGACTTCTCGCTCGACCTTCGGCCGCCGCCGCTCGAAAGGGTCTTTTCCAAGCCGCTTTGGCGCCGCCGCTTTAAGCATGTAATCGAGCCGGATATCGTCTATCGTTTGGTCAAAGCCCGAAATCCGGAAGAGTTGGCTGATGTTGTCCGGTACGACGATCTGGACATCCTCTGTCAAACCAATGAAGTCGAGTACTCGGTGACCAATATTATCTTGGCGCGCAAAGATGTTCCTGCCGGCACAACCGATAAACCCCAGGCTCAGGAGCTGCTTTCCTGGCGCATTTCACAGAAGTATTATTTTGACCCCACCTTCGGCGGTGTCTTGGGACGCAACAACCCTATTGTTTGGGAGCCCACGCTCTCCCTTACGGGATTTCACTTCATTCCAGGCCGCCGATTATCCCCGGTCGTCTCGGACCTGAAGGTGGCTCCCTTTTCGTTCTACGACACCGAGCTGAAACTCGACTTAAGCCCCAACGGACTAGGTATTCTCGATGCTGGTATTACCTCCCGTATCAAGCACGGGGCTTATGGGCTGGCGTTTACCGATTTCTACATTAACAAGAACACGTACATCGGTCTGTCTAACGGGACTTCCGCTTCTGCTTCGACGGCAAGCACCACTACGCCCTTCGGCGAGGACTTGCTTTTGCCCCCTCGTCCGCCAACCACCAGTTCTACCGTTACCACGTCTTACCACCTCTTGAACGCCCTTGCCACCTTTGGGGACTTCGACCGCAAGGGGTTGAGCGGCGCGCTAGGCGTGGACTATAACCTTGTTCAGAAGATTGCGGCCGGCGGAGTCGCCCAAATCAGCTATAATTTTGGATGCTTTGGATTAAACGTCGAGTATCAGCGGTTCTCAATAACGACCCTGAGGGTAGAAAACATTTACCGGATCGCGATTTCGTTAGCGAATGTGGGGACGTTTGGGAACTTCAAGCCGCGCGACCGGCTCTATTAGCCCGAAGTGGGGGCGCTTCGCGGAAGATCACCACGCGCGGGTCATTCCCGCGAAAGCGGGAATCCACTTCCCCCGAGGCGGACCTCGGTTTTCGCGGGGGCGAAATAGCGGATGGTTTTCGGTCGTTTCGAGGAGCACGCCATGTCCTTCCCAATCCATCGACCTCGCCGGTTACGGCGCACTGAGGTTCTGCGCAGCCTGGTGCGGGAGAACCAGCTTACTACCCGGTCTCTTGTGTACCCGCTCTTTGTTTGTCCGGGATCGAAGGTCAAAGACGAAATCAAGTCCATGCCAGGGAACTACCGCTGGTCGGTCGATCTGCTGGTGGACGAGTGCAAGTCGGCGCATGACCTAGGCGTTCCAGCCGTAATCCTCTTCGGCATCCCGGAGAGCAAGGACGAAGTCGGTTCCGGCGCCTACGACCCTGAGGGCATCGTGCAACGGGCGGTGCGGACGATCAAAAGAGAATTGCCGGATTTGCTGGTGATCTGCGATGTGTGCCTGGATGAATATACTAGTCACGGCCACTGTGGCCTGATTCTCAACGGGGAAGTGGACAACGACTCGACGCTTCCACTTCTGGCAAAAACAGCCGTGACCCAAGTCGAGGCCGGGGCTGACATCGTAGCCCCCTCAGATATGATGGACGGCCGCGTGGGGTGGATTCGCAAGGAGTTGGACGCCCGCGGCTTCACCCAGACTCCTATTCTGGCCTATTCCGCAAAATATGCTTCCGCGTTCTACGGACCCTTCCGCGAGGCTGCGGATTCGGCGCCCAAGTTCGGGGACCGCAAATCCTATCAAATGGATCCCGCCAACCAACGTGAAGCCCTGCGCGAGATTGCCTTGGATGTGGAGGAGGGTGCGGACATTATCATGGTGAAACCCGCGCTTCCTTATCTCGATATCATCGCACTCGCCCGCCGCGAGTTTGATGTTCCTATCGCTGCTTACCAAGTGAGCGGTGAATTCTCCCTCATCGAGGCCGCTGCCCGGATGGGCTGGATTGACCGCGAACGGACCATGATCGAAACCCTTACCTCGATCCGAAGGGCTGGGGCGGATATCATCCTGACCTACTACGCCAAAGACATCGCTCGCATGCTTGGGTAGTGCAGCGCGAAAGGGCTCTTAACTCCACGCGTCTGGACTTTTCCACCTACCAGAGCAAGATTCCTCGCTCCTATGAAAATGCCTGCGCCGAAGGCGCCTTGGAGTGCGGTAGCAGCAGCTACCGCC
>Ga0326728_10013108_pt1 | contig 18137 bp, 19 predicted proteins | sample MB3enrmetagenome_FD_207602 | JGI IMG/M metagenome (GOLD analysis project Ga0326728, IMG submission 207602) | Lab enriched peat soil microbial communities from McLean, Ithaca, NY, United States - MB31MN | ecosystem: Environmental > Terrestrial > Soil > Wetlands > Peat | place: USA: New York... | reverse complement strand
TCCCCGGAGGGGAGCTTTAGTGCCAACTGACCAGCCAAACCGGAGGCGCGTGGCAGTGCTGGGCGGTGGTATCGCCGGCCTGGCTGCCGCCTACACTTTGGCGGGGGCGCGCCAGTCCGGCGCGCCGGTTGAAGAACTCCTGATGGAAGGAAAGGACCGCCTGGGGGGAGTGATCCGCACCGAGCACGTCGACGGTTTCGTCATCGAGGCCGGGCCGGACAGTTTCCTTGCCGAAAAGCCGGAGGCGGCGGCCCTGGCGCGTGAATTGGGCTTGGGCGACTCGCTGATCGGCTCGAACGATGGCCAGCGGCGAACCTACATTCTTCACCGAGGCCGCCTGGTTCCGCTACCTGATGGATTGATGTTCCTGGTGCCGACTCGTCTCTGGCCCATGGTCACGACTTCCTTGCTGCCTTTCGGCAGCAAACTGGCGATAGCCGCTGAGTTGTTTGCCAAGCGGCCTTCCGGGAACTCGGATCCCGGTGCAGACGAATCGGTGGCGAGTTTCGTGCGACGACACTTCGGAGAGGCCATGCTCGAGAACGTCGCCGACCCTCTGCTCGCCGGGGTTTATGGAGGCGATTCAGCGGCTTTGAGCGTCCGCTCGGTGCTGCCGCGCTTCTTCGAAATGGAGCGCCAGCACGGCAGCCTGACTCGGGCTACATTGCGCGCCATGCGGCAGCGTCGCAAGGCCAAAGCAAAATCCAGCGAAACTTCTCAGCTAGACTCCGGCGGCACGGGCGCTGCCCCTCGCAACGCCTTGCCACTCTTCATGACACTTCGGGACGGACTCGAACAGCTCACAGCCAAAGTGGTCGAGCGCCTCGACATGGCTCGCGTTCACCTCGCACAACGTGTTGCCGGAATCAAGGCGGCGCCGGGCGGACCGGACGGGGCGGCGGACCGCTGCAGCCGAAGGTATGAGATCTTCTGCGAGGGAGGGCTGGCCTTCGACGCGGATGCAATCATCCTGGCTATGCCCACTCGCGAATGCGGCCGGTTGCTCTCCCCCCTCGACTCCGCACTCGGCGGATTGCTTGGCGAGATACCTTACAGCTCCTCGATGACTGTCTCGATGGGGTACGCCGAGGGAGCCAGCGACCGCCTACCCCCAGGCTTTGGGTACCTCGTCCCACACAAGGAAGGCCGGAGGATGCTGGCCTGCACCTTCGTGCATCGCAAGTTCAACCACCGCGCGCCTGAAGGCAAAGCGCTGCTGCGCTGCTTCCTGGGAGGCTCGCGCGACCCGGAAGCCCTGAATCTCCCTGACGAGGAAGTGGTTACGCTGGTGCGGCAGGAACTGAAGGAAATCCTCAACTTCTCCTTCGAGCCGCTTTTTTGCCGGATTCACCGCTGGCCCGCCTCCATGGCGCAATACCCGGTGGGACACGCCCAGCGTCTAAGGACTATCCAAAGCCGGCTCAAGGACTTACCGGGTATCTACCTTGCCGGGAACGCCTATTCGGGCATCGGAATCTCGGATTGCATCCGCACTGGCAGGGCCGCGGCCCAACGGGCGATCGCGACCTCCACTCCCGCCTCTTCGAGCTAGCACTTCCCCTCGCTCCAGAACCGCGTCATTCCCGCGCAAGCGGGAATCCATTGCACAAACCCGGGTCCCCGCCTGCGGGCGGCTATGCAGGCACGGGCCAGCCCCTGCCGATACAGAGGTTGGGGCGGCTCTTGAGAACGCCAGATACGACCCAGGCCCAAAATGGGGATCAAAGCCCAATGAAAGGGGACTAACAACTGCAATCAGGGCAGACAAGGACACAATGTCACTACTCCCGCTCCCGAGCGACTCCAAGTCAGGCCTCGCCTCTTACCTCATGAAAACCAACCAGATATTGTTTGATAAGTCTAGGAATCTTTTTTACAAGCGTCGAATCTAACCTAGTGACGGTTCAGAAAGAAAGGACAAGGTAAAAAGAAGACATGGTTACCTACCTGAGCATCCTGTTGGGCCACTTGCTAAGTTGGCTCGTGGTTGCAGCCGCCGCCTTCTATGTGGGGGCCGTCCTGGTCAGCTATCGGGCGACCGGGCCCCGCTACCGCCTTAACCTCAACCTTCATGAACCTGCCAGGTCGACGCAGCAACTAGGCGTCTGGCTGGGCGTGAAGGTATTGGACGGCTGCGTACGGATTACAAAGTCTGTTCTGAACACCCTTCTGGAAGCCTCTGCTGAAGTTGGGGAATGGCTGATGCGCCGCAGTCCCGCGGTGCAGGAAAGCATCCGCTCGCGCTTCCTCGTGTGACTCACGCCTTGGGGTGAGTCTTGTCATACACATCAATTAATTGTTTGATGGAAACCTGAGTGTATTTCTGCGTTGTGGCAAGGCTCGTGTGCCCCAGCATCTCCTGAATTGCCCTCAAATCAGCTCCCTCCGTAAGCAGGTGGGAGGCGAAAGCATGCCGAAGCGAATGCGGGCTGACCTTTACGGACGGCCCGAACTGGCGGACGTATTTTTTCACCAACCGGTCAACGGAGCGCGTCGTCAGCCGCTCGCCCCAGACGTTCAAAAACAAGGCCTGCTGGCCGGACTTCTTCCTTTCCTGGAGAGTCCTTTGCCTGATCGGGAGGTAATCCTCGATAGCCTGCCGGGCCTTTGAGCCGAACGGCACGATCCTCTCCTTTCGTCCCTTGCCGCGCACCAGCAACATGCCGTCTCCGAAGTTCAGGCTGCGGAGATCCAGGCCCACGAGTTCGCTCACGCGCAGGCCCGAGGCGTAAAGCAGTTCCAGCAACGCGCGGTCGCGCCGCATGGCGGGGTCTCCGGTCTTCGTGGCCTCTGCCACCTGGTCGAGGAAGGTATTCATCTCTTCCTCAGTCATGATCCGGGGGAGGGTCTTGTCCTGTTTCGGTGTCGAGACAATCGCGGAGGGATTTTCCGCCAACACTCCCTCGCGCCTCAGGAACTTGAAGAACGCCCGCACCGCCGAGAGCTTTCGGGCGATGGAGGATTTCTTCTCCTGCTTCTCAAAGAGCGCGCCAAGGAAGCCGCGAATGCTTAGGGCGTCAATCGACTTGACGTCAATGCCGGCGCTGCCGCGGCCTGCCGCCAGGAAATCACGGAATTGGAGCAAGTCGCTGCGGTAGTTGCGCACCGTGTGCGGCGAGGCGTTCCGCTCGTACCGAAGATAATTGACATACCGCTCGATCAATTCATCCATATCCGACCATCGCATCGTAGCGCTGACCTTCAGGTCAGCACTGCAAAAACTCCGACCTAAAGGGCGGCGCTACTGAGCCTGTCGATCCACGGCTTCAGTTCAGCCAGCGCCCTCTCACACTGTCGCGCGCGCCGGGCGCGGCGATCACGCGCCACTGCCTTAGGCAAATCCTCCATGGGCGGGAGCAAATCGAAGGAAATGTTGGCAGGCTGATAGTTGCCGGGGTCGGCATGCGCGGTGTAGTGGATCAACGACCCGAGCGCCGTGGCGCGCGGGGGCGGTGTGAAACTCTTGCCTGCCGCCTCCCGGGCCAGCGCCACTCCCGCCAGGAACCCCGTGGCGATGCACTCCACGTAGCCCTCGACCCCGCAAAGCTGTCCCGCGACAAAGACGTTGGGGTCGGCGCGTAGTCGCAGGTCGGCGCCGAGCAGCTTCGGCGCATTGAGGAACGTGTTGCGATGGATCTGCCCGAAACGCAGAAACTCCACCTGCTCCAGCCCTGGAATCTTACGCAGGATGCGCGCCTGCTCCGGAAACTTGAGATGGTTTTGAAACCCCACCAGGTTGTAGCTGGAAGAACGCAGGTTCTCCGTCCTCAGTTGCACCACAGCAAACGGCTGCCTGCCGGTGCGCGGGTCGGACAGCCCGACGGGCTTCATAGGGCCGAAGCGAAGCGTGTCATATCCTCGCCGCGCCAGTTCCTCGATGGGCAGGCAGGCTTCGAAGTAGTTGAGGTCCTCGAATTCGCGCGCTTCCACCGTCTCCGCGCTCCGCAGTGCGTCGTAGAAGCCGCGATATTCAGCTTCGTTTAGCGGGCAATTCAAGTAATCGTCGCCATTCCCTTTCCCATACCGCGAGGCTGGGAAGACGCGCTCGCGGTTCACCGTTTCGGCATCCACGATGGGACTGATGGCATCGTAGAAAGCCAGGTTTTCCGAGCCGGTGAGCGACTGAAGAGAGCAGGCGAGAGCGTCTGAAGTGAGCGGGCCCGTGGCAACCAACACCGGTCCCGTCGAGGGAATTTCCCGCAGTTCCTCCCGGCGGATTGTGATCAGCGGATGCTCGCACAAGGCCTGCGTGACCGACTCCGAGAATCGTTCCCGGTCCACCGCCAGCGCCGCGCCTCCGGGGACTGCGCATTCGCCCGCAAGCTTCATCAGCAGGGAACCGGAACGGCGCAACTCCTCCTTCAGAAGCCACGATGCGGCGCCCGGCGTATTCGATTTCAGCGAGTTGCTGCAAACAAGTTCGGCCAGACGGTCCGTTTTGTGCGCGGGCGTTGAACGCGCCGGCCGCATTTCGTACAACGTCACTGGGACGCCGCGCACGGCAAGCTGCCACGCAGCTTCACTCCCCGCCAGCCCGCCACCCGCAATCGTAACCGGTCCCATCAATTGCCCTCGCTGCATGTGATTATATCAACAGCGGAAAAAGTAGGGGCGGTTCGCGAACCGCCTCTACTTGCGGTGAGTTCCCCAGCTTTGTTATCCGAATTTCGATTTTCGTCTCGGTCTTACGCTACAGCCATCTCGTATTTGCAGCTTTCGTTGGGGCAGTAGCGGAGAGGCGGGCCATCCTTCCGGTGTTTCTCGAGCATGATCGGATGGCTGCAATTGGGGCAGGGTTGGTTGACAGGTTTATCCCAGGCGGTGAATTTGCACTCCGGGTACCGACTGCATCCGTAAAAGGTTTTCCCTCTGCGCGTGCGGCGAGCCACCAGTTCGCCCGTGCAGCCCTTCTCGGGGCAGGGGATTCCGAGCGTCTGCCGCTTCACGTACTTGCAGTTCGGATAGTTACTGCAGGCGGTGAATTGGCCATAGCGGCCGTGCTTCAGCGCAAGCTGATTGCCGCACTCGGGACACTTCTCATCGAGCAGCGTATCGCTGACCGCCGTTGCCGCACCTTCCTTCATCACGATTTTCTTGGTGTTCCGGCAGTCTGGATAACCGGTGCAGGCCAGGAAAAATCCAAAGCGGCCCCGCTTGACGGCCATCGGCTTGCCGCATTTCTCGCAAATCTGATCAGGGACTTCCGGCGCCGGCGGCCCCGCGGTGCTGTATTTCGCTGCCAGCTCCGGTGGCAGGTCGCTGGTTCCATCGCACTCCGGGTAGCCGGTGCAGGACAGGAACGCTCCGTTGCGCCCCAGGCGGATCACCATCGGCTTGCCGCACTTCTCACACTTCACGTCGGTCGGGATGCCCTCGCCTTTAATGTCCTCCATCTCCCGTTCTGCGACCCGCAAATCTTTCTTGAACTTCTTGTAAAAGTCCTCCAGAGCCTCGGTCCAGGTGAGTTTTCCTTCTTCGACTTCGTCCAGCTCTTCTTCCATGTGCGCGGTGTAAGCCACCTCAAAGATGTCGCTGAAGTTCTTCACCAGCATATCGCTCACCAGCATGCCGAGCTGGGTGGGATAGAAGCGCCCCTGGAGCTTCTCCACGTACTCGCGGTTCTGAATGGTCACCAGAATCGTGGCATAGGTGGAGGGCCTTCCGATGCCTTTTTCCTCCAGAGCCTTCACCAGTGTGGCTTCCGTGAACCGCGGAGGAGGCTCGGTAAAGTGCTGTTCCGGCGTGATCTTTCGCAGCTTCGGCCTTTCACCTTGCTCGACCTGCGGCAGACGGAGTTTCAGTTCCTCATCTTCCTCCATCTCCGCCTTCTCATCCTTGCCCTCTTCGTAAACGGCGCGGAAGCCGTTGAACTTCTCCACGGAGCCAGTGGCGCGCAGCAAGTAGTCGCCGGCGGAGATATCGATCGTCGTCTGGTCGAAGACCGCAGGATTCATCTGCGAGGCCACAAAACGCTGCCAGATGAGCTTGTACAATTTGAACTCGTCCGCGCTGAGGTGCCTCTGAATCGACTCGGGCGTCAGGCTGACGTCGGTTGGCCGGATGGCCTCGTGGGCGTCCTGCGCATCCTTCTTGGTCTTGTAACGTATGGGCTCAGGAGGAAGATAATCTTTCCCAAACGCCTTCAGGATGTGCTCGCGCACCGCCGCCAGGGCGCCCTCCGCTACACGCGTGGAGTCCGTGCGCATGTAGGTGATGAGGCCCACGGAGCCTTCCTCGCCGATCTCCAGGCCCTCGTAAAGGCGTTGGGCGATCGTCATGGTTTTCTTGGCTGTAAACCGCAGCTTGCGCACCGCTTCCTGCTGGAGCTTGCTGGTGATGAACGGCGGCACCGGATACTTCCGCTTCTCCTTGGTGGTCACCGACTCCACCACTAGGTTCGCTGCCTTGATCTCGCCAGCGATTCGGTCGGCGGTCGTCCGATCGGGAATCTCCAGGTCTTTGCCCTGGAACTTCACCAGCCGCGCGTCGAATGCCGGAGGGTTCTTGCCTTCGAGGTTGGCGCTGATCGTCCAGTATTCTTTCTTCTGGAAAGCCTGGATTTCTCGCTCCCGCTCGACGATCAGGCGCAAAGCCACGGTTTGCACGCGTCCGGCGGAAATTCCCCGCTTCACTTTATCCCAGAGCAGCGGGCTCACCTGATAGCCCACCAGCCGGTCCAGGATCCGCCGCGCCTGCTGCGCGTCCACTAATCTCGAATCGATGTCGCCCGGCGCCTTGAAAGCTTCGCGAATGGCGTCGCGCGTGATCTCGTTGAAAAGTACGCGATGAAATCTCCTTTTCTTCCCATCCAGCAGTTCGCGCAAGTGTGCGCAAATAGCTTCCCCTTCCCGGTCCGGGTCGGCGGCCAGGTAGACGGCGTCGGATTCTGCTGCCGCGGACTTCAACTCGGCAATCAGAGCTTTCCTGCCGGGAATGGTAATGTAAGTTGGTTTGAAATCGTGATCGAGGTCCACGCCCAGATCTTTCTTGGGCAGGTCCAACACGTGCCCCATGGAAGCTTTAACCAGATAGTTCGGTCCAAGGTATTTGTTGATGGTTCTTGCCTTGGCCGGCGATTCGACAATGACCAGCGATTTAGCCATAGAAAACGTCCCGTTAATCGAGGAGTCCAACAGTCGAGAAGTCAAGGAGCGAAAAACCCCTTCACTCTGAACTTTTCGACTCCTCGACTTCTTGACTCCTCGACTGCTTCACAGCTTACGAATAAAATTCTTTCCCGGCAACTGCCGGATCACTCCCGCCATCTCGAGTTCGAGCAGCACCGTCATCACGCGCGGCTGCGGAATCGCTGCGGAACTGAGTATGTCATCCACAAACAAGGCCGCATCGGCTCGCAGCACCTCGAACACCGCTTTCTGGTCGGGCGTGAAGGACTGTTCGAAGAGCGACCCCGATTGCGGTCCGGCCGCAGCTTCTTCCGATGCTTCCGCCGCAGGCAAGAGTTGCATCCGAATCTCCGCCGGAAACTCCTCGATCACATCCATCCATTCATCGACAAGTTTCGCGCCTTGCTTTATCAAATGATTAGGACCGAAACTTTGCGCTGAGGTTATGTTGCCCGGCACGGCGAAGACTTCGCGATTCTGTTCGACGGCCAGGCGCGCGGTAATCAGAGAACCGCTGTACTCCGCTGCTTCCACCACGATCACGCCCAGCGAGAGTCCGCTGATGGTGCGGTTGCGGATGGGAAAATTCTCGGGCGAAGGCGAAGTGCCGGGCGGGAATTCCGAAATCAAGGCACCCGACTCGGCGACTTGTTCGGCCAGCCGCTTGTTTTCGCGGGGATAGATCACGTCAATCCCCGATCCGAGGACCGCCACCGTCTTCCCTCCTGCTTCGATGGCGCCGCGATGGGCGGCCGAATCAATTCCCCGCGCCAGTCCGCTCACGATCACCAACTGTCGCTGCGCGAGGTCGCGCGCCAGCCGCTGCGCCACTTGGCTGCCATAAGCCGTGGGCCGCCGCGTGCCGACGATGCCGACTGCATATTGCGAAAGCAGCTTGACATCTCCGCGAACGTAGAGAACCAACGCAGGGTCGGGGGTTTGTTTGAGCAGCGCGGGATAATCGTCGCTCGAGTACGCCACCACCTGGCAACCCGCCTTCTGCGACGCTTCCAGGTCTCGAGCGGCTTCCTTCAAACCCGCCTGCGCAAAGATCGACTGGGCCACCCGCGCCGGAATGCCGCAGCTTTCCAGCTCCGTCAGCGAGGCCATGTAGGCGCCTGGCGCAGAACCGAAATGCTCCACCAGCCGGTGCGCTCCGCGCACGCCCAGGCCTTCGAGCTTCGTCAGCCCCAGCCAGAACTCTGTATCGTCCCCACTCAACTTTGTTCACCGCCTTGCGCAGCCTTCTTCTTCAAGCTTGCACTTCCTGTCCAGAAAGTCCGCGTGACCGTGTCATTCCGAGCGGAGCGAGGAATCTTGCTCTGATTCCTTCTTCCATGACCCGCAGCAGAGCCAGATTCCTCGTTACGCTTGGAATGACAGCGTACCCCGGATCGCCAACCAGCCCTTCGCCGTCCCTGCCAGCGCCCTACTAAAATCGCAGAACATGAGATGCAGTGGCAAGAAGAAAGTTTTGCACGATCGGTATGTGGCAGATAGCAGGCCGCATATCGGGCATTCTCCGTTGTCCGTTGCGCTGCCCTCTCGCAATCAGAAAGATTGCCCTCGCCCAAGGGGAGAGGGTGGCCCGCGGCGGCGTTCTCGTCAGCCGCCGCGGGCCGGGTGAGGGGTCAGTTGCCTCGCGTTGGATGTATAATCGCTTGCGGCTTTGAAGACGAATCGAACCTGACGGAACCTTATGTCGAATCTCAGAATCTCCGTTGTTCAGTATCTGAATAGTGTCCCGCTGATCTGGGGCATGCTGCACGGCCCGCAGCGCGGCAAGCACGAACTTCAGTTCGCCACTCCTGCACATTGCGCAGACGCGGTGCGAGACGGGGAGGCGGATATCGGCATCATCCCAGCTATCGAGTATCACCGCATCGATCGCCTTCAAATCATCTCCGGCATCTCCATCGCCTCCAAATCGCAGGTGCGCAGTGTGCTGCTTTTGAGCAAGCTGCCGATCGAGAAAATCCAAAGCGTTGCCGTGGACACTTCATCCCGGACCTCCGCGGCCTTTCTGCGCATTTTGCTGGGCAAGTTTTATTCTCTCCATGTCAACTTTATCTCTTCTGTTCCACGCCCCGACGAGATGTTGAGCATTGCCGACGCGGCGCTCGTGATTGGCGATCCCGCGTTCACTTATCGCGGTTCGGCGACGGTTTATGATCTTGCCGCAGAATGGAGGAAGTTTACCGGGTTGCCGTTCGTCTTCGCTTTCTGGGCAGGCCGGGCGGACCAGAACCTCGCCTTGTACCGAAAAGACTTTGAGGATTCGCGCCGGTTCGGCCTGGCTCATGTTGACGAGATCGCAGCCGAATACGCCTTGAAGCTCCATACGGATCCAGCCGACGTGAAGATTTACTTGACCGAGAATATCGATTATTCTCTGGATGAGGAGAATTGCAGGGGGTTGCGACTCTTCTTCAGTTTGGCGCGCGAGGCGGGCATTATTCCGGTTGAGAAGGAGTTGCGGTTTGTTTAGGTCGAGGTGCCCCTTATGATTGACTGCCCTCTCTCCTGGGGAGTCCGATTTCTGGACCCCGATGGGGTCTGTCGGACCCCACGAATCGGGGAGGGTGGACCGCGACGGCGCTTTCATCAGCCGTTGCGGGCCGGGTGAGGGGTCAGTTGCGTGACGATTACGATCACGCAGGCGCGAGTGAACTGCGGAGATTCTTCGCTTCGCTCAGAATGACAGCAAAACGGGTGAATCATCACCATGGCTCTTACTCCAACCCAAGCTCTCGACATGCTAAGGTCCGATGATTTGCTCGGTCTTGGCCTCGAGGCGGATGCCGTGCGCAAGCGCCTGCATCCTGAAGGCGTGGTCACCTACATCATTGACCGCAACATCAACTACACGAACATTTGCACGGAGTACTGCTCGTTTTGCGCCTTCTATCGTCCCGTGGGCTCGCCCGAAGGCTACATTCAGCCGCTCGAATCGATTTTTCAGAAGATCGACGAAACGCTGGCCCTGGGCGGGACGGGAATCCTGATGCAAGGCGGCCTGCATCCCGACCTCAAGATCGACTATTACGAGAACCTGCTTTCCAGCATCAAGCGGCGCTATCCTTCTCTCCATCTGCATTGCTTCTCATCCCCGGAAATTCTGAACATCGCGGAAGTTTCCGGCCTGAATCTTCGCGACACGATTGTTCGTCTCATGGATGCGGGGCTGGACTCCATCCCCGGCGGAGGAGCGGAAATCCTGGACGACGAGGTGCGCCGGCGGATTGCGCGCCTGAAGTGCACTACGGAGGAATGGTTCCTGGTGCATCGCACCGCGCACCAGCTCGGCATGCGCACCACTGCCACCATAATGTTCGGCTGCGGCGAAACGCTCGAACATCGCATCAGCCATTTCGAGCGCGTCCGCCGATTGCAGGAGGAGACCAGCGGCTTCACCGCTTTCATTCCCTGGCTCTTTCAGCGGGAGAACACCTCGCTTGGCAACTTCGTCAAGGAAGAAGCCACCGCCATCGATTACTTGAAGACGCTCGCCGTCAGCCGCATTTACTTGGATAACATCCTCAACGTCCAGGCTTCCTGGCTTACGCCCGGCCACAAAATCTGCCAGATCGCCTTGCGCTTTGGTGGCAACGATGTGGGTAGCATCCTCATTGAGGAGAATGTTGTCCGCTCCGCCGGCGTTACCCGCACCTCGAGCGAGGAACAGCTCCGCCGCATGATCCAGGAGGCCGGCTTCCGCCCCGTCAAGCGCGACACACTTTACCGCACTTATTTCCTCAACTAGCAAAAGTTTCGAATTCCGCCCCGAAGGGGCGGGCGGCGCGCTGCACCAACGGCCCGCAGTGCCCATTCAGTGATGTGGTATGGTAGATAGCGGCGACGGCCGCGACCCTTGTTTGAGGTTTCAATTTGAAACCTCAAAGCGCGGCCTCTTCCTTGGTAAGCTGAAACATCAAGACATGTTCTTCGACGAAGCTTTGTGGCGCGAAGTGGGCGACCGGCAGGCCGTGGGGGATCGGAAAAGTCCCTAGTCCTCGGGTAATTGATCGTCGAGCCGTTCAATCTCAGTTTGCAGATCAGGAGCTAAGCCTTTCACCCAGGTCATCAGCGTGTAAATCTCCGAGAGATGGTCAAGATAGGTTTCGCTGAGTCGCGGGGAGGAGTCCAACTGGCGTAGCTCACGGTCGAGACGACTGTGCAAATCTCGCAAGTCATCAAGAAGGCCTTCGAGGGTGCGGGTGTCGATATCGACGGCGGTGTTCCGTTTGCTCATAGTCATTATTCTAACGCTGGCCTAGCCGTTCCTCCAAACGGAGAATTTCACCCTCAACTTGACGAATGCGCTTTTCCCAATACGCAATCAGGAAATCCCGAGGAGTGGTGGATTGCAGCTCCCGCTCTATCTTGGCGCGGTGTTGTCGCACCATTCGACGGTGCCCCTCGATCTTCTTCCTCAAGTTTTTGTTCCGGCCCATCAGGTGGAATATAATACACCAATAACATGGCACCAACGGCAGCAGCCAAAAAGCCACGCATGCCCTCGAGTGCCCTCGAGCACGAAGCCTATCTCAGCCTCCTGCGCACGGCCGACGCTCTGGCGCGCGGCGCCGAGGAGGTGGTGAAGCCCTTCGGCCTTTCGGGCACCCAATACAACATTCTGCGCATTCTGCGCGGCGCCGGAGCCCGCGGCCTGTGCTGCCGCGAGGCGGCGGAGCGCATGCTCACTCACGACCCGGACGTCACTCGCCTGCTGGACCGACTGGAGCGGCGCGGCCTCATCGTTCGAGTCCGCGCCAGCTCAGACCGGCGAGTCATCACGGCGCAGATCACGCCGGAAGGCCTGCGAATCCTCGCCAAACTGGACAAACCCATCGAAGAATGCCACCAGCGGCAGTTCGGCCACCTCGGTCCGCGCCGTCTCGCTCAGTTGATTGAGTTTCTCAATTCCGCCCGCAACCACCCGTAGCGCTGACCTTTAGGTCGGCACCGTAGAGTTCGAAAATGCCGACCTGAAGGGCGGCGCTACAGGAACAGGCTGGCGCGTAACTTCGGGTGCAGTTCGCGCATCAAATAGTCGTTACAACGAATATCGTGATGCGTCAAAGCGGCCCGGCGGACCGGAAGAATCAGCCCCGGGACATTCGGTCCAGAAAGACCAAGGAGGAAATCATGCCAGCGATGGAAGTGGAGCAACTAACAGACAGCATTCCGGCGAGTGTGTACGGACTGCTGGAACGCCGTTACAGCCCCTACGCTTTTTCGCCGCGCCCGGTTGAACCGGAAAAACTGCGCCAGCTCTTTGAGGCTGCCCGCTCCGCGCCGTCGAGCTACAACGAACAGCCCTGGCGCTTCGTGGCCGCCAGGCGCGAGGATTCCGAGGGTTTCGGGCGGCTGCTTGAGGCGCTGGTCGATCAGAACCGAAAGTGGGCGTGCAATGCGCCGGTGCTGGTGCTTTCCGTAGCTAAAGTCGATTTCACTCACAGCGGCCAGCTCAATCGCCACGCTTGGTACGATGTCGGCCAGGCAGCGGCGTACCTCACCTTGCAAGCCACGGAACTGGGTCTCTACGTTCACCAGATGGCCGGCTTCGACCCCGTGAAAGCGCGCCAACTCCTCAACATCCCGCAGGGTTACGAGCCTGCGGCGATGATGGCCGTGGGCTACCCGGACGATTCCGGGTCGCTCGCAGAAGCGCTGCGGCAACTCGACAGCACTCGACGTCCGCGCAAGCCGCTTGATACACTTCTCTTCGAGGGGACTTGGGCCAAGCCATGGTTCCCGGCAGCGGGCGACCGATCAACCACCGGAATCCATTGATTGAGGAGGATTGGATCATGCTTGCGAATCTGTTGCGAACCGACGCGAATTGGATATTGACGATATTAAGGGTGGTGTTGGGAGTCGTCATCTTTGCCCACGGGGCACAGAAGATGCTCGGCTGGTTCGGCGGCTACGGCTTCAGCGGCACGATGGGCTTTTTCACCAAGAGTATGCGAATCCCCGCTCCGTTTGCCTTCCTGGCGATCTGCGCCGAGTTTTTCGGCGGCCTGGGCCTGATTCTGGGGCTCTTGACCCGCATCGCCGCCTTCGGCATCGGGGTGAACATGCTGGTCGCCATCCTGATGGTGCACCGGCAATTCGGACTCTTTGCGAACTGGACCGGCGCCCAGAAGGGTGAGGGCTATGAATTCCACCTCCTGGCGCTCGCCATCGTGGCGGCGATCATCGTACAGGGCGCCGGCGCGCTTTCTTTGGATCAACTGATTTATCGTTCGTTAGTCTGAACCGCTCCCTCCACCAAGTTTTTTGATGAGGGTCTTTTTGTCTCTTGACAAACCCGCCAACATAGGCTAGGATTGTGAACTGGACTCGTGCTGAGCCCCCACCTCACGCCCCATACGATGCGGCCTCGACACCCACACCCGATTCCCAAATGCCTCAAGCCGCTTAAGCAGCCCGCCGCACTCCGAATTCGAACGAACGATCCGGGAATGTCTATGAAAACAAAGAGTCGAGCAGTCAAGGAGTCGAAGAGTTGAGGAGCTGTGGGGTCGAATCAACAAGTCCGGGGGGTAGAAACCGACGGCCTGTCACTCCTCGACTCTCAACTCTCGACTCCTCGACTCCAAAAATGAACGAACGATCCGGGAATGTCTATGAAAACAAAGGAACGGCCCAGAAATCGACCACCCCTGACCCCTCCTTATCCAAGGAGGGGAATTCCTGGACTCCCCTTCTCAGGTGAGGAGGGGTTGGGGGTGGTGGGACTTTGCGTCCTTGGCGTGAAACGGAAAAAGATGTTTTTCGAGGAAACGAGTTATACCATCTACGGCAAAGAAAGGAGTTAGCATTCCCAGACTGCGCAAAACGAACTGGCTTTTGTCGTGCCAATCTGCTATGGTTCCGGTTCCTATTTCCGCAATCTTCCGCTTGAGGAGTGCAACCCCATGAAAGAAGAATCCAAGCCAACGAACGATGAGCCGCGGCGCACGACGCTGGACCGTCGCGGATTCTTAACCGGCGCCGGAGCAGCGGCATTTTCCTTCTCAATAATGAAACCCGAGTTGGTCCGTGGGTCGCAAGCCAACTCGAAAATCGCCCTGGGCATGATCGGATGCGGCGGCCGGGGGACCTGGATTGCCGACCTGTTTCGCCAGCACGGTGGGTACGAAATCGCGGCCGCGATGGACTACTTCCCGGATAAAGTGGACCCATTCGGCGAGAAGTTCAATGTGGCGCCGGAGCGCCGTTACTCGGGCTTGCTGGGATACCGGCGAATGCTGGAAGGGAAGCTCGACGCCGTGGCCATCGAGAGCCCGCCCTATTTCCATCCCGAACAGGCCGCCGCTGCCGTGGACGCGGGAGTGCACGTCTATCTTGCCAAGCCGGTGGCGGTTGACGCGCCTGGCTGTCGAAGCATCGAGGAGAGCAGCGCCAAAGCTTCAGCCAAGAGCCGCTGCTTCCTGGTGGACTTCCAAACCCGCACCGACCCGTTTTACCAGGAAGCGATCCGGCGCGTGCACAATGGCGAGATCGGCCCGATCTTGTGCGGCGAGGCGGCTTACTGGGCGGGGTCGCCGTTCACGCGCCAGGTGGAGCAATTGCAGGTCAACCCTTCGGACCCGGAGCGCCGCTTACGCGCCTGGGGTGTGGACCGTGCCCTCTCTGGAGATATTATTACAGAGCAAAATATTCACTCTATAGATGTTGCTACATGGATAATGGACAGCCATCCGCTTCGCGCCACGGGGATGGGCGGCCTGAAGTCACGGATCGAAGGGAGTTGCTGGGATCACTTCTCCGTCGTCTTCACTTTCCCCGAAGATGTAATGGTCACCTTCGCCTCCAAGCAGTTTGGCGAGGGCTACGACGACATTCTCTGCCGCATGTATGGCACGAAGGGCGTCATCGACACCCATTACGCAGGCAGCGTCGCCATCTGGGGCAAGAACGCTTACCAGGGCGGGAAGTCGCCCGGTCTGTACAAAGACGGTGCGGTGCGCAACATCGCGGCATTCTATGAAAACGTCACCGGCGGCCACTTCTCCAATCCCACCACGGCGCCAAGCGTGAGGAGCAACTTGACCACTATTCTGGGCCGCACGGCCGCCTACGAACGCGCCGAAGTTACCTGGGAGCAGTTGATGAAATCCGAGGAACGGTTGGACCCGCAGATCTACGGGCTGAAGGAGTAGACCCGCTGTCTCGAGAACGACTCCCCTCCTCGGCGAGGAGGGGGCGGGGGGTGGTGGTACTGGCCGCGTGCGCGGCGGCGGACCACGCCTAACCCCTCCTTATGAAGGAGGGGAATTCGTTGGCCAGCAGGTGAAGGAGTTCAGCGCTTTGAACAGCCGCCAGCGTGTCAAGGCCGCCATCGCTTTTGCCAATCCCGATCGAGTGCCGATCTCTCATGCCGTGCTTCCGGCGGCACAGCTCAAGTACGGTCAGGCTCTGGATGAAATTCTAACGGAATTCCGCGAAGACTTCGGCTGGGACTACATGCGGAACATGGCCCCGGAGGATTTTCCTGCGGTGTACAAGCAAGGGAAGAACGCCGACGATTTTGGCACCGTGTGGTGTTCGCAATGGCTCGGCGTTTGCGGAATCCCCGTGGAATGGCCTCTCAGCGACCTGAGCCGCTACGCGGAGTTCAAGTGGCCGCGCGATTTCAGCGCCGGGCCTCCCAGCGGGAGACTTTACAGCGGGCACATGGTGGGCTACGACGACCGCTGGTATGCTCGCGGCGCATGGGTCACTTACTTCGAGCAGCTCCAGCAGTTGCGCGGCATGGAAAACCTACTGATGGATATTGCCGGCGAGTCGAAGCAGTTTTACCGCCTGCTCGACGACATGCTGGAGTTCAATTTGAGATGGATCGACAAGTGGACCGGCCTCGAATACGACGGCCTGCACTTCGCCGACGATTGGGGCGGCCAGACGGGCCTGCTCATCAAACCCGAAACCTGGCGGCGCATTTTCAAGCCACGTTACGCGCCGATGTTCGAGCGCGTGCGCAAGCGAGGGATGGACGTCTGGTACCACACGGACGGGCAAGTCAAAGACATATTCGGCGACCTGATCGAGATTGGCGTGCAGGTGATCAATTGCCAGGTCCCTGTGGTGGGCCACGAGTGGATTGCCCGGAACGTACGGGGGCGAGTGGCGATTCGCACCGACATCGACCGGCAGCGTGTCATGCCCCTGGGTTCAACAACGGAAGTGAAAGAAGAAGTGCACCGGACCTTCGAGGCGTGCGGTTCCTCCCGCGGTGGTATCATTGCTTGCGGCGAGGTCGGGCCGGACGTGCCGCTCGAAAACATTCGTGCCATGTACGAAGCTTTCCTCGAGTACGGCACGTACCGTCGCACGGATCCTTCGTAGGAGCAAGCCTTGCGCTGAGAGGAGGCGGAGTCGAACAGATGATTTCCGAGAGGATAACCGTCGTCGAGGGTGACATCACAAAACAGCACGTGGATGCTATCGTGAACGCCGCGAATACGACGCTGCTGGGCGGCGGCGGAGTGGACGGGGCAATCCATCGCGCTGCCGGGCCTGGCCTGCTCGAGGAATGCCGGACGCTGGGAGGCTGCGCCACCGGCCAGGCAAAGATAACGAAGGGCTACAACCTGCCGGCGAAGTGGGTGATTCACACCGTGGGGCCGGTTTGGCAGGGCGGCGGGCGGCGCGAAGACGAATTGTTGGCGAGTTGTTACAGGACTTCTTTGGAGTTAGCTGCCAAGAACGGTGTTCGCTCCATCGCCTTTCCCGCCATCAGTACCGGCGTGTACGGCTTCCCATTCGAGCCCGCCGCGGTGATCGCCGTTAGGGAGGTGAAACGGTTCCTGGAAGAGACTCCGTCTCTGGAGAAGGTGATCTTTGTTTGTTTCGGCAAAGAAGCCCATAGATGCTACTTGGGTAATATCTGAGTTCGAGCGGGGCGCCTGCCTTCAGGCCGGCAAGTGCTGGCCGGAAGGCAGACACTGCGAGTCAAATCAGGGCCGTACGCGCCGCGACAACTATTTGACTTTTCCGTGACCGCTAAGGTAATTTCAATGGACGGGGCAACTAGCTCCACCCGCAGATTATGACTTCTGAACCCAGCGTAGTCGAAGTGACTCTTGAGAGTGATCTCAAGAATCTCGAGGTGGCGGAAGAGATCGTGCGCAGAGTCGCTGGAACAGCGGGCTTCGGCGAAGAGTCCGAACACCAGATTGAAATGGCCGTGCACGAATCGATGATCAACGCCATCTGGCACGGTAACAAGAATGACGCAAGCAAGCGCGTCTGGCTGAGGTTCGAGATTCACAAGGACCGGCTCGAGATTCGTATTCGGGACCAGGGTGTCGGCTTTAGTCTCGCCGACATACCGGACCCTTGCTCAGGCGATAACCTGCTGAAGGTATCCGGTCGAGGGATATTCTTGATCCGTACTTTTATGGACGAATTCCACGTGAAGTACCTTCCCGGCTGCGGGACCGAAGTCACCCTGGTGAAGCGAATTGATCCGGCACACCAACCCAAACAAGGAGGAACCGACCGTGAGCATGAAAGCCACAATTCGACAAGTTGATTCCGTAATGGTTATTGACGTTAGCGGCAGGATCACCCTGGGAGAAGGCTGCGCGCAATTGCGCGAGCTTATTCGGGACCAGTTGAGCAAGGGAAACAAGCAGGTCTTGCTTAACCTTGCGGATGTCACTTATATCGACAGTTCCGGCATCGGTGAATTAGTCAGCGCCTACACAGCGGTTTCGAACCAGGGCGGACAGTTGAAGCTCTTGAATCTTACCAAGAAGGTTCATGACCTTCTTCAGATTACCAAGCTCTACACCGTCTTCGACATCCACGACGACGAAGCCAAAGGCATCGCCAGCTTCCAAAAAGCCTAGACGCAGCCGGAGGCTGTGCAACGGTTGCCGGGAAACGCGGACCCTCGTCTGGGGATCCGCGTCTCGCCTGATGGCCTGATTAAAAGGGTGAGCCTTACGACCCGTGGTTTGCTGTGCGATACCCCACCATGTCATTCTGTGC
>Ga0326728_10013107_pt1 | contig 18137 bp, 14 predicted proteins | sample MB3enrmetagenome_FD_207602 | JGI IMG/M metagenome (GOLD analysis project Ga0326728, IMG submission 207602) | Lab enriched peat soil microbial communities from McLean, Ithaca, NY, United States - MB31MN | ecosystem: Environmental > Terrestrial > Soil > Wetlands > Peat | place: USA: New York... | reverse complement strand
CGGCTGCGACTGCTAATCTGACTCAAAATCAAACCCGAAAGGACTTTCCCCACTTCGCCTGACCTTCACTCCTTCAGGCTCATCCTTCGATTGGAAAAGACTCGCCAACTGCGATTGCAAGCGTGGGGCGAGCCGATCTCGAAGCAAGTGTCAGATACTTGCGAGCTAACCCCTTGACTTCGCTCGATTCGACATTGCGAGTCATTAGGGGAAGCTTCATCGAATTCGCCCCCGGCCTGGGTAACAGGTCGCGGTCGGTTAGTCCCACGAAACGCCGGCAAGAGCTTATTCTTGGAGTGGAGAAGACTCATGAACCGAAGCCTCGGAGTGGTTGCCGCCGTCGCCCTCGCCGGGCTGACCTTCACTTTGAAGGGGGTTTCCTGCCTGTGCGCCGCCCAAGAGGCGCCGCGTGCACGCGTTCCCGTCACCCAGCCCATTGACGAGACGCATGTGATAACGCTGGTGGGCAATACGCGCCGCGAAGCCAATGCCACTACCGATCGCGGCCGGGTGGCGGACGACTTTCCCATGGAGCACATGCTGCTTCTGTTAAAGCGCCCGCCCGAGTTGGAGCAGGAGTTCGAGCAGTACATCGAATCCCTTACCGACAAGTCTTCGCCCAATTTCCATCAGTGGCTTACGCCCGGCCAACAGGGGCAAACCTACGGTCTGGCGCAGGAAGACCTCGACATTGTTACGGGGTGGCTGGGGTCGCACGGCTTCACGGTCGGGTACGTCTATCCCAACCGCCGGGTAATCGATTTCTCCGGCACGGCTGGAGAGATTCGCGAGGCCTTCCACACTGAGATTCACCACCTCGATGTCGGCGGGGAACGGCACTTCGCCAACATGAGCGATCCCCAGATTCCCGAGGCGTTGGCGCCTTTCGTGCTGGGCGTGGTCTCTATGAACAACTTCAAGCCCCACGCATACCTCAAGCCCCGGACGCAATACCAGGTTACGAGCGGGTCCGGCGGCACCTACGATCTGGTAGTGCCCGCCGACGTGCAGACAATCTACAACCTGAGTCCGCTCTACCGGCAGGGCATTTACGGCCAGGGCCAGACCATCGTGGTGGTCGAGGATGCCATGCCTTACAACAGTGGGAAGTCAGGTTGCGGATTTTCGGATTGCAGCGATCCGGGGATATACCAGGGGACGTTCAACCTCGGCGTTTACGGTGGGAGTTGGTCGAATACCCACCCCAACGCCGGCGGCAACTGCACCGCTCCTGCGAGCCCCAACCCGGACGAGAGTGAGGCGAACATTGACGTCGACGCAGTCCTGTCGGTAGCGCCGGGGGCAACCGTGCAGGCGGCTTCGTGCAGCGATACTGCGACCTTTGGCGGCTTGCTCGCCCTGGAGAATCTGGTGAGCGCAGGCAGCCCTCCCGCCGTGATCAGCATGAGCTACGGTGAATGCGAGGCGGGGGACACGCAAGCGGGCAACGCCGCTTTTTACAGCGCGTTCCAATCGGCCGCGACAGCGGGCGTCTCGGTATTTGTTTCCTCGGGCGACGAACTCTCCACCAGTTGTAGTACCGGCTTTAACTATGGGTACTTCGGCATCGGTGTCTCGGGCTGGGCCTCCACTCCCTACAACGTAGCCGTGGGCGGCACGGATTTTGAGGATAACTACAACGCAACAGAGGCTGGCATTCCTGTCAGTACTTACTGGAACTCCACCAACTCCACCATTGATGGAAATGCCAAGTCGTACATTCCCGAGATTCCATGGAACGACTCGTGCGCCAGTTGGCTCATCAGCAACTACCATGGGTACGCGGCCACCTATGGCTCAAGTGGCTTTTGCAATAGCGCCACGGGCAGGGCCGACTACATTACCATCGGCGGCGCCAGTGGCGGCCCCAGCGGCTGCGCCAACGGGGCCAGCACCAACGGATACGTTACCACGGGTTGCGCGGGGTACGCCAAGCCGTCGTGGCAGGCTGGTATCCTCGGCAATCCGGCGGACGGCGTGCGCGACCTGCCGGATGTTTCCCTTTTCGCCGCTAACGGAGCCTGGGGCCATTTCTACGTCATCTGCTGGTCCGATACCGCAAACTATTCGTCCGACGGCGCCGCCCCCTGCACCAACCCGCCCAATCCTCTAGCCTCCACCCCGACGTGGAGCGGCTTTGGCGGAACGTCTGTCTCGGCTCCGATGATGGCCGCCATGCAGGCGCTGGTCAACCAGAAGTGGAGCATAAGGGCGGGCAATCCCAACCCCACTTACTACGCAATCGCGAACGCGGAATTCGGCTCCGGCGGCAACAGCGCCTGCTATTCCATCAACCAGCCGCCGCCACGGGGCTTGGCATCCTCCTGCGTCTTCTACGACATCACGCAGGGTGACATCAATGTGGACTGCCGGCAAAACGGAACAGACCACCCCTGCTACATTCCCTCCGGTACCAACGGTGTGCTCACTGCGGAAACTCTCTCAGCGGTTTCCGTCATCAATGGCGGATCCGGCTACACCAGCGCGCCCAACTGCACACTTGGCGCGCCGGCTACTTCGGCAAAGTACCTTTCCCCAACCGGCGCAACCATCTACGCTGGCGGCATGCAAGCCGGAACCTGCACCGCCCACATCACCGGTGGCAGCGTGACCTCCATTACCTTTACTGCCTCCGGAGCGGGGTACGCGGGCGGCTCTGGATGCACGCTCTCCGGCGGAGGGGGATCGGGCGCGACCTGCGCGGCAGAGGTCTCCATTACCACCACCCCAACCGTATACGCACCCGCCTTCTACGCTACCCCCGGCTGGGACTTTGCTACCGGCATTGGTACTGTCAATGCCTACAACCTGGTCTTTAACACCGCCTGGTGAGAAAGATAGAGGTAGGTGGCTAATTGTTAGCGTTCAGCCGCAAAGTTAGTGCTTAGTGGCAGGTGTTCAGTGACTGGATGATAGAGGGCAGAAGGCTGAGGGCAGAAACTGGGAGAGTAAGTCAAGATCAAAATGATGAAAGACTCGCGAGCTTCGTCTTCTCGAATATTGATTGCGCCATCTGCTTTGGCGACGGTGCTGGGATTCACTCTGTTGACATGGGGCCAGGAGGCCCAGACGCCTAGCGGGCCAGCGCCAGAAATCAACGCAACCGGCGCGCACAGCGGCAGCGTAGCCTCGGATTGGACTCACCATCACGTGATTTTTTCCCAGCCGGGTACGGCCGATGAGGCCATGCGAAACGGCACTTACGACCGCTGGCTGAAGATCGCCAATGACCCCCGCTACACGATGCAACAACTGAAGCGCAGCGGAGCGGGACCGGAGCTGCAGGGCGTACCCCAACCCACGCCTGCGGAAGTTGAGCCCATGTTTGACCGCGACACGACCGGCGCGGCTGAGGCAGCCGCTGAGGCTGAAATGCCCATGACCGGGGAGGATTTTCCCGGCGGCGTGCTGCCCCGGGGCCTGGCGCGCGCTCTGATACCGCCTCCATCGCAGCAGTCCGAATTTCTGTCTGAACACCCCGAAGGCGCTGCCGGTGCGAACGCGAGGAAGAGAATGAACCGCTTCCGGAAGGACTGGAGCGAGACCGAAGGCAACAAAGGCACTACCGGCCTGGGCAACTTCCCTGCCACCTTTACCAGCACTTCCGCGAGCTGTTCCACCGACTTTGCCGTGTACAACACGGGTTTGGCGGGTTCATCCTCGCAGGCAAGCATCATTGCTTACAATCAACTCTACGGTAACATTAGAAATAGCTGCAGCCCTAACCCCTCCACTTATTGGGCCTATGACACCGGCGGGACCATCCATACTTCGGTTGCTCTTTCGATGGATGGCACGCAAGTGGCGTTCGTCCAGACCGACAACACGACCGGCCATGCCGACCTCGTGGTCTTGAAATGGAAAGCATCAAGCGGGACCCTCACCAGCCCGACAGTGTTGCCCTCCAACAGCTCGTATCCGAATTGCACCGCGCCCTGCATGATCAGCTTGCCTTTCAGCGGGAGCCCGACAGACACTTACTCTTCGCCTTTCATCGTGTACTACGCAGGGGTGGCTTACGTGGGCGACGACGCTGGAAACGTGCACAAATTCACAAACATCTTCTCGGCCAGCACTCCTGCTGAGGCCACAAGCCCCTGGCCCGTGACGCTCAATACCTCCACCGATGCGGCGCTCGGCAGCCCAGTCTACGATTCGGTCAGCGGCAACATTTTTATCGGCGACTACCTGGCGAATATCTCCTCGAACTGCCAGCCGGGGATTAAGACGGCAGAGGGTCAATGCGGTTACCTGTATTCCGTCAACGCAAGCTCAGGATCGGTGGCGCGATCGGCCCAGTTGGACTACAACCTTGGCATCTACGGCGGCCCTATCGTCGACTCGAGTGCCGGCATGGTGTACGCCTTTGCCGGAGCGGATAACTCAAGCAGTTGTTCGAGCGGCCCATGCGCCGCCGTCTTCCAGTTTCCGGTGGATTTCGGCGCCGGCGCCACTGGCGCTAAGGCGACGGTGGGGGCAGGCTACGATTTCCTGATGCCGGGCAGCTTCGACAACCAGTACTTCACGTCGGGCAGCCCACCCACCGGCCACCTTTACGTGGTGGGAGGCACTGGCCCGCAAAACAATACCCTGTACGCGATAACTATCAATGGCAATATGATGACCACGGGCAGCGCTGCAGCGGGCCCTCAAGTAGCCGCCAACTACACCAACGGCTACTACGCGGCAGGGCTTCCAGTCACCGAGTTCTGCAATAACGGCAGCAGTGCCTGCACGGCCAGTCAAGGCACGGACTACCTTTTCTTTGGCGTGCTCGCGTTCGGCAGCCAATTCGCCAGGAATCCCTGTCCGAGTCAGAGTATAAGCATTGGTTGCATCATGGGCTTTACTGCTCCTGCGAGCGGCACGATCTCGAGTAGCGCCACGCCCAATGGGACGCTCGAAGAGGCCGGCGGCACCAGCGGAATTGTCGTGGACAACGGCGCTTCAGGGGCGTCAAACATCTATTTCTCAACGCTCCTCAACCAGACCTGCACCACCTCAGGCGGTACCGGCGGCTGCGCTGTGTCGGCAACGCAAGCAGCGTTGCAATAATGCCAGCCTCCTTTCCTGATCGAAAATCCAGCGCTATCGCTCGCGTAATTGCTGCCGATGAGCTATCTGACCCCGAAATGAGGCGGGCCCGCGGTTGACCGGAACCGTGCTGCGGATCGACGAGAAGGATTGTGTGCAGGTCCGCGCGCGGATTGCGATGGAAAAGCCAGCGGCGAGGAATGGCTATGGCAATGACAGTTCTAGTCGTCGACGATTCGGCGACCATGGTGCTGAGTCTTAAAGCCACCCTGACCATGAATGGTTTCCAGGTCGAGTCTGCCGGCAACGGCAAGGAAGCACTGGATAAGTTGCAATCCGGAACCAAGCCCAATTTGATTCTGACCGACATCAACATGCCGGTCATGGGCGGAATGGAACTGATCGCGAAAGTGCGCGCGCTGCCGGGACTGAAGTTTGTCCCCATCCTCACGTTGACAACCGAAAGTGAAAGCGCCAAGCGCGACGAGGGCAAGCGAGCGGGAGCCACCGGCTGGCTGGTCAAGCCGGTATCGGGCAACGATCTGATCGCGGTGATAAGGAAAGTCCTGCCCGGAGCGTGACGATGCCGAAAGCCCAGGATGAGAACCAAAGCACCGTTTGCTCCGGAAAGGATTTCGAGAAGTATCGCCCCTGCCTCCGTCAGATTAATGGCTTGAAGGAGCGCGACAACCAGCATTTGCACAATGTTCGCAGGCGCCTCCTGTTCACATTTTTCTTATATATCCTTAGCCAGGCGGCATTTTGGCTCATCGTGCCTCATGTTCTGGGGCCGGATCTGGCTCCCTGTCGCGCCCGGATCGTCGCGCTGGAGATCGAGTGCACGTTGCTGCCCGCGCTTTTCAGTCTGGGTGCGGCCTGGTGGCATACACTTTTGATCGCCGCCGACTTTGGGGATTTTGGCAAAATGAACCGCTGCGAACGCTTGCAGCTGCTTGACCAGCGGAAGGTGCTGGCGGGCGAGCTCGGCAGCGCCAAACCCTACATCGACATCATGCACGACCAGATCGGCGACTCGCTGGCCGAATCGGAGCGCGAAGTCGTGGCTGCCATCGAGCAGATCGGCCGGCTAGTCGCCCGGTCCGATGAGCAACGGGAGCATATCGCCCGTTCCGTCAGGAGCGGAAGAGACTTGACGGAGAGTACTCATGAGCGGGTTGAACAAAACAAGGAAGTCATCGCCGCCATCGAAGCGCAGCTGCACGGGCAGAACCAGGAGATGAGGTCCAACTTCGCGCGCATTCGGAAACTTTCCGGCGACGTTTGCGCGTTGACGCCCTTGGTCAAGCTCATCACTTCCATCGCCCAGCAGACCAATCTGCCGGCCCTGAATGCCGAGATCGAAGCGGCGCGGGCCGGAGACGCCGGCCGCGGCTTCTCGGTGGTTGCCAATGAGGTACGCAAGCTGGCCGTGATGTCGTCGAAAGCTGCCGCCGAAATATCCGACGAGATCAACTCCACCTGCAGGAAAGTGGCATTGGAGATGACCGAAGCCGAGGCCGCACTGAATAAGTTCGAGTCCGACAACTCCATGAGTCATCTGGTCCGGGACCTGAGTGCGATGCAGCAGGAGTTCTCGAAGAACGGAGAATTGCTTTTGCAGGTGATCTGTGAGGTGGAGGAAAACTACGCACAGAGCGTGACCCGGCTTTCCGAGGCGCTCGGTCACATTCAGTTCCAGGACGTGATGCGGCAGAGGATGGAGCATGTACAGCAAGCGCTGGTGGAGATGCGCGACCACACTCTGCTGTTGAGCGAAAAACCGCAATCCCTGGACTGGGACGGCCAGCTCGACACGACCTTCAAGAAGATGCTTGACACGCACCTCGGCCGCTACCGCATGGCCAGCCAGACCGTGACCCACCTGGCCGTTTCCGGCGGCGAGGCCACAAGCGACCACAGCCGGCCCGCCATCGAACTGTTTTAGGACACCGCTCCGATCGCAGGGTCGTTGCGATCCAGGTCTGGAACCACAAAGTTGTCGCAATGCTTCCTTAGAGAAACTTAACCAGTAATTGTCCGTTTTCCACTCTCGAATTGCTCACACGCAGTCGATGACTGGCTTGGGCGGCCCGGCCGAGTTTGCCGCGCCTGGCGCCAGATCCAGGCCCGATGCAGTCGAACTTCGGCCGAACTTCAGCCGAATGTCAGCACGGATCAGCACAAGAGGGGAGCCCGAGATGAGCGTAGTCCTCACTCACGGGGAAGATTCGAGCCTTGTCCACCTTAAAGGCGCCATCGACATTGCGGACGCGGCGGAACTGAAGACAGTTCTTCTTGAGGCGCTGCGGCGGGGAAGCCCGATCGAAGTGGCTCTGGACAGCGCCACCAGTCTGGATGTTACGGCGGTGCAGTTGCTTTGGGCGGCGCAGCGCGGAGCCCAAAGTGCAGCCGTTGCTCTCCATTCCGCCGGGCCAGTTCCGGAGGCGGTCTCCGCCGCTTTGGCCGACGCGGGACTGAAAGAACATCTTGCATTTTCATAGAATGGGTGATTTACCAGACAATGGCTCCGTCGATTTCCAGCAACGCCGACCAGTTCAAGGAGAGCTTCCGTGAAGAAGCCCGCGAAATTCTTGTGGAGCTGGAGTCGGCGCTGCTGGAGTTGAACGAGAACCGTGGGGACCCGGAACTTGTGGGGCGCATCTTCCGCGGACTGCACACCATTAAGGGTTCCGGGGCCATGTTCGGCTTCGAGCGCATGGCCGCGTTCACCCATGACCTGGAGACGGCCTTCGACGAGGTGCGCAACGGACGGCTGGCCGTGGGTTCGGAACTGGTGGATTTGACGTTGTCCGCGCTGGACCAGATTCGCGCCATGCTGGAAGAGGAAGCGGGCGGCGCCAGCCCCGCCGATTCGGCCGCTTGCGCAGGCATACTCGAGAACGTTCGGCGTCTGGCCGGCATAAAGGAAAGCGCGCCGCCGTCAAAGAAGGACAAGGCGTCCGATATCCCCGCTGTTGCCGCCGGGCTACTGCGCAGCTGGCGTATCCGCTTCGCTCCCGGGCCCGCAATGATGCTGTGCGGCGCCAACCCGCTGCTTCTGGTGCGCGAACTGCGGCAACTGGGCGGGCTCTCGGTCAGGGCCAGCATGGCCGCGGTCCCGCCTCTCGTCGAACTGGATCCGGAGCGCTGTTATGTCTCCTGGGAGATGGTTCTGTTGACGGCCGCGGGCCGGGACGCCATTCGCGATGTCTTCATCTTTGTCGAGGACTCCTGCGAACTCGTCATCGAGCCGGACAAAGAAACCGCGGTCGAGGTGGGTGCGGCAGCGCCGCATTGCGAAACCGATTTGACCGCGAAGGAGCTCCAGGATAAGCGTGCAGGACCTCCCGGCCGCCGCACCTACGACACACCGGAAAACGCATCGAGCCTGCGTGTTCCCGCGGCCAAGCTGGACCAGTTTGTGAACTTGGTGGGCGAGCTGGTTACGGTGCAGGCCCGGTTGAGCGAGATCTCCGCCCGGCGCGACGACGCCGAAGTGGCTGAGGTGTCGGAAGAGGTCGAGCGTCTGACCTCGGCTTTGCGCGAGAGCTCGATGAACATCCGCATGTTGCCGGTGCGGGCCACCTTCGAAAAATTCAGGCGCTTGGTCCACGACCTGGCGCGCGACCTGGGCAAGGATGTCGAGCTGACCATCGAAGGCGCGGATACGGAACTGGACAAGACGGTGATCGATCAACTGAGCGATCCGCTGATGCACCTGATCCGCAACAGCATGGACCATGGGATCGAGTCGGCGGAGCGGCGCGCCGCGCGCGGCAAGCGCCCCACGGCCACAATTCACCTTTCCGCGCGGCATTCGGGGGCCAGCGTGCTGATCGGGGTCTCCGACGACGGCGGCGGAATCGACGCCGAGGCGGTGCGCAAGCGCGCGGTCGAGAAAGGGCTGATTGCCGCCGGCGCTGAACCGACCGAAAACGAGGTCTTCGCGTTGATCTTTCAGCCGGGGTTCTCCACCGCCAAACAGGTGACCGACGTCTCCGGCCGCGGTGTGGGTATGGACGTGGTCCGTCAGCGGGTGGAAAGCCTGCGTGGCGCCATCGACGTAGCCAGCAAGCCGGGCCTGGGAACCAGCGTGACCCTGCGCCTGCCGCTGACCATGGCCATCATCGACGGGCTGCTGGTGGGTGTGGGGGACGCGTGCTTTGTGCTGCCGCTGGCCACCATCCTCGAGTGCATCGAGCTGACGCGCGGCGACCTCGAGCGGGCACATGGCAAGCAGGTGGCCAATGTGCGCGGGGAGATGATCCCCTACATCAGTCTGCGCCGGCACTTCAGCATCTCCACCGAGCCTCCGGAGATCGAGCAGATCATGCTCGTGGAAACAAGTGAGGGCCGTTTTGGGTTTGTGGTGGATCGGGTGCTGGGCAACTGTCAGACCGTGATTAAGAGTCTGGGCCGGTTCTATCGTCAGGTCCAGGTGGTTTCGGGCGCCACGATTCTGGGCAACGGCACCGTGGCATTGATTCTCGATCCGGAACGGTTGGCGCGCGATGCCGTGCGCGCTGAGCGGTCGAGCGCAGGAGGGCGCGGATCCGCATCCGGGAGAAGCCGCCGAAGCGACGGAAACTCTTTCAAATCCTTTGAAGGTATCGGCAGCGCTGGACCGAGCGCCAGCGCAAGTCAATGGGCAAACTAACCAACGAGTTCTCATGCTCTTCCCGTCACCAAGCGGATGCCAGGCAGATCGGCTTGCCGGCGGATCGCGGATTGAGCAGAGAAAGATCGGGAAAGAATGGGGAGGATTTCATGGGAACAGCAGTGTTGAGTGAAAGCCGGAGGCATGGCGCCGGCAATGGACACGGCAGCAACGGGCACGATGACGAAGTGCAGAGAAGCCGTGAACGGTTGAGCAAACAGGTGGACCACGAGGAAGATCTCACGCTGGTATTGCAGGAGATCATGCGCCTGGTGGACGCGTCCAAGGAAGGCCGTCTGAGCGAGCGCGGCAAGGCGACTATCTTTAACGGCATGCAACGCGAGATCGTCCAGGGTGTGAACGAGATGCTGGACGCGATTCTTCTGCCTATCGCCGAAGGCAATCGCGTTCTGGCCCAGATTTCGGCGGGCAAGATCGACGAGTTGATCGCGCAAACCTACAAGGGCGATCACGAAAAGATGAAGGTCGCGGTCAACAACGTGGCCATCGTCACGCAAAGCCTGCAGAAGGAACTGGCGCGGCTGATCGAGGCTTCGAAGGAAGGGCAACTCTCCGATCGCGGCAAGCCGGAGCAATTCCAGGGTGCGTTCGCCGAAATTGTGCGCGGCGTGAACACCATGCTGGACGCGATCCTGCTGCCCATCGGCGAAGGCAACCGCATTCTGGCGCAGATCTCCGCAGGCAAGATCGACGAGTTGATCGCCCATACCTACAAGGGCGATCACGAGAAGATGAAGGTGGCGGTAAACAATGTGGCTGTAGTTCTGCAAAGCCTGCAGAAGGAGCTGGCGCGGCTGACCGAGGCCGCCAACGCCGGCAAACTCGCCGAGCGCGGCCATCACGATCAGTTCCGCGGGGCCTATGAGGAGATTGTGCGCGGCGTCAATGCCGTTCTCGACGCCGTCATCACGCCGCTCAACGTCTCCGCGCGGTATGTCGATTTGATCAGCAAGGGAGACAATCCGCCGCTGATCACCGACACCTACCACGGCGATTTCAACCTCATCAAGAACAACCTGAACACGCTGGTCACGGCGATGAACGAAATCACCACCGCGGCGGACGAGATCGCGAATGGAAACTTAACCGTGGACATTCGCGAGCGTTCGGCGCAGGACAAGCTGATGCAGGCGCTGGCGTCGATGGTGAGCGGCCTGACGCGAACTGTCTCCGACATCCGTTCCATTGCCGGCGAGGTGTCGGCGGCCAGCCAGTCCATCTCCACGGCCTCGATTCAGGTGTCGAAGGGCGCGAGCGCGCAGGCGGCGGCGGCCGAAGAGGCGTCGTCGTCGATGGAGGAGATGGTTTCCAACATCAAGCAGAACGCCGACAACGCACAGCAGACCGACAAGATCGCCAACAAGAGCGCCAAGGATGCGCTGGAGAGCGGCAAGAGCGTGCTCGAAGCGGTAGCCGCGATGAAGGAGATCGCCAACAAGATTTCCATCATCGAGGAGATTGCGCGCCAGACCAACCTGCTGGCGCTCAACGCGGCCATCGAGGCGGCACGCGCCGGCGAACATGGCAAGGGATTTGCCGTGGTCGCCGCGGAAGTCCGCAAGCTGGCCGAGCGCAGCCAGAAGGCGGCCGGAGAGATCAACCAGCTCTCGGCCACCACGCTGAAGGTCTCGGAGAAATCGGGCGAGATGCTGGACAAGCTGGTCCCCGACATCCAGCGCACCGCGGAACTGGTGCAGGAGATCTCTGCGGCCAGCAAGGAGCAGGATACCGGCGCCGAGCAGATCAACAAGGCCCTGCAGCAACTGGAGCAGGTGATCCAGCAGAACGCATCGGCCTCCGAGGAAATGGCCTCGACGACCGAGGAGCTGACCGGCCAGTCCGAACAGCTGGTGAGCGCGCTGTCGTTCTTCCACACGGGAGATGAGGACGGCGGACGCGGGCGCAGAGCCGCAAGCGTCAAGACCGCGAAGCAGACTCAGGCCGTGCCGGCCATGCCGGTGAAACCGAATGGCCACGGCGTGGCGCCGGCGGCGAAGCCGGCGGCAAAGGCCGGAGTCAACCTCCGGATGGGCGAAAAACACGACCAACTGGATGCTGAGTTCGAACGTTACTGACCGCGAACGCGCGGGGCCATTGCGCCGCGCGCCCAGGGCGGACCTCCCTCGGGAGATACGCCCCAGTCTTCACTTATGAGAAAGGAGTTGGAGTATGAGTGTTAGTGAAATCACTGAGACGCGGCAGTATCTTACCTTCAAACTCGGCAACGAGGTGTTCGCCACCGACGTAGCCAAGGTGAGAGAGGTGCTCGATCTCACGCCAATCACCGCGATCCCCCGCACGCCTGATTTCATGGCCGGGGTAATCAATCTGCGCGGCAGTGTGGTTCCGGTCGTCGATCTCAGGCTGTGCTTCGAGATGTCGAAGACCGAAAACACGCGCAACACCTGCATCGTGGTTGTCGAGGTGCTGCTGGACAACGAATCGATCGTCATCGGCGCACTTGCCGACTCGGTTGAGGAAGTGATCGACCTCGAGCCGGAGCAGATTGAGCCTCCGCCGCGCATAGGAACCCATATCCGCACCGATTTCATCCGCGGCATGGGTAAGCGCGATACGCAGTTCATCATGATTCTTGACATCGATCGCGTATTCTCGGCCGAAGAATTGGCCGTGGTGCGCGCGCAGGAATCGAACCGCGCCCTCGTCGAAGCGGCTGCTTAAGAGAGGAGCGGGGCGGCTGAAATGTTTCTCCTTGGCCGCCCCGTTTCACACCATGCATAGTCGCGACGAATCCATGCCGGGCAGAGACTATTCGCGTCTTTGCAAGCTGGTCTACGCCGAGTCGGGCATCAATCTCGGCACCGGACGGAAATCGATGCTCGAGGTGCGCATCAGGCGGCGATTGAAAGACCTCGCCATCTCCTCCTACGCAGAGTACTGTGACTATCTGTTTTCCGATCGCGGCCTCAAGGACGAATTGCTGCATCTGATCAACGTGGTCACAACCAATAAGACCGACTTCTTTCGTGAGCCGCGGCATTTTGAATTTCTGACCACGAGGGCGCTACCGGAATTTTCCTCTTCAATTTTGAATCGAAGGGCATTCACCGTTTGGAGCGCGGGCTGCTCCACTGGCGAGGAGCCCTACACGCTGGCGATGGTTCTAAGCGAGTACGCGCTCGCGCATCCCGGCTTTGCGTTCAGGATCATGGCCACCGATGTCTCCACAACAGTGCTCGAGAAGGCCGTAATGGGGATCTATTCCAGCCAGGCAGTGCGGCCGGTGCCTGCCGCGCTCAAGGTCAAGTACCTGATGCGCGGCCGCGATCCGGCAGCCGACCGCGTGCGCGTCGTTCCGGAGTTGCGCCGCCTGGTCGAGTTCCGGCGGCTGAATTTCATGGACCCGGATTACGGCCTGACCGAAAAAATCGCTGCCATCTTTTGCCGCAACGTGATCATCTACTTCGACCGGCCCACGCAACAGCACATTCTGGGAAAGCTCACAAGCTATCTTGCGCCGGGCGGCTACATGTTCGTCGGTCACGCCGAAACTCTACACGATTTGGCCCTTCCGCTTATTCCGGTAGCGCCTTCTCTCTACAGGAGGGCCGATGCCGGAGCTTGAAGAATCGTTGCCGGAAGTCTATGTGCAGCCGGGCGAATCGCACCTGGTGAAGAAGCCCGCCACCTTGCGAACCCTGCTTGGCTCCTGTGTGGGAATTGCATTTTGGGTTCCACGGCTGGGCGTCGCCGCGCTCTGTCACCCCATGCTGCCCAGATTCCCACACCGGTCGCCGGACGGCATGCCCTTGTCCAAAAGCCGGCGTTATGTTGACTTCGCCATTCGCGATTTGGCTCGCCAATTCGACAATCTCGGCGCCAAGCGCGGCGAGGTGCAAGTGAAACTCTTCGGCGGTTGCGATGTGCTGCCGGTGTCAAAAAAGTCCCATAAGCCCACCGTAGGCAAGCTGAATTACGAGACTGCTTTGAAAGTGCTGGAGAGCGAGGGCTTCAGAGTGAGCGCCTATTGTTTGGGAGGCGACTGCGGCATCACGATTGAGTTCAACACCGAAACCGGAGAAGTACTGCTGAAGCGGCTTTGCTGAAGCGAGCGGCGAAAAGAGAGCGGCGAAGACGACCGGTTCGGCGGAGCGTGCGCTGCCGGGAAGGCAAGCGAAAGGACCAGGCCGATGGAAAGCCCACCCAAGATTCGCGTGTTGATCGTAGACGACTCGGCCGTGGTGCGCCAGACGCTGAAGGAGGTTCTCTCGTCGGACCCCGAGATCGAAATCATCGCCACGGCGGGCGACCCTTTCGTGGCCGCGGAGCGAATCCAGGAGCAACTGCCGGACGTGATTACTCTCGACATCGAGATGCCGCGCATGGATGGACTCACCTTCTTGAAGAAGATCATGAGCCAGCACCCGATTCCCGTGGTGATCTGTTCCAGTCTGGCCGACGAGGGCACGCAGAGCGCATTCAAGGCTCTCGAATACGGCGCGGTGGACATCATCACCAAGCCGAGGCTTGGAACCAAGCAGTATCTCGAGGAATCGCGCATCACGCTCTGCCAAACGGTGAAGGCTGCAGCCGCAGCCAGGCTGCGCATTCTCCGCCCCAGCCAGATGGTCGAGCCCAAGCTCACTGCCGACGCCATCCTCTCTCCCGCCGCTCACGCCATGGCCGAGACCACGGAGAAGGTGGTGGCGATCGGCGCCTCCACTGGCGGCACGGAGGCGCTCAAGACATTGCTCGAAGCGCTCCCCGCAGATACTCCGGGCATCGTGATCGTGCAGCACATGCCGGAACTCTTCACGCGCGCCTTTGCCAACCGGCTCGACGGCCTGTGCAGCATCACCGTCAAGGAGGCCGAATCCAACGACACCATTCTGCGAGGGCGCGCACTCATTGCGCCGGGCAATCGTCATCTGCTGCTCAAGCGCAGCGGAGCGCGTTACTACGTTGAAATCAAAGACGGGCCGCTCGTCTGCCGCCATCGGCCTTCCGTGGATGTGCTGTTCCGCTCCGCCGCGCGCTATGCGGGGCCAAATGCCGTGGGTGTCATCCTCACTGGCATGGGCGACGACGGAGCACGCGGGATGCTGGAGATGAAGCAGGCCGGCGCCGCGACTATTGCACAGGATGAAGCCACCTGCGTGGTTTTCGGCATGCCCAAGGAAGCCATCAAGTTCAACGGCGTCGACAAGGTCCTTCCCCTCGAATCCATAGCTGGCGCGGTTCTCGCCCTCACGCATTGATCTGAAACTGGCATAGGGTCCAGTGGTCGTAAGCTGAAAAAACGGCTTTTGCCGGCATTGCGGTCCGCGGTATAAGTCCGCGCATCCTTTGCGTCTCGCCTGTGGCTTCGGCGCGTTTCTTCAGCACCGTGCTTAACCGCTGTTCAAAGCTGGATCCACCGGCTTTCGCCCTTAAACGGGGGCGAATTTGGCCTCTTTAGGATCGTGCATGCGGAAATGGGCTATACGAATGCGCTTCATCTTGTCGTTCGCATCCATGTTGTAGATCACCCAATTCGTCATGATGACGGCATCGCCTTTTTTCAGTGGATGCGTTATAAATTGCGGATCATCTTTCAGGCAGTGAAATTCCGTGTAAAGTTCGACTGCCATCAGGTTCCCGCTCGCCAGAAAGTCGCGTAATTCCAGGACCTCGACCTTGCCTTCGTGCACCCGCTTGTAGTAATTGGCAAACTCCTGCGGACCATGCAGGGTTCGAGCCGGCGCCCGCGGATCCGAGAACGGGGTGAAGTACTCGACCGTAACATCGGGACAAAAATAGCTGACGAGGGCATCGTAACGTTTGTGGTTGAAATGATCGACGTATTCTTCGAATTGAGCTCTATTCATTCTTTCCTCCTGTTTCCCGGTTGGGGGTCTGTGATTGGAGTTCGGCGGCCGCAAGAGCGGAACCGGAAGTGAGCAGATCGTGTGCCGGTTGGAGCCAGTCCAGAATCGGAAGCGACTTGGCGCAAGCCCGTACACAAACCCCGCATTGAGTGCAATTGGCGGCCCAGTGTTGTTCGTCCCGGTAAATGCAGCGGCCGGTTTCGACATCGCGGTACTTAATGGCATCGTTGTAAATCTCAAAGATTCGCGGCACATCGATGCCTTCGGGACAAGGCATGCAAGCGCGGCAGGACGTGCAACGGATAGGATTCAGCTTTTGGTATGCCTCGCGAACGTTGCTCAGGAGCACCAATTCTTGAACCGAGAGGCCATCGGGTGCGGCGCTATCGGCCACGGCGATATACTCCGCTGTTTCCTGTAACGTGCGGACGTCTCCTACCACGGTCGCGATCTCCGGCAGGTTCCACACAAAGCGCAGGCCCCACTCGGCCAAGGTGCGCTGCTGCCGGGCGCCAGCCCAGACCTTAGCTACAGGTTCGGGCGGCTCGGTCGCGAGCCGTCCGCCCCGCAGCGGTTCAGTAACAACCACGGCCAACCCCTTGTCCGCGGCATACTTGATGCCGCTGACGCCGGGGTCGTGATCGACATCCATATAACTGAACTGAAACTGGCATAGGGTCCAGTGATCGTAAGCGGCAATTACAGTTCTGAGCGGCTGATAGTGATCGTGGAAGGAAAAGCCCAGCCTGCCCACCCGGGCATCGCTCATTGCCCTTTCCGCCCAACCTAGTACACCCAGCTCTTGCACCTTGGGCCAGTTTTCCCGGTTGAGCGTAGCGAGCAGCAAAAACTCGACTGTATCACTCCCTAACCAGCGGAGCTGGTCGTTTAAGTAGCGATCGCAGTCGAACGAAGAAGTCAGGGCAGAGATCGGCAGAGTGGCAGTCAGCTTGACTTTTTGCCGGTATCCATCGCGCAGCGCCCGGCTGATCAGCCGGCAGAGGCGTTCCTGCCGGACCAGATCATAGGGGTAGCCGACGTCGAGATAGTTAACCCCGGCGTCGACTGCGTTACGAATCATACTGACGGACAGATCGTCCTCGCGCGCTGACGCACTTAGCTCTGCCGCGGGCAACCGCATGGACCCAAGGCTGAATGCCGATACTTCCCAATCCGCCTTGCCGAACCGGCGATACTTCATCCTGTTTTTCCAATCGTCGATTTACGCTCAGTCCTATAGAGGGGCCTGCGATTCATACACCCCATCCGTCTCCAGCTTGATCGTCAGAACTGATCACTTTTGGTATACGACACGCAAGCAAGGAGCGGTTCGTCCTTCATTCGAAAAAGGCGAGGGATCTGTATTCGATGCTGCGCCGGGTGTTTGCCTTCAAATACTCCGGCAATCGGAACGCCGTGTGCGGGCAGCGCCATGCCCTGGTGCGATCCGAATCGTAGAATTTGAATATGAGAACCTCATTACGAATCATGTCCGGGAAATACCACCAGCGATGCGCTGAGTCGTAATGAAACACCGAGGCGGCCAGCATCTTTTCTTCGCCCGGCCACTCGCCCATGCGCGCGTTTTCATCAGGCATCTTATCAATCCGGATCATAGTGTTCGGCATGCCGTCGTCATCCTCCCTGACGCTGGTTCCGTCACAGAGCGCTAGTGGCATGTTCTGCGGTGGGGGGCTGAAGGTGCGCCAAACACTAAATGCGATAGCGCGCTTGAATCCAGCGCCGCCTGGGACATGTTGATTGTAGGCCGCCTTCAAGCGCTCTTCGGTGCCTCGCGGAAAGAAGTCGACATGGACATCTGCGGCAGGCGCCTGGGTAGGACCGCCTTCATAGGCGTCCGCCGTGCGAACGACCCCGCCCAGCAAAACCACCCGTGTGGCTCCCGTCAGCGAGCGGATCAGTGCCTCGACCTCCTTGCCGTAGATCTCGTCGACTTCAGCTTTGGCAGTAAAATCACGCACCGCGCTGGGACTGCGCACGAGTTGGAAGCCGTGCGTATCCAGAGTGATTTGTTCTTGGAAGGGACGAGCGCTGCGAATCGTCACACGATGCGGCTCATAACGTCCCGTATTGATCTCAAGGCCGGGCGCGACAAACCGCCGGTTGATATGCGAGTCATTCGCAAGATAGTTGAGATCTGCTTCAATGTCGCCAGCCGTGCTTTCAGTGAGCGGATTACTTGCCGCATGCAAGGTCATGCCCGTCTCCTTTACTGCATGATCGACGGTATGCCGCCCGTATGGAGGCAGTGCGGGCGGCGCCATGCGAATGATTCATCCCTCTCCCTTCGTGGGAAGTTGCGCTTCCACCAAAAATTATGCTTCCACCCACGGCGACGCGTGCTCGCCGCTGAGGCAGAGCACGAAAAAGCCGTAGGGTTTATCGGCCCAGCGGGTGACCAGCGGCAGATGAGGAAAGCCCTTGGGAGCTACTACGACGGTCGGCTGGTTGAAGACATGCCTCTCGTAGTTCAGTCCCAAGCCCATCTCCTGCTCCGAACCCAAAGAGTTGAGGTCGTTCGGGTCCAGCCCGACGAAGACCAGGGCCTCCTCTTCCGGATGGGTATGCGCTTCGCC
>Ga0326728_10013103_pt1 | contig 18139 bp, 11 predicted proteins | sample MB3enrmetagenome_FD_207602 | JGI IMG/M metagenome (GOLD analysis project Ga0326728, IMG submission 207602) | Lab enriched peat soil microbial communities from McLean, Ithaca, NY, United States - MB31MN | ecosystem: Environmental > Terrestrial > Soil > Wetlands > Peat | place: USA: New York... | reverse complement strand
GCTCTCCCCCCAGCCCCCTGCGCTGGCTCTTGCTCCAAGCCCGCAGAACGCCCCAGGTCTTGGTTGAAAACGCTTCCAACTTCCGCACCCGTGAGGGTGGCTCACCATCTACCCAACCGTTCCCGAAGATTCTGCAGTTCTAGGTTGACGGTTTGCGGTTCCGTGTGATATAGAAAATCCAGTTGATGCTGCGCAAAATACGCCAACTGCTTTCTGACTTCGCAAAAGCGGGTTCATGCCGATGTCTGGCGGCGGGGGCCCGCATCGCAAGTTTCGGCATGCGCGCTTTCCGTGATTGGTGATTTTCAGCGTCGCTGATGGTGATAATGCCCATCATTATCAGGAAGTAAAGGTTCGCAAGGGATCCGTGAGGTAACCAAGTGAAAATCGAAGGCCAATATCTAAAATTCGTCCTATGGAGGGAGTAAGAAAGCTGGTATGTGGGCTATTGCCCGGATTTATTTCCATGGGGCTGTGTTTGCCATGGCAATGCCGAAGAAGAGGCTTACCACCAGTTGTGTGTCTTGGTCCGCGAAGAAGTGAACGAACTCCGAAAGGCCGGCAAGGAATTCCCACGGCCCGGCAGCCGGCCAATGCGCGAAGCGGCGCTGGCTTGAGGCCAAATGCGCAGACTTGAGAAGTGCATAACGCGCTATGAGCAAGCTCGAACAAGCTGTCGATGAGTACTTGAGTGCCATCGGAGCGATTTGCCCGCGTTTGCTCTTCGCCTTGCGTGAAAGCCCGGAAGCGGTGTGGGGCGAGATCATGAGAATGGAATCGGCCTACTATGCTTTCGAGAAGGCATGCTCCGGTCTACAGGACAAATCAACCGCGGCGTGCGAAATCATGACCCTCGTCCAAGCCCTGCGCGTCCAAATGGCCAAAGGGCTCATTGACTATGAGGAGTTTGCCGCGTTCCGACAGGACGTATCGGCCATCCAGCGTTGCGCGAACCGGCCGCGAAATTCGTTCGGTGAAGAAGGCCCAAGGAGCAATCGTCGCTTGAAGATTTGCGTTTTTTACTGCTCGAACAATTTGGACGCAGGCCGGTTGGCCGATCTTGGCGAGGAAGTGGGCGGAGACACGGTCAAGACTATTGGTCTGCCCTGCTCCGGAAAAGTGGATGTGCCCTACCTGCTCAAAGCTTTGGAAACGGGCGCGGACGGTGTGGTAATTGTGGCCTGCAAGAAGAAGGAGTGCCGTCATTTCGAGGGCAGTCCGCGCGCCCACAAACGCGCCGAGGCGGTCGAATCGCTGTTGGAGGAAATCGGACTCGGCGCGAGACGGATGGCCGTCATCGAGTGCGCGCAAAGGGGTGCCGGGCAGGTCTGTGACAAAATCAAGCCGTTCATCGAACGGGTCAGAAGTCTGCCGCAAGGACGCACCCCCAGCGATGCGATGAACAAACAGGACCGCATGGTTGCATGAAAGTTTATGGCCAACTCGCCAGAAGGATCGAGAACGGAGAGTTTATCGTTACCGCCGAGCATGTGCCGCCGACCACGGCGACTCTGTCCACCACGGAAGCGGCCTTGAAAGCCTTGGGCGGCAAGCTCACGGCGGTCAACATGGGCGACAACCAACACGGCGTGGCGATGTCTTCCCTGGCCGCCTCGGCGGCGGCGCTCAAAACGGGCCTCGAGCCGGTTCTCCAGATGATCACCCGCGACCGGAACCGCATCGCCCTCCAGTCCGATTTGCTGGGAGCCGCCAGTTTGGGGATCAAGAATGTGCTTTGTTTGTCCGGCTATCATCAGACGCTGATCGGCTGTCCGGAGGCCACAAACGTTTTCGACATCGATTCCACGCAGTTTATCGCAATGACCACCCGAATGTGCGAACATGGCCTGCTTGCCGACGGGACGAAGATCGACGGGCCGTTTTCGATGTTGGTGGGAGCGGTGGCCAATCCCTTCCTGAAGCCACTGGAACTCAACTTGGTCAGGCTCCAGAGCAAAATCGAAGCTGGCGCCAGATTCATCCAAACGCATGCGGTCTTTGACCTCGACGCGTTCAGCCAATGGCTCGAGGCCGTTCGCCAAGCAGGTCTCACGAAGAAGGTCGCGATTCTGGCCAGCGTGCTCCCCTTGGAGAGTGCAGCGGAGGCCCGGAAGCTGCGGGAGACCCATCCCGATTTTTACGTCCCGGAGGAAATGATGGAAAGGCTCCAAGCCTCTGGCAACGGCGCCGGGAAACCGGGCTGGGCGATCTGCGTGGAAACCATCAAGAACCTGAAGACGATGGAAGGGGTGCGCGGGATTCATATTCTTTCGGGTGGCAAAGAAGCCGTGGTGCCGGAGCTGTTTGCGGCCGCCGGGCTCTCGTGACCGGGAGAAAGCATGCCGGAAAAATATCATATCAAGACACATCCGGTGCCGCCGCGACGGCCGCGCATCGGCAAACACGGCGTGGTGGATTGGCGCGAGGACTGCGCCCGGTGTCATAACTGCGTCAAGAAAGCCTGCGTCTATGACCGCTACAGACAGGAGGCGGAATACATTCAGAATCTCAGGGACGTGGACGCGTTGTTTTTTGACTGCATGGGCTGTTTTTCCTGCGTGCAGGATTGCACTAAGAACCTCTTGTGCCTGTCAATAAACCCCGCCTACGAAAAACTCGGGAACAGCTACTGGAAGCCCGACATCATCAAAACGACGTGGCTACAGGCTGAGACCGCGAAAATCCCGGTTTCCGGCGCGGGTTACGGTGGGCCGTTTTCGGGCCGTGGGTTTGATTCCATGTGGACGGACATGTCGGAGATTGTCCGCCCAACCCGCGATGGCATTCATGGGCGCGAGTATATCAGCACTTCGGTTGATCTCGGTAGAAAGCTTCCGTTTTTGGCTCTGAACGGAGATCAGGCTGTGGCCAGCCTGCCTCCGCTGGTCTCGATTCCGATGCCGTTGATCATTGATTTAAGTTCGCCCAAACATACGCTGCCAAAGCTTGACACAGTCATCGAACAAACCGCCGCGAGCACCGAGCTGATTGCCATCATGGATTCGCGTTATCAGCCGGCTGAGAATGCGAATCTGGAGCATATCGCGTTTTATCTGGGGCCTGACAGCCCGCCGGTGCCGAAAGAAACTCTCCGAAAGACCAGGTTGGTGGAAATAGCCGACTGCGGCACGGTGAGGGAACGCATCAAGGAAATCAAAAGTATACACCCGGAAATCGTCGTCGCCATAAGAGTCGATCTGACCGCGATGGGCATTGGGCGCGCCATCGAGCTGGCCGGGCTGGATGAAGTCGAGGTGATCCACATTGTAGCAGATGCCAACGGCAATGAGCTGACAGCGCAGAAGCCGCGATTTCTGAAGGACATGACCCGTCACATCCACACCACTCTCATTGAGAAAGGCATACGGGATGAAATTACGCTCATGGCCGGCGGAGGAATCGCACTGCCTGAGCACGTGGCCAAAGCCATCATTTGCGGCGCCGACCTGGTCACCATCAATCTGCCGCTTCTCGTGGCGCTGGAATGTCATCTGTGTGAGAGTTGCCACCCGGGCATGCCGTGCCCGGCCCGGTTGGACAATATTGACCCTAATTACGCCGTCGGCCGGATGACGAATCTGATCGCGGCGTGGCATGATCAGTTGATCGAAGTGATGGGCGCCATGGGAATGCGCGAGGCGCGCCGTCTGCGGGGCGATGTCGGCCGCGCCATGTTTTTCGAGAATCTGGAGGAGGAAACCTTTGGCAAACTCTATGGCAAGAGAAAGAGTGATTGAGGACATCCTGCCTGAGAAAACGCTGAAGACGCGCGTGCCGCAGGAAGCAGTGGAACGGGTCATCAAACCCGCGCCATCCCGCTATCGCAATGAAATTGCCAAATATACCGTCCATCGCGGCTTGGACTGCGAACGCTGCGGCAAGTGCGTGGAAGTCTGTGAATACGGCGTTCACACGAGGAATCCCGGGTATAAATACTTCGGCGAACCCAACCATTACTTGTGCATCGGACCGTCCTGCGAAAAGTCCGGGCATTATTGCGTTGCCCATTGCCCCAAGGAAGCCCTGCAAATCCGGGAGAATCCGATGTACAGGGCGCTCGGGGATGATCGCTGGACGGCCGATTTGATTTTGGCGACGTGGAGAATGGCTGAGACCGGCGAGGTGCCTCCAGACGAGTACAATTTCAATTATGAATGCGGCAATTCCGGCGGCGGTTTCGACCGGCTCAGATTCAAGTTTCCCGACAGGCCCCCGGTAAAACTCGAGGCAAGCCAGATCGACACGAGCATTTTGCTGAACAAGCGGGGCGATGGCCGGCCGGAAGTCAGAATCGATGTTCCCTGGTATGGCGGCGGCATGTCGTTCGGGTCGGTCAGTAATGTGACTCAATTATCGAAGGCCCGGGCGGCGGTGGCGTTCAATACGTTCACCTGCACCGGCGAGGGCGGATACATGGAACGGATGCGGCCATATGACGACCATGTGATTACGCAGGTTGCGACGGGCCTTTTCGGCGTGCGCGAGGAAACGATTCAGCGCGTGCCGATCGTGGAATTCAAGTACGCGCAGGGCGCCAAGCCCGGTCTGGGCGGCCACCTGTTAGGCGACAAAAATACCCCCGCCGTGGCCAGAATGCGCGAAGCGGTGCTGGGCATCTCACTGTTTTCACCGTTCCCGTTCCATAGCGTCTATTCCATCGAGGACCACGCCAAGCACATCGACTGGGTCAAGCATGTGAACCGGCACGCCTTGATAGCAACGAAAGTTTCCACACCGACCGATGTCGATATGGTCGCCGTTGGCAGTTATTCCGCGGGCACTCATATTGTCCACATTGACGGAGGTTATGGCGGGACCGGTGCCGCGCCGGACATCGCCAAGAAAAACATTGCAATGCCCATCGAATACGCCATCGGCAAGGTGCATAATTTTCTCGCGGCCGAGGGCGTCCGCGACAAGGTGACTCTGATCGCCAGCGGCGGAATCCGCACCGCCCACGATATTGCCAAAGCCATCGCCCTAGGCGCGGACGGAGCGGTCATCGGAACGGCGGAACTGGTTGCGCTGGGATGTGTGCGGTGCAGCCGTTGCGAGAGCGGACGGGGTTGTCCGCGCGGTATCGCCACAACTGACCCCGGTCTTTCCGGGAAAATGAACATTGAGTGGGGCACCCAGCGGCTGATCAACCTCTACAGTGCTTGGCAAAAGGTGCTCGTCGGAATTCTTCACCGCTTTGGCATGCGCAGCGTGACCGAAATGCGCGGACGCACCGACCTCATGGTGCATCTCGATTACACCAATGAACTGCCGGCAAAAAATTGAACAATGAATTAATAAAACGGCTTGCCGGTTCAAGAAAACGGCTGGCGGAAAGTCTCAACTATTCTTCGCCTCCAAGGAAGGAAGCGGAAGAAGGCGGTTGCGGCGTGGTCGGTTTCTGCTGCAGCGAGCCGGTGCCGGGCAGACACATTTATGAACCGTCACGCCAGATGCATAATCGCGGGAACGGCAAGGGCGGCGGCATCGCGGCCGTGGGACTCGTCCCGGAGCAACTGGGCGTTAGTCGTGAATTGCTTGACAACCATTACCTGCTGCACGTGGCGTTTATTGACACGAAAGCGCGGCCGGAAATCGAGGAGCAATTCATCAAGCCGTGCTTCGACATCGCCGCAGCCAGCCAGCTCGACAAGGTGGACGACTGGAAATCCGTGCCGGGATTGGAAGTGTTGCCGCCGGATGTTTGCCGTTACTTTGTGCGCGTCAAGTCGAACGTGCTTGATTCGTTTACTGCGAAAAATAATCTGCAACAGCTTGATCGAGGCGAGGCCGAAGACGAATTCGTCAATCAAAACAGTTTCCAACTCAACCAGAAGTATTATGCTTCGCTGGGCGAAAAAAGGGCCTTCGTGCTCTCGCATGGCCGGGACATCATGATTCTCAAGGTGGTCGGTTATGCCGAAGCCATCGTAAAGTATTACAAGATCGAGGAGCTTTGCGCCCACGAATGGATTGCCCATCAGCGGTTCCCGACCAAGGGCCGCGTCTGGCACCCCGGTGGGGCCCATCCTTTTGCGGCCGTTGACATGGCGCTGGTGCACAACGGCGACTTTGCCAATTACCATTCCGTCACCGAATATCTCAAACAGCGAAACATCTATCCGCAGTTTCTCACCGACACGGAAGTCTCCGCCCTGTTGTTCGACCTGCTCACCCGGACTTACCATTATCCGCTCGAGCATATCATCGAGGCGCTGGCGCCCACCACGGAACTGGACTTTGACCGTCTCGACGCCGAGAAGCAGAAGATTTACCGGGCCATTCAAGCCACCCATATACACGGTTCACCCGACGGCCCGTGGTTTTTCATCATCGCCCGCAACGTCCCCCGAAAGAAACAATTTCAGTTGATGGGCATCACGGACACCGCGATGCTTCGGCCTCAGGTGTTCGCTTTCTGCGACGGCGAAGTTCAGGTGGGGCTGATCTGTTCGGAAAAACAGGCCATCGACGCCACGCTCCTGAGTTTGTCGAAGGATGACAAACGGATTTGCCCCGTGGCGGACCGCTACTGGAATGCGCGCGGCGGCAGTCATACCGATGGCGGAGCGTTCATTTTCAATCTGCAGAAAGATGCGACCGGCAAGATGCGGATTACATGCACGGACAAATTCGGCAAATCGGTCCCGATGCCGAGAGGGGCCGAATCCTGCGACTTTTCTCGGGGCTTGTCCTCTTCCTCCGAATCTGAAGCGGGCAAACGGACGACTATCAACAAGGAGTTTATCCCCGGGAACAGCAGCGCGATTTTTCAATTGCTGAGCGAACAAATGCCTCGGTGGACGTTCGATGAATTCCGCTCCGCGTGCCAGCAAATCACGGATCAGGCAAAAGATCCTTCGCGGACGGCCGCGGCGATCGAGGTGCTGACGCTGCTGAACGACCGGCGATACTCGACCGGCTCGAAGAAGCGCAGCCATGTTCTTCATATCATCCACAACGAGTTGAACCAACTGTTTGGCAACATACCCAACATCGGCTCGAAAGATTCTTTCAAAGGCGCGTTCCGTCTTGTTGATTTCGAAACCCGCGAACACCTGCGAAAGCCGCGGGAGAACGAAACGATTCTCGTGATTGACGCCGCGCATTTTGCGCCGGAAGGAGATGACTGCGACGCCGCTCTGTTGGTTGACGCTTACAACAAAGGTTGGCGGCATTTCATCAGCTTCAATTGTATTGGTCAGCGATTTATTGGCTGCGGACTCGGCCCGGACACCGACGATGTGACGATAGATGTTCATGGCAGCAGCGGCGATTATCTGGGTTCCGGTCTCGACGGGCTGACGATCACGGTGCATGGGAACGCCCAGGACCAGTTGGGCCAGATCATCAAGAAGGGGAAAATGGTCATCCACGGCGACGTGGGCCAGACATTCATGTACGGGGCCAAAGGCGGCGCTGTGTTCGTGCTGGGGAACGCGGCGGGAAGACCTCTCATCAACTCCGTCGGTCGACCCAAGGTGGTCATCAATGGCACCTGCCTTGACTTCTTGGCCGAGTCCTTCATGGCGGGCGACCCTCACAACGGCGGTGGGTTCGTCATATTGAACGGGGTCAGATTCGATGATGACGGACACGTCGTTCCGCTGATCGAGCCTTATCCCGGCAGCAATCTGTTCTCACTGGCCTCGGGTGGAGCCATTTTCGTCCGCGATCCTGACAAGACTATGGTCGATCAGCAGTTGAACGGCGGCAAGTTCGCCAGATTGACCGCCAAAGACTGGGACTTGATCCTGCCGTACTTGGAGGAGAACCAAGAGCTTTTCGGGATAACCATTGAGCAGCTTTTGACTGTAAAAGGCAGGCAACTCAAACCGGCGCAGGTCTATCGCAAAGTCGTTCCCGGCAATATCAAGGCCATTGCTTCGGACGAAACCGACGAAGTTCAAGCGGAAGAACTTATCGAAGAACTGGCCGCGAAATAGCGAACATCACAGCGCGGCATAGCCGCAGCCAAATGCAAATAAATTTTAACGCAGAGATCGCAGAGCCCGCAAAGGGCCGCAGAGAAGAAAAGGCTCTGCGGAACTGTGCAACTCTTAGCGTCCTCTGTGTTAGAGAGATGTGCGCAAGTTGCGAAAGCTTTCATGGATAGTTACGAAAGGCAACGACGGTGATAACGATCAAAAGAAAGAATACAGGCGCCGGCCTGATGGCCGCTGTCGAAGCGATATCCGCCGTGGACCTGAGCGTCTGTTTCCAGTGCAAGAAATGCTCGAGTGGCTGTCCGGTGGCCAAGATCGCCAAGTCCCGGCCTTCGGAAATCATCCGGCAACTGCACTTGGGCGCGGGCAATGAACTGCTGGAAAGCGATCTCGTTTGGACCTGCGTCTCATGCGAGACCTGTTCGGCACGTTGCCCGATGGATATCAACGTCGCGGCGGTCATTGACGCGTTGCGCAAGCTGGCTATTGAACGCGGCGCCTCGAAACAGGAAGGCAACGTGCCCCTGTTCAACCGGGCATTTTTGAAAACGGTCGAAACATTCGGCCGCACTTACGAAATCGGCTTGATCGCCGCCTACAAACTCGGCACGGGCAAATTGACGAACGACACGGAAAAATTCCCCACCATGTTGGCGAAGGGAAAAATCGCGTTGCTGCCTTCGCTTGGCGGCGACCGAAAAACCGTGAGACGCATCTTTAAGAAGACGAAACAAAACAAAGGGGCCGAACCATGAGATACGCGTACTATCCAGGGTGCTCGGCCGAATCCACCGCCCGCGACATGCACCAATCCACACAGGCGGTTGCCCGCGCACTGGGAATTGATTTGCAGGAACCGAAGGGATGGACTTGCTGCGGCGCCACCGCTGGCCACCAGACCGACCGCCTGCTGGCCGTGTCCCTGCCGGCCGCCAACCTGACCAAGGTGCAGGACATGAAACTGGACATGCTGGTGAATTGTGCCGCCTGCTACAGCCGGATGAAGGTGGCCAACCACGAAATCTCGGCTCATCCGGAAATCCGCAAAGGCGTCCGCGAAGCACTGGACCGGGATTATGATGGCTCGGTCAAAGTCCGGCACCTGCTCGAAGTGCTGCTTGAAGACGTGGGACTGGAGGCCATCGCCAATGCCTGCAAACGTTCGCTGAATGGCCTCAAAGTGGCCTGTTATTATGGGTGTCTGCTGGTTCGCCCGCCGGAGATCCTGAAATTCGATGACCCGGAAAACCCGACGTCGCTCGACGGGATCGTGAAGGCGATGGGCGGCCAGAGCCTTGAGTGGCCCTGCAAGGTTGAATGTTGCGGCAGCGGGTTGTCGCTTTCACGAACGGGTGTGGTGCTTCAGCTCACGAGTTCGATTCTCGACATGGCCTGCCGCGCGGGCGCCGATTGCATCGCGGTCAGTTGCCCCATGTGCCAGGTCAACCTAGATTTGCGGCAGCAGGATATCAACAAGCAGACCGGCAAGAACTATCACCTGCCGATCGTTTATATCACCCAGCTTCTTGGACTTTGTCTTGGCATCAGCTCCGGTGAACTCGGGTTCAACAAGCTTATGGTCCCAGCCTCAAATGTTCTGGAAAAGGTGGCGGCAAACAGTCATGAGTAAATCCGACGACAAGAAGATTGGCGCTGTGCTGGTGCAGGGCGGCGGCATTGCCGGCGTGCAGGCGTCGCTCGATCTGGCCAACAGCGGCTTCAAGGTTTACCTCGTCGAGCGCGATGCCGCCATCGGCGGCATGATGGCGCACTTGGACAAGACTTTTCCGACCGGTGACTGCGCCACCTGCATCGTCTCGCCCAAACTCGTTGAATGCGCCCGAAATCTGAATATCGAAATAATGACCCTTTCGGAATTGATTGATCTGGAGGGTCAACCGGGTCATTTCAAAGCGACGGTCAAGCGGTATCCCCGATATGTTGACGAAGTCAAGTGCACCGGTTGCAGTGAATGCACGCAGGTTTGCCCCGTGGACATTCCGGACGAATTCAACCGCTGTCTGGGGACCCGCAAGGGCATTGCCAAACTCTACGCCCAAGCCACCCCGAACATTTTTGGCATTCTCAAAAACGGCCACTCGCCCTGCAAGCTGAAGTGCCCGGCCAAGGTAAACGTCCAAGGCTATGTCCAGCTCATCAAGCAAAAGGAATATCTCAAGGCGGTCGAGCTTATCCGCCAGCGAAACCCGCTTTCAGCCATCTGTGGCCGTGTGTGCACGCATCCATGCGAGTCCGAATGCACGCGGGGCAAGGCCGACGATCCCATCACCATCCGGCTCCTGAAACGGTTCGCCTCCGACAAGGAGATGGAAATGCTCGAGGCAGGCAAGCTGGCCCTGCGGGAGGAAAAAACTCCCGCGCCCGAAGCCCAAAAGGTGGCAGTGATCGGCGGCGGCCCGGCCGGGCTTACAGCAGCCAATGACCTCGCAGATGCCGGTTTTGCGGTTACGGTTTACGAGGCGATGCCCGCCGCCGGCGGCATGCTCCGTTACGGCATTCCCGAGTATCGGCTGCCGAAAAAGGTGCTGGATCACGAAATCGAAATCATCCGCCGCAAGGGCGTCAGGTTCGTCTATGACTGCCGCATCAGCAAGGACATCACCTTCCAGGCGCTACGCAACGAATATGATGCCGTCTTCGTTTCGGCGGGGGCCCAGAAAAGCCGCAAGCTGGGCGTAAACGGAGAGCAACTCACAGGAGTTGTTGATGGCGTTGAGTTTCTCAGAGCAGTCGCTTCCCACAACAAACCTGTGGTGAAAGGCACGGTCATGGTTGTCGGCGGTGGCGACACGGCCTTTGACTCGGCTCGCACTGCTCTTCGACTGGGGGCAGAGAAAGTAATCATGCTTTACCGTCGTTCACGCGCAGAAATGTCTGCCACCCCATTGGAAATCGAAGCCGCTGAAAAAGAAGGAGTCAAAATTCGATATCTGGTTGCTCCATTGCGGCTGAATGAAGAAAATGGAAAGGTTTCCGCTATCGAGTGTATCCAAATGAAGCTCGGCGAACCCGATGCCAGCGGTCGTCGCCGCCCTGTTGAAGTCGAAGGCTCTGAGTTTACTCTCGAAGTCGATATGGTGATTTCCGCCATCGGACAGATGGTCGATGAGCAGTTGCTTGGCCACATCAACGTCAAAAGTGAAAATGGACGTTTCAAGATAGACCCTGTAACCGGCCAGACTTCAGTAGCAGGGGTTTTTGCAGGCGGCGACAACGTCTCGGGGCCGGCTACGGTCATTGATGCCGTGGCCGCCGGAAAACGAGTCGCCGAATCCATTCAACGGTATTTGAAAGGCAAAGATTTGTTGGGCGGTCGTTTCGAGGATTCCCTCCGACCGATTCCCCCGGCGTTCATGCCCACGCTCGACAAGGTCGGGAAAAAGTCCCGGCCCCGGGCGAAAGAACTGGCCCCGGCCAGCCGGGTGGGAAACTTCGACGAGGTTGAAATCGGGCTTACGGAGGAGCAGGCCCTCGCGGAGGCCGAACGGTGCCTGAATTGCGCCCTGTGTTCGGAATGCAACCGGTGCGTCGAAACGTGCAAACAGCACGCCATTGACCACGCCATGCGCGAGCGGACGGTAACCCTTGACGTGGGTTCGGTCATCCTGACTCCGGGTTTCAAGGAATTCGACGCTTCACGCAAAGGTGAATTCGGTTACGGCCGCCATGCCAATGTTGTCACCAGCGTCCAGTTTGAACGGATGCTTTCCGCGGCCGGGCCGTTCGAAGGCCATGTCATCCGCCTGTCCGACGGCCGCGAGGCGAAACGCATCGCATGGATCCAATGCATCGGCTCGCGCGATTCGACGTGCGGCAATGAATATTGCTCCTCCATCTGCTGCATGATGGCCACCAAACAGGCGATGGTTGCCGTCGACCACGTTGATGGGATGGACGCTACGATTTTCTACATGGACATCCGCGCCCACGGCAAGGATTTCGACCAGTATTACGAGCGCGCCCGGGCGAAGGAGAACATCCATTACATCAAGAGCATTCCTTCCCGGATTGTCCAGTTGCCCGGCAGCAGGGACCTGCGCGTTTCGTTCCTCGACGAAAACAGCCGGCTGGCACAGAAGGAGTTTGACCTGATTGTTTTGTCTGTGGGCATGGAACCACCGCACAGCATGGCGGGGCTGGCCGCCTGCCTGGACATCAAGCTCAACCAATTCGGCTTCTGCGCCACCGACCGGCTCCTACCGCTGTCCACCTCCCGGCCCGGCGTGTTCGTCGGAGGCACGGCGCAGGAACCCAAGGACATCCCCGAAACGGTCACCCAAGCCAGCGCTGCGGCTTCCATGGCCATGGAACTGCTCGCGCCAGCCCGCAACTCGCTCATCACCAAAAAGAGTTATCCCGTCGAGCATGACGTCGCCGACGAGGAACCGCGACTTGGCGTGTTCGTCTGCCATTGCGGCATGAACATCGGGTCGGTCGTGGACGTCGAGCAGGTGGTGAAACGGGTCGAGCACGAGCCCAACGTCGTTTCGGCGACCCATAGCATGTTCACCTGTGCCGATACGAGCCTATCTAACATCAAGGACATGATCCATCAACACCGGCTCAACCGCATCGTGGTGGCCTCCTGCACCCCGCGGACGCACGAGCCTCTGTTCCGCGAAACCCTGCGCGAAGCCGGCCTGAACCCGAACCTGTTCGAAATGGCCAACATTCGCGACCAGTGCTCTTGGGTGCACTCGGCCGCGCCGGAATCCGCCACCGAAAAGGCGGTTGAACTCGTCAAAATGTCCATCGCGCGGGCCCGCACGCTTTGGCCCCTCGAAGGCGGCACGCTGGCGGTGGACCAGAGCGGCATTGTCATCGGCGGCGGATTGAGCGGCATGACGGCCGCATTGGCGCTGGCCGACCAGGGATTCAATGTGCATCTGGTGGAGCAAGCCGGCCGGCTGGGCGGGACCCTCCACGATATTCACCGGACTTTTGAGCACGATGATATCGCCAGATTCGCCAACAACCTCATCGAGCAGGTCCAAAAACATCCCCACATCAAGTCTTACTTGGAAGTCGAAATTACCGGCATCAAAGGTCACATCGGCAAGTTCCACGCAATACTGGCCAAAGGCGACGCGAACTTTGAAATTTCTGGCGGCGCCATCATCGTGGCCACGGGTGGGCAAGCGGCAAAAACCGCGGAATATTTGTATGGCCGCTCCGACCGGGTTTTAACGCAGGTCGAACTGGAAAAGCGGTTGCACGAAAAAGCCTGGCCTGCGAATGGACAAAACATCGTCATGATCCAGTGCGTCGGCTCCCGCAACGAAAGGCATCCGTACTGCAGCCGCATCTGCTGCTCGATGGCTGTCAAAAACGCATTGGCCATCAAAAAACTGGATCCCGATGCCAACGTGTACGTGCTCTACCGCGACGTCCGGACCTACGGCTTCCGGGAAATATACTATAAGCAGGCGCGCGAGGCCGGAGTGGTCTTCATCCGTTACACGCCGGAGGCGCCGCCGCAGGTGGCCGACAACAACGGCTTGGTGGTCACGCTCAGAAGCCCCGACCTCCGGGAACAGCTCGCGATTGAGGCCGACAACGTCGTACTCAGCACCGGCGTGGAAGTGGATTTGAAGAACAACAAGCGCATCTCGGACATGCTCAAGGTGCCACTCAATGCCGATGGTTTCTATGGGGAAGCCCACATGAAACTGCGTCCGGTGGATTTCACCACCGAAGGCATTTTCCTCTGCGGCCTCGCGCATTCGCCGAAGTTCGTTGATGAAAACATCGCGCAGGCGCGTGCCGCCGCCGCACGGGCGGCCACGGTGCTGTCCAAGACGCACCTCGATGTCAGCGCCCAGGTCTCCTATGTGGACCAGCAGAAGTGCATATCCTGCATGACCTGTGTGACTGTCTGCCCGTATTCCGCGCCCTACTCCAACAAGGACGGCAAAGGACAGATCGAGGCTGCCAAGTGTATGGGCTGCGGCATTTGCGCCGCCGAATGCCCGGCCCGCGCCATCCAGTTGCATCACTTCGAAACCGACCAGTTCATGGTGATGATAAAGCAATTGTTCGCCGGTGAAAATGGGGAAAACGGCGCGACCACGCCCCGGGCGGCTGAAACGTTGATGGAGAAAGTTTGAACTATGGAACCCATCGTCTTTCAACCCAAGATCGTGGCATTTTGCTGCCACTACTGCGCCTATTCGTCGGCGGATTTGGCGGGATCCATGCGCATCCAGTACCCGCCCAACGTGCGCATCATCCGCACGCCCTGCACGGGCCGGCTGGAAACCGAGTATTTCATGAAGGCGCTGGAAAACGGCGCGGACGGCGTACTGGTGGCCGGCTGCCTCGAAGGCGGCTGCCATTTTGTGGAAGGCAACCTCTGCGCCAAACGCCGGGTCAATTATACCCGAGACCTGCTGATGGAAATCGGCATCGAAAAAGACCGCATCCGCATGGTCAACGTTTCCGCCGCGATGGCGCGGCCTTTGGCGGACACCATCACCGACATGGTGGAAACCGTCCGCAAACTGGGCACGAATCCAATCAAGTGCAATGGCTCACCAAAACCGGAGAACCACTCATGATCGTCGCACAAAGAAAAAACATCCCTGACCTGCTGGCCATAGTCCAAAACCACCGGAAGCTTCTCTTGCTCGGTTGTGGCACCTGCGTCACTGTCTGTCTGGCAGGCGGACAGCGTGAAGTCAGCATCATCGCATCCGCGTTGCGCATGGCGGCAAAACTAAAAGGCCTCCCCCTTGAAGTCGAAGAAGCGACGATCGAACGCCAGTGCGACAACGTCTTTCTCGAGCTGGCGGCCGACACCATCAAGAACCACGATGCCGTTCTTTCCCTGGGTTGCGGTGCCGGTGTTCAGGCACTGGCGGAGCGTTACACCGGCAAACCGGTTTACGCCGGTCTGGACACGGCTTTCATCGGCATCTTGGAGGAACGTGGAGTCTGGGCGGAGAAATGCGCAGCCTGTGGCGTGTGTGTGCTCCACCAATACGGCGGGATTTGTCCGGTCACGCGCTGTGCCAAACACATGCTGAATGGCCCGTGCAGCGGCTCCCGCGAAGACCACTGCGAAGTGGACCCCGCCCGCCCTTGTGCCTGGCAACTCATCTACCAGCGTCTCAAGGAAATCGGACAACTGGACGAACTCAAGAAGACGAAACCACCCAAAAACTGGCGCCCGAGTCTGGCTGGCGGCTGCCGCACGATCATCCGGGAGGATCACAGAGTGTGATCAGCCGGAGTGGGATCGCCCACCAGCGCCGCGCCCCTTCAAGACCAGTCCGTTGATCACCATCAGGTTCGCCGCACCGTAAGTGTTGCCCACATTCAGCGTCCCGTTGATCGTCACACCATGCCAGTCTTACTCATCGTACTTGTAAAGCGAGTCCCAATTCACTTCTTCCTCAAGAGAGCGAACGAGCCTAAAGAGAGCTACACAGAAGTCGGGTACGTTTAATTCAATCTCCCATTTAGTTGGGCCCTTGGTTCCGTAGAGGAAGATCATGCCAGTCCAAAACTCGGGCTCGTTCTCTTTAGTTGAAGTCTTCGAGTCAAGGGGGCACCATTCCAAGCGGGCATCTGTTGCATGGATTATCTTGTTGCAGGCTTCTCTCAGGTTCAGACGATTTCCGCCGGAGAGAAACTTTCCGATCTTTAACCCTTTTCGAGCTTGCCTATCGATCTTCTCAAAATCAACTTTTTGTTCGTCTGCTTTGACGCTATCTTGGAGCATCCTCAACTTGATCGCGCAGTTTATCAAGTGTTCGCTGACCGAATGTTTGAGAAACGCATAGTATTCGTACCATTCGTACTCAAGCACTTCCTCAATAACGCGCCCGATACGGAATTCCTTGCAGAAGGAGCGGTTTCCATGACAAAGATGTTGGAGCACAAGTAATCTCTCTTTTGTACCCTCAATGTCGAAGCTATGAGGCATAAAATATCCTACATCATTGCAGCCTGGAAAATCTCTCGCCAAGCGGCGGTTAGGAGTATAGCCGTGTATTGCGATCAAGCAAAAGCGCAATCTAACAATGTCACGGGAAACGCCCTGGGGAGGAGTTCAGCAGGGGCTTGGGGCGCGCCCCTCGCCACGCACATGCATGAGAAAATCCCCGCACTTCGGCGGGGGCTTTCTGCGCAGGAGAATCGTGACTTAGAAAAGGACGCAACAGGTTTCACAATGCAGCACACAATCATGAAAATCAGAATTAACCCCCAACCGAACCAGAAGCGTGTGTTTCCGATATCCCTGACGCAGGGATTCTTTGCACGTTTCTTGGAGTGGCAGTCCCCAGCTAATGCCGATCCCGGTCGGGGACGATTCCGGTCGTTCATTCTGACGGCGATGAATCACTTTCTCGCCACCGAATCTAAAAAGGCACGCGCCGGCCTGCAACCGGCTCGGCGCGTGCTCGCGAAACTGTAGGCGCGTGGGGTTGCAGGCCAAAGATGATCGACAGCACGCCAGATCGCGCGGAGGCAAAGGTCCCCGGAGGTAAGTCCCGGTGGATGCAGCGCGGAGTCTTGGGCGCAGTGTGCGCGCTGGTCGTCGGAGTTTACGCGTACACCGCCCACTCAGGCGTGTTGGAATCGTTGAGCCCGGATGCGTCTGACGCTTACTACAATTTGTTGGTGCAGGGTTTCCGCGCCGGCCAGCTCAGTCTGAAGAAACAGGTGCCGCCCGGACTCGAGCAGCTTGCCGACCCCTACGATCCGGATGCCAATGCTCCGTATCGGTCTGCGTCCTACGGGACGTACGACCTGAGCTACTACAAGGGCAGGTTCTACCTCTACTTTGGGATTGCACCCGCCTTGATCTTGTTCTGGCCATTCGTTGCGCTGACCGGCCACTACCTTTTTCACAGACAAGCCGTGGCGATCTTTTGCGCGACAGGGTTTCTGGTCAGCGTGGGCTTGTTGCGCGGGCTATGGCGTCGCTACTTTGCCGAGGTGCACGTCGGGGTGGTGGCGGCCTGCGCGTTGGCACTCGGCTTGGCGACACTCATGCCGGCGATGTTCCCGCGATCTGAGGTTAACGAAGTGGCGATCAGTTGCGGGTATATGCTGACGATGCTGGCGCTGGGGGCGCTCTGGGGCGCGTTGCACGAGCCGGAGCGGAGGTGTCGGTGGCTGGCCGCGGCGAGTGCCGCTTACGGGCTGGCGGTGGGGGCGCGGCCATCCTTGCTGCTGGGCGCGGTCATCCTGCTGGTGCCGGTGGCTCAAGCGTGGCGTGAGCGAAGACAGATTTGGGTTTTGCTGACCGCCGCGGCGGGCCCGATCGTGCTAATCGGATTGGGGCTGATGCTCTATAATTATCTGCGCTTCGACAGTCCGCTGGAATTCGGTCAGCGCTACCAGTTGGCCGGAGTCCGACAGGATACGGTGCAACACTTCAGTTTGGGTTATCTCTGGTTCAACTTCCGGGTCTATTTTCTGAAGTCGGTGGGCTGGAGTCGGCATTTTCCTTTTGTGCAGAGTATGACTGTGCCGTCCCTACCGCCGGGCCATGGCGGTGTGGAGAAGCCTTTCGGCATCCTAATGAACGTTCCGCTGGTGTGGCTGGCGCTGGTGGTGCCGCTGGCTTGGCGCGGCCGGTCGGCGGAGACGCGCTTCATCCTCTGCGGGTTCATTGCGGCGGTGGCCCTGTTTTTCGCGATTAGTGCACTGACTCTTGGTCTGTATTACTTCGCTTCCAGTCGCTTTGAGGTGGACTTTCTGCCCACGCTGGTACTGCTGGCCGTGATTGGCATTCTCGGACTGGAACACGCGCTGGCCCCGACCTCGGGGTCGGGGCTGGTTGACCGTCCGGTCTGGCGGGGAGCGGTGCGCTGTGGCTGGGTCCTGCTGCTCGGCTTCTCGGTGGCGTTTAACCTGTTTGCGAGCGCTGAGCATTATGCCGAGGAATGCGACAACCTAGGGGCGGCCTTGGCGCAAGCGGGCCGGGTGCAGGAGGCGATAAGGCAGTACGAGCAGGCGTTGCGGATCAAACCCGATCACGCCGAGGCACACAACAACTTGGGGGTGCTCTTGGGGCAAGCGGGCCGGGTGCAGGAGGCGATAAGGCAGTACGAGCAGGCGTTGCGGATCAAGCCTGATTTCGCTGGGGCGCACTACAACCTCGGCGTCATCTTGGGGCAAGCGGGCCGGGTGCAGGAGGCCATTGGGCATTACGAGCAGGCGTT
>Ga0326728_10013100_pt1 | contig 18141 bp, 23 predicted proteins | sample MB3enrmetagenome_FD_207602 | JGI IMG/M metagenome (GOLD analysis project Ga0326728, IMG submission 207602) | Lab enriched peat soil microbial communities from McLean, Ithaca, NY, United States - MB31MN | ecosystem: Environmental > Terrestrial > Soil > Wetlands > Peat | place: USA: New York... | reverse complement strand
AGCCTTAACCAGGTTATTAACTAAGCTGAAGCAGTACGACCCTGCGACTGATACCGACAGACTTTTTAGCCCGAACAGACATCCTGAAAAGATGGTATCATTTTTGCCTTAATACTAATTCGACACGTCCGTTGAAATGCGCGGCTTTGAGGAAGAGCAACAATAATCCTATTCAAGCCTGAATCGAATCCCAGTCAATCTGAATAAATATGCTTTTGGGTATGATCATGCGCGGTTGACTCCTACCGGTGTTTTCTTTTAGCCCTTCTTCATGTCCTCGCGCGAGTGAATTCTTCCCGTTTTTGAAAACTCAAGACCTCATTGACCATTGCCGTTAAGCGCTGAATTAAGAAACTCATTGACTTTGGTGACGTACTCCACCGGATAGTTCCGGTAGGTCTGGACATGCGGAGTGGCATCAACTTCCCAGAGAACGTCGGCCGAGTTACCGGATGCCTTGTCTAATGCAACATCGTCAGCAGTAGAAACTAAATCATCATCTTGCTCATGGATAAAAAAGATAGGACATTGAATCTTGCCCACCACGTCAATGGGGTTAATCTCTTTGTAACCATAAAACACTTCTGCAGCAATCCGCACTGCCGGTAGGAAAACATCGACCAGTGGCCGCGGAATGCCATGGTTCGCCGCCTGGTTATAGACCATGCTCTCCACGCTGGGGAAACAGGCGTCAAGCACCAGTGCGCCGATTTTATTTTGACTGGCGAAGATACAGGCGTTGGCGGCCCCGGAACAAAATCCGATTAGGCCGATTTTATTAGCAGGATATCCCATGTTTTCCAGATAATCAATAGCGCCGCCGATGTCTTTATTTTCGTTGGAAAGAGAATGTGCTGTCCCCCCAGAATCGCCCCGGCCGCGCAAATCAAATAACAGAATGTTGTAACCTTGGTGCTGCAGATCGTGTGCCAAACTCAAGGTATCAACCACCGGGTCGACGCGGTTCTGGAATCCCCCGTTGATTAATACCAGGACAGCTTCTCCTGACGACGGAATAAACCATCCGTCAAGTGGCACTTTATCCACACGGCTGTAAAATGATATGTTCTGAAAAGTCAGACCGACCGAAGCCGGAGATGCAATCAGCGGCAGACGCGGGATGCCCATGGCAGCTGCCGCGCCAAGAACGGATGTGCCCATATACACGGCCATAATAACTGCTAAACATGTGACAACTATCTTTATTCCGCGGCGTCGGGCCTGAGTCAATTGCAAAATAAACTCCCGGTAAACTTAAGAGCCTGAATACACGATAAGTAGGCAAACACCGCTGTAATACCCACTGTAATACAATCGGACCTATTCACTATCGGTTCAAGCCGTTTTCACCATATTATCTCCAGTGTTTACTCTTGGTCAAGCGGATACCCGCAAATATCAGTTTATCATGCATGCGAATTTGCCGGTGGCATAAGGCAAACGCATCAGTGTATAATTTGTCCAGAATCCTGGACCGGGAGAACTATTTGGACACGGCATCTTTAGTATTTGGCGTTCTTGCCATCTTTTTTTGGCCGGTGCCGTATGCCGGTTTTCTGGTAAGTATTTTAGGTATTGCGATAGGCTTAGTGGTGAGACTGCAGCATAAAAGCAGCATAGCGACGGCCGGCATCATTCTCTCAGGAGTTGGTTTACTCGTTACCTTGATAAACCTGAAAGTCGGGATCTTGGACGTAATTCTCAGAAAATATTTCAATAATTGATATTGACCTGCCGCCAAAGGTTTAATTGCTATCAAGGTGGGGATATCAGAAACGGCAGGGCATAAATATGTTTCCGGCTGAATCGGAAATAGGGATCGATTGGCTGCATTGAGAGATCATTTTTCTGCCGTATCCAGACCGCGGTGATGTTAGCTGGCTAAACTGATGATAACAATTCCGGCAGTCATCAAAGCGATCGCGATGACTTTTAATAAGGCTGTTTTTCTGTTCAGACGATCATTGATAATACTGGGAAAGAATCGGCACAGAACCAGGGTAAAAATAAAGACAAAAGCGGGCCGGATGTTCAAAATGGCATTTACCAGCGATACGGGATCGATTCCCATGGCGTTAAAGGCAAGAATGCCCGAGATAATGCCGATGCATTGGTCGCCGGCGACGAATAGGAATTTTTGAGTTCGCTGCCTTAGATTCTTTAGTTCCGACAAATGTCCTTTTAGCACGGCATAGGTCAAAACCAAGGTGCCGATGCAAACCCCATTGATACCATACATATTCCAGAATGACATGGTTTCCAGTGCATATTTAGAGCCGATGGCGGCAATTGCGCACATTAATGCGACCATGCCCAATATGAAAAATGATTTCTGCAGTTTAGCTTTGTGTTTGGTGCCATCAGTTTGCAGGGAAATCAGCACGGCTCCGATGACAGTCATCAGAATTGCCAACCATTGCCAGTAACCCAACATTTCCCCTAACAGGGGAACAGATAATAAAGCGACAAAGATAGGACCGCTGCTAATGACAGGAATGACTCGTGATACTTCACTTTGGCGCAAGGCATTTAGAATGAGGACACTGGCAAGAATATTGAGAATCCCGGAACCAACAGCCACTAGGATGTTATATGGGCCGGGGTTTTCATGGAAGGGAAAGAAAACGAATAAAATAAAGGCGACAATAAGCTGAGAAAAACCCACTTGCGACAAGGGAACTCGGACTGAGACTTGCGATTCCCCCGATAGGTGAAACCACATCGGGAACACCGCCCAATCTTATAACTCCAGCCTGATTAAGAAATTTAGCTTTTATTATGCAACAACCCAGAGTTTAACAACTTGGCTAAAAGTGGTATCATTCTATGCGATAAAGGAGCAACGATGATGGCAAGCCAAATGAGATGGCCGCCCAACCACACCGATTTGATTGACAAGGCACTAAACTATCTCAAAGAAACCCACCCTGAGGATTACAATGGTATGTCAACTCAGAGACGTAGCAAATACGCAGAGGAAGCAGCGAACAGGACGGAAGGGTGCGCTAAGAGTCTGTTGGCTAAAGGTAAACCCGAGAGCGAAGCGTGGGATACGGCAATTAGACAGGAGATATTGGGAAAGGACAAAGTTTGAAGATGCCATGATTAATATATTCTTCATGGCAAGGAGAGTAACATGGGAAATCAAACATTATCAGAACCAAATTTTAAGTTATGGTTATTATTCGCTTCAATACACCACAAAATGGTCTCTTTGAGAGAAAATGAATTGAAGCCTTATAATATCACCACGGGTCAACTTCGTATGTTACGAATTATCGAGAGTCTTGGTTCAAAGGCAATTTTATCTGAAGTAGCGAAGATAGTGGAACGAAAACTTGATGTGATTTCCCGTCAAGCCTCTATGATGGAAAAGGACGGATTAATCACGAGAATCAGGGACAAACCGAAATCAAGTCTTTTAAGATTGGAATTAACCGATAAAGGACAAGAATTGCTCAAAACAATTAACAGTAGTCAAGGATTGAATGAAGTGTTGTCGGTTCTAACCGAGAAGGAACGCCAACAAATGTCTTCAGCGTTAAAGAGAGTGTTAACAAAGTTGAATAAATATTCCACCGAGAAACATGAAAACTGAAGGGCACCTAATACAATTCAGGCAAAGCAAAACTCAATACCAAACAAGTGAAAACGTTGGTGCCGAGGTGAATGGATAATATGGGAAATCACGATGATCGGGATAACGAAATGTTGCATAGTGCTGATTAGTCCGTCTTGGCTCTATCAGTTAACTTAACCGGCTGTGATTCAATTCAAATCATCACGGGGCAGAAATATACACTGAATGTCATTCCCAGCCCCGGAAATAGTGGCAGCGGAGATGTTAACCTGGGTTTTGGCAAACATGCATATTAATTGCAACTCTGAGTTCGGGAAGCCAGTTTCTCTCATGGGGAGGGGATTGGAGCGGCAACACAAATAATTTGCCAGATCTGGTTTATCAACCCACTTTAACTGTTCAAATGAATGCCAATAGAACCATCGAAGTTAACTTCCTTCTATCCTATACATTAACGCTGGTGGTCAACGGTCAGGGCGTCAATCCACTTCCACCTGCGATTACAGTCAGTGTGGTCAGCATTAGTGGAGATGGCCCCAAGCAAGGCTTTGCGGGAGTTATGGCCAGTGGCCAAACACAAAATTATTTCGTGGGGCAGGGTGTCACTATCACAACAAGCGGAGGGGGTGAAGGACCATCGGGCGACGACGTTTTGGGCAGTCAAACTGCACCTGCTTATGGCACCCGTTTTGAAGGGTGGTCAGGGAATGTATTGGGCGTAGGGGCTAATGCAACTTATGTTTATGGTGCATCTCCCTCTTCGATTGACACATCTCAAAATAACTACACATCTCAAACCATCACTGTCCACATGGCAGCCAATACAACATTGCCCACCAATTGGTATACCTATGATGAAAATGCCCCAGTACCCTGAACATAATTCATCCGCCGCAGCCTAGCTGATTTCATTCGGATACCCCAAAAGTAAAAAATAAAACTGTTGGGAAAAGTTCTACCTTTATCGCCCATGGCTCACCCTTTAGGGATCGAATTAGTTTTTGTTGAGATAGGATATCTATATTGTGCTAGAACGGAGTTGCCGCTAGCTATGTTGACGATTTCTATTTGGCAGGCAGATCAGTTCCGGACTATTCACGGGGATTTACTGCATGTAATAACTATCTTGAGCAACGTTCAATTAAATCGCATTGATGTTATACTAAAAATAATGAAAGCAAAAATGGATCTGGCATCGCTGAAACTCCCCGTCCTCCTTTTGTCGGTTTAATGGTCAGAGTCGCGAAAAATGTTTATCTTCGGACATGTGGGGATTACCTTGGGCGCTGCAACGGCCGTTAGCGCCGGTATTGCCAAATTGCGAGTTTCACTGCAAGTACCACCAGCCGTTAATGCGAAAACGCTCCCGGCCAATAAAATCAAAGATAAACCCGGATCAATTTCCGAGCGCATCGGACTGGCGGCTTTGTCCCGATTTTTAGACATCCGCATTTTGATGATCGGGGCCTTGGTGCCGGATATCATTGACAAACCGCTGAGTTTCCTGGGGTTTGGCAACGGCAGATCGATTACCCACACTTTACTGGTGTTTTTGATCGTTTTATCCGTGGCCATGTATCTGTGGAGATCTCGCAAGCGGACTTGGTTGCTGGCCATCGCGATTGGCATGTTTACGCACTTGATTTTCGATCGCATGTGGGAAACGCCCCACACTTTGTTCTGGCCTTTTTATGGTTGGGCTTTTATGGCGGCGACACATAAGATCGGTTTGGGGCAATTTAGCGTCTGGTGGAACATGCTGTTTACTGATCCCTATGTATATGTCTCGGAGATAATTGGATTTTTAATATTCGCTTCTTTTGCCGGCATTCTACTATATGAAAAAAAGCTCAAAGCCTTTCTATTACGAGGAATAGTCTAGATAACCGAGAGCCAGTATTCCCCTTGTGACACATAATTAAATCTCGGGCATTGCTATAACAGTACCATTGAGACTGCCGGAAGGTACCATTTCCCGAAACCTGTTCTGATTGGCCTGATTGACATTAAAGGAAAACGGTGACGCGTGTTTTCCGCTGAAGAGCAACGTCGTGTGTGCAAATAAATTATTAAAACGGTGCTGGTCTAAACCAGACAGATTAAAACGTTATTTCAAATAATGGCGTCAACATTTTTATGGGTACTGAGGATCGGGTCCGTTTTATCCTTATCCCTTTCCTATACTAGCCAGACCGAAAATTATCCACCCGAAGATATCCATGATGGCGCCTACGATAATTGCTGCCAATCCCCCATAATAAATCTGCTCAAACTGTTGCTTGTATGAACCAACAGTTTTAATATTAGTGGGACTATAAGCTAACCGGAAATAGATTCCGGTACCAAAAATTAGCAGACCCAGGACAAATAATGAAATTCCTGTGATAGTTAATAATTTATTTTTACTTTCCCTTCCTGTCACAAAATACCGTTTCAAATCCCTTAACGGCAAAAGCTCCCTCAATTCATCATAGAACACTTTTATGTCTTCCCGACCCAATGCAAATAACTGAATAGAAGGATTATCCTGTGCAACAAACTTGAGCAACTCATCTTCGGATTGGCCTACTTGGGTGAAAATTAAATCGCCTGATGGATCGTTAAGACGCTCAAACCAACCTACTTTTGTCAGTAGAAAAATTCTTCCCTCTTCCGGGTCATTCGGATTTGTCGCGAAGACTTTGAATGGTCGAACGCGGAACTCATTTCTGCGTGTCGCTAAGTTAACTTGTCGATTATTGTGGGTTGGATTATTACGGATTGGACTACTACGGATTACTTTTTCAGGCTTTTGAGACCGCGGCCGCTTCGCAATTTTTACGTACAAATACCCCAGCAGCATTCCCAGGCCCACACATGCTGCTAACCCCACCAAAAGGAATAAACCTATCAGCCACCAATTCATCGTTATTTAACCGAGAGGTTGCAACTAATCAACTAGGATCACCGCAGTCGCAACCATCATCGCCCTTTTCCCCAACTCAGCTTTGTTTTCATTTTCCTAGGTTTCTAAAAGGCCTATCAAAGATTTCTAAGAGAGGACATGCTGCCAAAAAATTTCGTTACCCTTCGGGATCAGGTTCGTTGAGGTTGAGGTACTAACTCTTGTTCTGTTTTCTCTTCAAATGTTTACCTTCGTCGCTTTTGATGTGCCAGGTATAGTCTCTTGATTTTGAAGCGTTCTGTTGGAAGTGAAATAGCTGGCTATGTTCGCTATCTATTCCCGACCTTAATTTTTATTGGCTGAACTTTCATATGAATCAAAATATTATAGGTCATTCTCCCGATTTTTTCAAGGTCGCGGCAATATTTGACCGTCGATTTCACTGTTAGTTCCCTTTCGCCCAAGTGCCCAGGTAAGGATTAGGGTGTTTGTTTGAGTATTACCGATTTTGTTACAAATTACATTATTTCATAGGATACCAAATAATGGAAGGTATTATGTTCTAGTCGATGAAATTAGTTTTTTGAATAACCACTTAATAGTAAAAACGGTGATGAGCCTCCATTTCTGAGTGCCCACCGAAGATTCTTAATGACGGAATACATTGTGAAAATAGCTGCTTTAGGCCAACTGCACGATTTTATAAAAATGTGAAATGAGACTGTTGAAAAATAATAAATCTTCGAGAGTTGGGTTATACCCAACAAGAAATTGGGGATATATTGGGCGAATCACAACAAACAATTAATTACTGGTTTAAGATAGTTCCCGAATTCATGTCTCTCAAATTTTGTAAACCCATGTCTACCAAAATTTGTAAACAGAACATTTTACCAGTCTCACGTGTACAAAATTTGGATATTACCCTATATCCCTGCCAGTACGAGAAAACGGTAAACGAAAATTTTGTCTTTCTAACCACTGAGCTAATTGCCCGTAAGATAAAATCAAAAAAGCGATTATCTCTCTCAAAGGCGGCCATAATATCAATGTTAGTATGATTCGGGATGTTAGCTTCCTCCCAAATGCTGCAAAGCCAATTTAACCTTTTGCTCCAAACTCAATTTTTGACCTGATGGCAATGTGCCAACCGCTCGCGTAGCTTCAGCAACGGAATAGCCCAGGGAGATTAAAGCAGTCACCGCATCGGCATTTTCCTGGGCGGCCTTGCCAGCCGGAGCAGAAATCAGCACACCGCCAACCTTATCCTTCAATTCCAGAATCAGTCGCTCGGCGGTCTTTTTACCGATTCCAGGAATAGTCGTCAGAATTTCCACATTTCCCGAGGCAATCGCCATCGCCACGTGGTCAGCGCTCATTGCAGAGAGCATTCCCATTGCTGTTTTCGGCCCCAATCCTGAAACAGTAATTAGAGTCTCGAAAAGCCGTAGTTCATCAATAGAGCCAAAGCCATAGAGACTTATATCATCTTCTCTGACATGCAGATGGGTGTAGAGCTTTATTTCCCCGCCAACTATTCCCAATTCACTCAACACGGAAGTCGGGACACCCACCTTGAAGCCGACGCCGTTAACATTTACTATCATGCTGTCTTGGCTGAGAGCATCTATAATTCCTTTTAAACTAGCAATCATTTTCTACTCCTCTTTCGCTTCTCTCCGGAAATATCGTTCAAGTGCATTTAGCAACAGGATGCTTGCAATCCCGGATTTATCAAAAAGAAGTCATTTTGATATGGCAATTTTAACATCGTTTTTGGATTCAAGCAAACGCTTATTATTTTGGAGCATGCTAAGTTGTTAGGTTTGAATCACAAATGGTTCGGTATCTCATGTGCTGATCTTGTATTGGACAAGACTAAGGGGTCAATCCTTACGAATGATAGTAATAGGATTCCTTTCCCATGATCAGAGCACTATTGGAAAGATCTTCTCAAAAGTTTTACCTTTCGTCCACGACGGTGGAGCTGAGGGGATTCGAACCCCTTACCCCTTCCTTGCAAATTCGATTGAAACTCTACTACACATGAGCAAATGAAGCTATTCTTAAGATCCTTACGCATTAACAATTTGAGGCTAACCTAACTTAGAACAAAAAAGTTTGTTAGCTGGTTTGTTAGCTAGCTTCAACGCCAGCCTGAAAAAAACTGTTATTTATACATGGTGAAGAAAGAGATGTGCCATTTTTCCAACTTACAGACGATCTCATGATAATGAACGGTGGAAAGGGATAATACCTGGGGAATCATAACCAGTACAATGTGAAATCGATGATGATGGGCGTCGTTTAGTAACCTATTAAGTCCTTCTCGGTTAGGGTCTAAACCACTAGCTTTTCGGTCTTCATAGATGGCGCTAATCTTCCATTCAGCATGTTTTTCCCTTTCCAAAAACGATACTGCATGCCAACCTTGTTCCCGAATTGTGACTCCATCGAGAGTTGATTCGGTTTCGGGATCTGAGCGGCAATAAAGCGCAACCAACCATTCCATGCTGTTCCCAGTATAGCCAAAATTCGATAGCTTATCAACGATTTTCCTTCTCCCTATTGGGACAAATGGCATATTTATTCAGTACGATATTCCCATTGTACTGAAATTGGCAATAAGTTATTCTGAATAATGTATCATCGGTTAACTTTGCCGTTGATATGCCTATTTTTAGTCTGGGGAGAGTAACATTCTCCCCAGATTAGTAAATTCTCGGTTTCGATTATAAATAGTTCAAGATAGCGAGGAGACCAGATGGAATGTGGCTCTTGGTGTGGTTACTATGATTCTAAAGCGCCAGGTGAAACTTGTAAGGATTGCCGAACATCAGCGGGAAACGCCGATATGTTTGAATTGTTTAGAAAACCAGCAATAAAACGTGAAGAGGAACGTAGAAATAAAATTCCCCGATTGTCGGATTGTCCAATTTGCCGAAAACATGCCTTGTTCTATAACCAAATAAATGATAGTTTTGAATGTCTTGCTCTTGAATGCCAACACAAAATAGAAGCTGGTACACAAGAATATAAAACTATGTTACTCGCCATGGTGGATCAAGAAGAGCATCACATACTCTCTGGAAAGAAATTATAATTTTATTTTTATTTTCAGGTTATGAAGTAAGTTTTTGTCTTACGATTCGTTCTTCTTTTTCTAAGGTATTAATTTTACAGAATTGGGCTCGTTTTTCTGCTAATAGATCGAGATCGGGAACAACATAGTATTTTGATTTGTCAGAGTGCCCATCTCCTCTTATGGCATCAAACCCCATTAATCGATAAAGGTAAGCGGCTTGATGATAATGAACGTGCCGGTGCAGTTTTTGTTCCATCCGCTCGGCAATAAGTGTTGCCGTAACATCATTCCCATATTCTTGGAATAGTTCCTGAAGCGAATCCAGCAAAGCGACAATGTCCTCTTCAAAAAATGTATTCGCCTTCAAATTTAATGCTCCCTTGGAATTAATGTGTCGGCTTTATTATACAACAGCAGAAAGATTGACAATTTTGACAAAAGTGGTATTATTTTATGCGACCAAGGAGCGACGACGATGGTAAACCCGATGAATTATCCGCCTACCCACGGCGACCTAATAAATGAGGCACTAAATTATCTCAAGGAAAAACACCCTCAGGATTACGATGGCATGTCCTCTCAGAAAAGAGACAAATATGCTGAAGAAGCGGCGAACAGGGCGGAAGGGTGTGCCAAGATGCTGATTGCTCAAGGTAAATCCGTGAGCGAAGCTTGGAACACAGCGATCAAAAAAGAGATTTTGGGGATGGACAGTGACAGTAAAAGAGCATGATTCAGACACTTTTATTGAGAAGGTAGCCCATCCAGAAGGAGCACAATGGCAAAAGTTTGGCTTGAACACATCCATATTGTCACCCTTGACCCGATGAGGCTGGCGACTTTTTATGAAAAAGTATTCGGTGCAAGGATAACTCGGACCGGCACTCTTCCGAACGGAGGCGTCTCAGTTTCTCTTGATTTGGGAGGCACCAGAATAGCCATAATGGTTCCTGACACTCCCGATAAGCGAACCCCCCCTGACAACCCGCATAAGCATTTCGGGCTGGAACACTTAGGCATAAGGACCGATGATGCCGAGTTATTAATAAAAAGAGCCATTGCTGAAAGAGCTACAATCATGCAAAACGTTGGTCCTCCCGGTGTGAAATTGGTTTATCTCATGACACCAGAAAATATTATGATTGAGATTACCGAAGTAAAAGGATAGATCTCAAATCAAAACAATCACCGCATGATATGTCCACTTAGGCCGTGCTGTTAAGGGTAAAGATTATCTTGGAATGCCATTCCTAAAATTCTTGAGGCAAATTTTGCAGATGTTCTCTTCGCCAAATTCGTTGACTATCTCTTCAAACGTGTCAACCTGATAAATTTCTACGGCGTCAACTGCTTCATCCGGTAAACGATTACAGAAACAAATTCCAGAGCGATAATACCCGTCACTTTCAATGTCGTCGACGAGGTGAACTACTTTACCGTCCTCGTAGCAAGCGAAGCCTTTGCCTAAATTGCCAACAGTTTCCTGAGGTTGGTAATGGGGGCAAGTCAAACAGTCCAATTCTTGTTTCAAACCGCATTCAGGTGGGAATGGGTGAAAATGATTGCATGGCCCACTACGGCCGGCGGCCCGAAATAACTTTGCAGCTTCTTTTAAATCAGCCTTCTCCTTTTGTTCAATGATACTAATTATCTCGTCTTTCCATTTCACGGGCTAAAGGCTCCTTTGAAAGTCTAACCAAAGATTCAAATCGTTTTAGTTTAAATTAAAGGGGCAATATCTTTTTGCAATATATAGTATTTACGATCTGTGCGGTGGCGTTGTACCAGCAAAAAATAGCAAAAATCAGCGCACCCCAACCAGCAATTTTTAATGGCATCTCAGGCGAACGGAATACTCCAATCATACCCAAGCCAAGGATTGTCAATGTAATGCCGATTTCGGTCAGTCCACCAAACAGAAACCGGGAAATATGCCATGCGGCGGGCAAAAGCAAGAAGAGTATTATACCAGCACTGAGAAACCACCAGCCATCGATAGGCATGATACCCGGGGTCCACATTGACCGGATGAATGAGAGCGCCGCTCCCAGCCCCAACAAACCGCCGAAGACCATGCCAATAGTACCAGTAAAAACCTCACCACGACGTAATTCAACCATGGCCAGTAGTAGTAATGCGACTGCACAACCTAATATCCAGAAACCAAGAAAAGGTGCTGAACTGGATGGTACCTGTCCTGTCGCAAACGCAAATAGCCCCAGATGTATCGCCCCGAGGAGATAGAGGGTTGCAGTGCTACCGGATGCCCATCCCTTTTGACCAGGAGAATCACTCATTTTTACAACCCTTATTACAGTTTACTTTGTATATTTGTTCCTTTGGAATTGTGGGCGTCTAACGTGCCGATGAATGTAATCAATCTAATCTTTCAGGTCTTTTTTAATTTGTTCAAACTGCTCTTTGTTGATTTCGCCCTTGGCATACCGCTCTTTTGCAATATCAAGTGGTGTTTGTTTTGCGGTGGAATTATGGTGACCGATTGCACGAACGAATGCCCAGATGACCAGAACAATAAACGCTATGCCTACGAAAGCTGTCAGTAAACCGCCCCAATAACCCCAGCCCAATGCGTAATTATACCTCATATCAAGTCTCCTATATCTCCACTGAATTAAAGTATATAACTTTCTTTCGATAACTATTTCAAGGTCTTTAGCAGTCGTTTTTATTGCACAAACAAATCCATTCGCGAAATCATAGAGTAACATTTTTATCCGATTATTCGTTATATATATTAGAGGTAATAAGAAGGAGGTGACGAAATGATGAAAAATTATTCTCGGAAAATCTTGTTTCGTCTGAAATGGATGGCGATGTCCGAGAAAGGCAGATATGCTTATCTGTGGTCTCGAACAAGAGAGGACTTGTAAATGAAAATAAAAAGCGGATGTAAACCCAACTAAAAAGCCTCAGATTTGATTCTGGGGCTTTTACCTTGTATCAATCAAAATGAGTCATAATCTCCGTCTAGGTATTTCTGAATACGTTTATTGGTAAAATCAGCGGCTTTACTCAGTATATAATTATCCAAAATATAATTCGCGATATCTTCCGTATTGTATTCAACTGAATCAGGTATTGAATTGTCTAGGAACTTTTCTCTGGGTTCGATTTGAATGAAATAGAATTCATTGGGATCAACATGTCCAATAATATTTGCTTCCTCATTAGATTGATTTTCTTCGTCCCAATCTTTACCGTTATCGGTCTGCAACCAGATGCTACTAACTATGTTCGAATCTAATTTGCCAACTTCCGATTCAATAAATCCCGTAATAATATCCAAATACATCTCCCACGTCTCAGACTGTTGGCGTTGCATCTGCACGCATATTTCATCCCAAATATTTGTGAGGCCGGAATCTTCATCGGATTGTAACCCTTTTTTCTCGGCTCTCAAGGTCTTAATAACCTTCGCGGCAACCTGTTCACAAGCATTTTCGGCAACAGCAGCGATTATTTTATCTTTATACTCCATCCGACGCCTCACCTTTCCTTCGTTATGCTTTTTAAGATTATACACCAAAATATTCTTCTTGAGAATATTATTTACGCGCATATTTTCTATTATTTAACCTGTGAAGGGAAGAAATATTGTCGGTGTCCGTGTCAGCCAGGCAAGAAAGGAAGCTACTCCTCCAATTACCCAAGCGGACTTAATTGCCCGGTTACAGGTAATAGGAATAATGTTCGACCAATCTACGTTGTCGAAGATTGAGAATCAGCAACGCCCGGTGACAGACATTGAGCTTGTGGCATTAGCCAAAGCCTTAAAAGTATCAACAAAATGGTTACTTGGAGAGGATGGCTAACAGCATCCGGTAAACATCCTCCGGTGCCGCAACTATTCTGAATTTTCTAAGAATTCTTGGATTTGTGGGCAATCTGATACCATGCCACGAAAGTGACAAATAAAATCGCAACGCGACGGGTCCTATAATTGGCACCCATTGCGGTAATGGTTACACCCCGGACGATTATAGGTCAAAGTCATAGGCTGTCCAGTACGAATTTCCCATTGTTCCGAAGCAAGCAATACGTTACTCTGGATAATATATCATCAGTCCACTCCATTGTTGGTTGCGTTCTCGTGAAGCTGGGGAGGAACAACTTCCTTCCCAGCAAAGTAAATTCTTGGCTTGCCTTGTTTGTATAGATGAAAACAAATATAGTACCTGAACCGCCGCTGAACGAACCCGGAAACTCCAGCCATCATTCTTCTGGTCGTACTATCGCATTGTTTGCACTTTGCATTGTTCTTATAGCTGGGGTAATTGGCTTGGTCTTAATGGGGCAAAGGGCTTCAATTAATGAGGCAGCTAATCAAGCCGATGCCCAGACCACCTCAACTGTCACCACTTTCGCTTCGATGGTATTACCTCCGGTGACGACCGCTGCCACCAACACCCCTGCAAGAATCAATCCAGCTACAGGAAAATACGGAAACTATTATTTAGGTTTAGTAACCGATGCCTCCACTGGCGAGGTACTTGGGGCTGATGGATGTTATGACGATACGGGAGACTTCATTGTTCTCATAAATAATGAGAATGCGACTAATCCGACCTACGCCCAACTGGTGAGTTTCTTGCAAAGTGATACGACTGACGAATACCCTTATGTAGCCACGACCAAAACGCTAGATTCTTATTATGGCTCCGCCGAAAGCCACGTTGATTTAGCCCGCATCCAAAATATAATTGATGGAACGGAGCAACCCAGGCCTCCGGATGTCTGCAGTGATTTTGCGGAGAGGTTGCACAATGATGCTGAAATGGCAGGTATTCGGTGCGCCTACGTCTACATAGACTTATCAACTGGTGCCCATGCCATAGATGCTTTCCAAACTACGGATGAAGGATTGGTATACATAGATGATACTGGATCTTCCCAAGATCCTCATTCTAGTAGAGCTGTCAAAACTGTTAATCTACAGATTGGCAGTGAATATACACCTGTGAGTTTATTTCCTGAAGCAGGTTGGGACTCAACTTATGAAAGCATAGGGGTAGTTAACAACGTGCAGGTAATTTGGGACGGAACTTGGAATAATTAGTTTAGATCATGAAAAACAAAGAGATAAGTAAGTCTCAACTTGAGCGTTTAACTTATCGACCACTGGAACTCGCGGCCATGTGTGGGATAAGCAAAAATTTGGCCTATAACATAATACATTCGGGCCAAATCAGGACCATACGGGCGGGCAAGTCAAAAAAGAGCATTCTTTTACCGGCATCGGCAATCAATGATTTTTTGAGCACAGCCATAAGCTTGGATGATTTGAATTCGCCCAAAGGAAAGATAAATGGGGCAAGAAGAAAATGATGTTTTTGTTAACAACTTGCAGACATGATTCGCTTCGCATTAGCATGAGAGCAGAAACAAGGATTATCCCGCTACAAAAAACCAAATCTGGTAAGTTATATCAGTTATAATTACAAAGCCTGCTAAAAGCACCCGCGAAGGCGTAAAAACGTGCCATATAGTTGGTCGGCTTGAGGTTGTGATCGTCTTGATATACGTAATTATTTTAATTATTCTAGGCTGTCTTTCCTTGATATGGGCATTAGAACTATATCTTTCCAGGACGATTCGGCTCGTTGATGAGAAATTGAACCAAATTGAGACACAGCTATCAGCATACCAAGATTTTTCGAAGTATCTCAAGCGGAAAGAACGAGTCAATATCTCAGAAAAGGTAAACTCTGTTTCTAATTTACTTCAATTCCTCGGCAAATGGCGAAGTTTGTACACAACGCATCAACAAACTTTATTATATCGATATAAGAAACGAATAGAAGAATTTGATTTATTTCTAAAAACCTGTGTTTCGAAATACGTACAACAACAGGTCGAGAAGAATAAGGAATTTTTTTCAACCAAGCATTTTGATAATGAACAACTCGAGGCAATAATCATACAAGAAGATCGTCATTTGGTTGTGGCGGCAGCTGGATCGGGGAAGACTCGCACTTTAACCGCCCGCATAGCTTTCAACGTCCATTGTGGGGCAAATCCCGAAAACATACTTGCTTTGGCATATACAAATCAAGCAGAAGATGAAATGAGGGAACGGTTAAATAAGGAATATGGCATTCAAATGGCCAATGTAAGAACGTTCCATTCTATTGGAAGAGAATTTGCTCGATCTTCTCCCAATTACAGACCAGATATCGCCGAGGGAAAGAAAAGCGAAGATTTAATTCTTGAGGCAGTTAAAATTCTATCGAACGAACGTGATTTTGCAGAGTTGTATCTTCATTTCGCAACTGAATTCCGAGACGAGGAAAATAAACAGAATAATATAGAACAAAACGAAAAGCTGTACCGGTACGTACAAAACCAAAAGTATCTTGCGTTGAATTGGCAACGAGTAAAATCAATTGGAGAACGGGATATAGCAAATTTCTTGTTCTTGCACAAAGTAAAATTTGAATATGAAGCTCCTGCCAAATGGGCTGATAAGTCTGAAGGATATAGGCCATACAAACCTGATTTTTATTTGCCTTTGTATGATATTTGGATCGAACATTGGGCTATTAATAGACACGGGGAAGTTCCTGATGGGTTTTCATCTGACCTTTCTGGTAGTGCATCCCAGAAATATATAGAAGGTATGGAATGGAAAAGAGAGCAATTTAAAAAACACAACCATAAACTGATCGAGACTTATAGTTATCAATATTTTGAAAAAAATCTCATTATCGAACTCAAAAAACAACTAATAAGAAATCGTGTTGAACTTCAAGAGATGACTGCCAAAGAAATAATGGCAAAGGTCAAAAAACTGGTTCCTAATTCCTCCACTATCCTCGTTCTAATGGTCTCTTTCATTAACAAAGCAAAAACTAATGGACTAAATACTGCTGATATTTCTTCCAAATTATCTAGTAGTCCTTGGAGTCACGAACAAGAAGCGTTTGCATTAATGATGATCAAGGTTTGGCAACAATATGAATCGTTGCTGAAGACAAACGAGATGATTGATTTCAATGATATGATCAATCTTGCTTTAGAAGAAGTGCAGAAGCAGAACGGCCAACAAAGCAGATATGGGCACATATTAGTTGATGAATTTCAAGACATCACGGATCCTCAGTTAGAACTCCTGAAATGCCTGTTACAAAACAATGATAATAGTATGCTTTTTTGTGTAGGGGATGGCAGACAAAACATATTCTCTTTTGCAGGTTCGAATATGTATAACATTCTGGAATTCAATAAAAAATTTAGGTATGCCGAGGAAACCAATCTTTCCACTAATTATAGGTGTCCGAAAAATATCGTTGAGGTCTCTAATCATATAGCTCGACTGAATAAAGTTACGGTTGAGAGCCCAGTTATACCTGCGTTACAAAAAACGTACCCAATAAGCGTCATTGAAATGCCAATTGAAAGCAGAGAAGATTATAAGGACTGGGAATTTAGAAAGTCGAAGGAATTATTGACACAACTAATCACCGCAAGGAAAATTGATGAACAAATATTGGTGCTGGCAAGGTATAATTTTCAAATGGAACAACTGATGTTGGAATTTCCAAATCATGAAACTACCGGAATAAAATTCTTGTCGGTTCACAAAGCTAAAGGTACTGAAGCAGATTACGTTTTGCTACTCGGATGTGTTAATGGGAAGTATGGGTTCCCTACTGAAATTAAAGATTTTGAAGTTCTGGATATCGTCAAACAAAATTACGATGAAACATCCAAACTGGAAGAAGAGCGCCGCCTATTTTATGTAGCAGTTACCAGATGCAAAAAAGAGCTGTTCCTATTCACTTCAAAAAAATCCAAATCTCAATTTGTTTCCGAAATAGAGCCATATCTATCTGAGTATCAAGTGGCAATTAATACAAAGCTAAGATGACGGAAAACATAAGGTTGATTATGTCATTGGATATGGGCGGGGTACCTTCTTAGAATGACACAGGACGCACTGCGTATGTTCTTCCACAGTGAAGACTTGAAACAATAAATAATGAGAAACAGGGGTATTTGCACACCGTTTAATTGTGGTGTGGGGTCATCCAACTATTAAAGTAAGAAAATGACCGGCTCCCTTAGAACGGTCAGCCGGTCATCATGATAAGCCTGGTAGCAATAAATGCTACTTGTCTTCTGTTATCGTATAGACTTGTTTTGTTTTACCGTCGACAACAACAGCCTCAACATCGAATCCCATAAGCTCCTCCCAGTTGACGTTTGGAACTGTGGTTATATCGATCGTTGTTACTTCGTGATCGTCACGATCCTCTAATTGGATCTGACCTTCAACTGTATCGACGTAGGTCAACTGACCCTTGAAGACTTCAGCGTGCATTGGCACACCTCCTTTTACAATTTTATTCGCTACAAAAGGTGAACCTTGCCTCGCCTTGCCGTGCCTTGATTCCGGCTGAATAATACGGTTCGAATTGAGCCACTGATACGGTGAGTGAGAGCCACCTTTGTCGTTGTCAAGGAAAAATGTCAGTCGAATTGTTAAGCGATTTTGTCAGTGTGCCATAAATTTTCCAAGCTCACACGGACCTACCGGCTATTGATGCATGGAGATGCGCTACCGGTTTGTCT
>Ga0326728_10013099_pt1 | contig 18141 bp, 17 predicted proteins | sample MB3enrmetagenome_FD_207602 | JGI IMG/M metagenome (GOLD analysis project Ga0326728, IMG submission 207602) | Lab enriched peat soil microbial communities from McLean, Ithaca, NY, United States - MB31MN | ecosystem: Environmental > Terrestrial > Soil > Wetlands > Peat | place: USA: New York... | reverse complement strand
ATCAGCCGCGCCTGCGCCGGGCTGCCTCTCGCCTTGTCCTGGTTCGATTCGCGCCCCGAACTCGCCGGACTACACAACCTCACCATCCTGCCCGAGCCAGAGCTCCTGGCGCAGGCCGCCCGCGCTCCGGCATCGAGCGCCGTGCTCATCCTTACCCATGACCATGGGCTGGATTACCGCCTCGCCGCCGCCGCCCTCGGCGGAGCCGCCGGATTCGTGGGGATGATCGGCTCCAAGACCAAACGGGCAAGGTTCACGTCCCGCCTCACCGCCGCAGGGGGCAAGGCCGAACGGCTGGTCTGCCCCATCGGCCTGCCTGGGATCAACGGCAAGGAGCCCGCGGTCATCGCCATCGCTGTGGCGGCGCAATTACTGATGCTGGCCGACACGCCAGCCCCCGCCCCAAACACCATCCAACACTGCCAGCAACATTGCCGAACGCGCCACCACAGACCGCCGGTGGCTGTACTCTGTCCGTCGTCAGATAATTCATGATAGTTTGCGGTTTGAATTACCGGAGCGTTGGGTTCATCTGGTGTGTGCCTGTGAATTGACACCACAACGGGAGCCCAGCACCGATAATGGATAGAGGACTGAAAAAATTGGGACGTTTCATAGATTACCAGGGGCCCGTTGTGGTGCCGATTCACATCCTGGAATTGGGGCTGGCGGTCCTGCTCGTGCGGCTGGCCGAATGCCACCGGCCTCACATGATCGCGGCGTGAAGCTCCCACAGCCTTCCTGCTGCCCGGCAAAGCGACATCGTCAGCGCCGCTCCTCGCGCAAGTAAGGACGGCCGAGGTCCACCGGCTGCGCGTCAGCGCCCTTTGCGAACATGCCGGCGAGAACGAGATAGGCCAGCGTCGCCAGATACGGCGACATTTCGATGAAATAGACCGGCACGTTGAGCCCCGAGGAGAGCAGTTGCGGTACCAGGGCCTGGATAGCGCCGAACAGCAGCGCGGCGGCGATAGCGCGCAGTGCGTTCCAGCGCGCCAGCGTGACCATGGCCACCGCGATCCAGCCGCGCCCCGCGACCATGCCATTCACCCAGAGATGGCTGCCGACGAGGCTTAGATGCGCCCCTGCCACTGCGCACAGCACGCCGCCAGCCAGCACCGCCCCGGCCCGGTAGACAGCCACGTTCACCCCCGCGGCGTCGGCGGCCGGAGCGTCCTCGCCCACCGCGCGCAGGCGCAGGCCGAGAGCCGTGTGCTCGATGACGTACCAGACCAGGATAGCAGCAGCGAAGGCTGCGTAGGTAAGGACGTCCTGATCCAAAACCCCGGTCAGGGGCTTCGGCGCCCAGGTGAAGGCGCCGGCGGGCAGCTGCGAAATACCGGAGATGGTCTGGTTCTCGGAGCCGTCGCCCACATAGCCGGAGATGCCGATGCCAAGCGCGAAGGTGACAAGCCCGGCCAGCACCTGGTCCACCCGCAGCAGCACGGCCATGACGGCGAACACGGCGCTGAGCGCCAGCCCCGCCGCCACGCCGCCGAGCAGCGACACCCCTGCCCCACCACCACCGAGATTGATAAGTACGGCGGTAACAGCGGCGACCGCCATGATGCCTTCGGCACCCAGGTTCATAACCCCGGCGCGCTCGTTGATGATGAGCCCCACCGTGGCCAGCAGAAACGGTGCGGCGAAGCTAGGAATGGTGGCGGCCCAGGCCGCGAGCAGGCTGGGGATCATGCCGCTGCCTTGGCGGTCTTCACCCAGTCCACCCGGTAGCGCAGCAGGAACTCGCCACAGCAGACGCAAAGCAGCAATATTGCCTGGATAGTGAGCACCGTGGCGCCGGGCAGCTGGTAGAACGCCTTCAGCGAATCTCCCGCCGTGTACAGCGCCGCCACCGCAACCGCGGCCACCACCACGCCCAGCGGGCTGGTACGCGCCAGATAGGCGATGACGATGGAGGGGAAGATGAAGTCATTACCGATGAACTGGGTGAGCTTGTGCTCCTCGCCGCTGACGATGGTGAAGCCTGCAAGCCCAGAGAGCGCCCCGCCCAGCGTCGCCATCAGCAGCACCACTGCACCCGCCGGCACGCCCACGGCGCGCGCCGCCAGCGGATTGGCCGCCACGGCGCGGGCCATGTAGCCAACACGGGAGAGGCTGCACAGCCACCAGCAGAACAAGGCCGCGCCGAGTGCGAAGAAGATGCCCGCATGCACATGGCCGAAGCCGAGCAGGGCCAGGCATTCATCGGGCGAGAAGCTGCGGGAGACGGGGAAGGAATCCTCCGGATTACGCCAAGCGCCGTAAAGCAGTTGCTGCGCCAGCATATAGGCCACGTAGTTCATCAGCAGCGTCGTCACTACCTCGTTGGCGCGCAGGCGCAGCCGGGCCAGGGCGCACACGCCGCACCACACGCCGCCGCCCAGCATGGCCGCCACGCACATGATCCACAGATGCAGCGGCTCCGGCCCGATATGGTAGAGCGGCATAGCGGTGGCGGCCATGGCTCCGGCCCAGAGCTGGCCCTCGACCCCAATATTCCAGAACTTCACCCGCAGGCACACGGCCACCGAGAGCCCAACCAAAATAAGCGGAATGGCGCGGGTGAGCGTCTGGTCCAGTCCTTCCGGGTCGGTGAAGGTGTAGCCGAGGAACTGGCTGGCGAGGTCCGAAAGGCCAAGCCCCTGGGTGAGCAGGAACAGCGCCGAGATCAGCAGCCCGGCCCCCAGCCCGCCCAGCAGGGTGAAGGCGGCAAGCCGGGGCGAAGCCGCAAGGCGCGGCGAGACGATGGGTTTACGCATCAGTGCAGCTCCAGCATCAGCCGGCCGATGCGCGCGCGGTCCACCTGTTCCACCGGCTCAGCAGGGCTGATGCGGCCATGACTCATAACCGCCACGCGGTCGGAAAGTTCCATGATTTCGTCCAGATCCTCGGAAATGAGCAGCACCGCCACGCCACCCTCCGCCGCCGCGCGCAGCCGCGCCTGCACCGCCTGCACGGCGCGAATGTCCAGCCCGCGCGTGGGCGAGTGGGCGACGAGCACGGACATGTCGCCTGCGAATTCCCGCGCCAGCATCAGCTTCTGCGCGTTGCCGCCGGAGAGCAGGCGCACGGGCAATTCGGGGGCCGCCCCTGCCACCTCGTAATCGCCAATGGCGTCGCGGGCGAGCTGGTTCATCCACCCCCTGCGCACCAGCCATTTGCGCTCCGCCTGCCGCCCCAGCAGGCGCGGCAGGGCGATGTTCACGGCCAGGGACAGCTCCCCGAACAGCCCCATACCCATGCGGTTCGCCGGGATGTAGCGCAGCCCGGCCTCTCGCCGCGCCTCGGGGGTCGGGGGGGCGTCCACGCCGTCGAACAGAATATTGCCGCCGGAGAGCGGGCGGATGCCGATCAGCGCCTCTACTAGCTCCGCCTGACCATTGCCGCCAATGCCGGCAAGGCCGAAAATCTCGCCGCCGCGCACGTTCAGGCTAATGTCGCGCAACGCCACGCCATGCGCACTGGCGGGGGCGGAAAGTGCCATCACGCACAGCATGTCGGGCTTGAGCTTGTGCGGAGTCCGCGGTGCGACTGTGGCCTGGGTCGTGACGCCAACCATTGCCTCGGAGAGGGATGCGGCGGTCATCCCGGCGGCCGGGGCGGCGTCGATTACCGTGCGCCCGGCGCGCATCACGGTCACGCGGTCGGAGAAGCCCAGCACATCGCGCAGCTTGTGGGTGATGAGCACCACGACCCGCCCGCCGCGCGCCAATGTGCGCGCCAAGCCCAGCGCCGCCCGCGCCTCCTCCTCCGTCAGCACCGCCGTCGGTTCGTCGAGAATGAGGATGCGCGCGCCCGCGAGCAACACTTTCATGATCTCCAACTTCTGCTGGTCGGACACCGCCATCTCATCCACCCGCGCCTGCGGGTTGAGGTGGAAGCCAAGCTCGCCGCCCAGCTTCTGCATCGCGGCCAGGGCCTCGGCCTTGCTCTTCCAGCCCGCGCGCCGCGCGCACGCCAGCCGGATATTCTCCAGCACCGAGAGCGGCCCCACCAGTTTGAAATGCTGGTGCACCATGCCTATGCCAGCCGCCGCGGCGGCAGCCGGCGTTTCGAAACGCGCAGCGTGGCCATCAACTTCGAGCGTGCCGGCATCGGCGGTGTAGAAGCCCGCCAGCACGTTCATCAGCGTGGATTTGCCCGCCCCGTTCTCACCGAGCAGCGCGTGCACCTCGCCCCATTCCAGCGCGAAATTTGCGCCCAGCAGTGCCGGGCGCGAACCGAAGCTTTTCTCAACGCCCGAGAGGCGTACAGCAGGCACGATTATTTCATCGAGCCTTTCACGTTGGACACGAGGTAGTTCATGTTCCACAGATCATCCTCTGTGATTGTCTGACCAGCAGGCTCCTGCACCTTGCCGGTCTGGTCGGCGATCGGGCCGGTCCAGGGGCTAAACGTACCTGCGATCATCTGCGTGCGCACCGCCTCGATCTTAGCGATGTCATCGGCGGGGATGTGCTGGAAGGGCGCATCATCCACAACGCCGTCCTTGATGCCATAGAGCGGGGTCCCGCCGCTCTTCCAGGTGCCCTTCTCAATCTCGGCCACCATCGGCACCAGCTTCTTATCCCAGTGGAACTCAACCGAGGTAAGGATGCCGTTCGGTGCGCTCTTGGCCATATCCACCTGGTAGCCGACGGCGTATTTCCCGGCCTTCTCGGCCACAACCAGGGCAGCGGGACTGTCCATGTCAGTGGCGATCACGTCGGCGCCCTGCTGGATCATGGCGGAGGAGATCTGCGCTTCCTTCACCGGATCGGACCAGGCGTTCACGTACGCCACATGCACCACCGTGCCGGGGTTGGCGGCCTGCGCGCCGAGTGCAAAGGCGTTCACGTCCCACAGCACGTTGGGAATGGGGAAGCCCTCGATCATGCCCAGCGACTTGCTCTTGGTGGCATAACCCGCCGCCATGCCAGCGAGGTACCAGCCCTCGTAGGTCTTGCCGTAGAAGCTTTCCAGATTCGGGGCGGAGGAAGTACCGGCGATGTTGACGAAGGCGACGTTCGGGTGCGCCTTGGCCTCGGCGGCGAAGGCGTCCGAATAGCCATAGGACCCGGCGATGATGATGTTGGCGCCGTGGTTGAGGAACAGGTCGATCGACTGCTCCACCTTCGCCGTCTGCTCCGGCACGTTGTCCGCGTAGGGGATTTTCTGGTTATACGCCTTCGCCAGCGCAATGCGCGCGGTGTTCTGCGACTGCGACCAACCGCCATCGGTGGCGGTGCCAAGGAAGATGAACGCCATCTTCGGCTTGCCATCGAGCTTCACCTGGGCTTGCGCAGCCGGGGCAGCGGCGCAGAGCGCGACGAGCGCGCAGCCGGTAATATTCTTTATGTTCATGATATTTCCTTGCTGTTTTAGGCTTCTGTCTGGCGGTAGCCGTAGGTGGCGTCGAACCGGCTCTGCACGTAATCGCCCGCGATCACCGGTTCGTACCGGCGCGGGCGCTCGGGCGTCACGCAGCCGGGCAGCACGTCGATCACCGTGTCGTAATTGGTGCCCAGGAAGAAGGGTGCCGAGTAGCGCGCCTGTCCAGTGGTGTTAATGGCACGGTGCAGTGTAGAGGCGAACAAATCGTTACTCCAGCGCGCCATCTGGTCGCCGATATTGATGACGAAGGTGCCCGGAATCGGCGGGGCGGCAATCCATTCACCCGCGGCGTTGAGCACCTGCAGGGCTGGCACCTCGTGCTGCGCCAGGATGGTGAAGCACTCATAGTCGGAATGGGCGCCAATGCCGATCAGGTCCTCGTCGATCGGCCCTTCCTGCGGCGGGTAGTAGATGATGCGCTGGGCGCAGGTTGGCTTGGTGATCATTGGCTCGAAGAAACCCTCGGCTTGGCCCAGCGCCAAGGCGAAGGCGCGGAACAGCCGGCGGCCGAGCTTCAGCACCTCGAAATGATAGTCCAACATCGCCTTGCGGAATTCCGGCATGTCCTCGGGCCAGATGTTCACGCCATACAGCCCTTTGCCTTCGGCCAGCGCCGGGTCGTCCCGCGACAGCTCGGCGGCGATGTCATAGGCCTCGTGCAAATCGCCCTTGGCCTTGGGGTTCACGTTCTCCTCCAGCAGCGGCGTGTAGCCGGAATTGTTGGTGGAGCACTTCACGTGCACCTTCATCTTCTCGTCGAGAGGCAGGGCGAAGAAGGCCGGACCAACATCGAACATCGCCTTGATGATCGCCTCCGGCACGCCATGGTTTCTGATATAGAAGAAGCCCACCTTGATCGCCGCCTCGCGCAACGCGTGAGCTACCTGCTGCTTGGCTGAAAGATCGCCCCCCAGCATCGGGCCGAAATCGATCACCGGGATTTCGTGAAACGGCACCTCGCGCGCGGAAAGCTCGGCCGCCGCCTTCCTGATCCCGTTCCCCGTCTCAACCAGTTCCATCAAATTTTCCCCGCAACCAAAGCGGTGCAAGGCAAGAATTGTGCCACCATAAAATTACGCAGACTGGCGATGGTGGCGCCTGCAGCCTGCTGGAAAATTGAGCAGAATGTGCTCCGTTGTAAATCGGCAAGGGGTTTCGGCGCCTATTAGCGCGCCAATCATCCGGTTTAGCCGGGTTTTATGGAGGAGCAGCCTGACGCCGATTTATCTGTGTGTGAATAGGCGCCGAACTGTGATCCCCTGCCCGTTCAAAACAACTCTTTGAAAACATTGACTGAATCTCGATTTTGCGAGGGTCTCGATTGGCGCCGATCGGAACCCCAGCCAGCGAGCTATTTCGTCCATTATATCAAGAGCTTGCGCAGTTTACTGCGGGGGTCATGCTTCGGCGCTTATTCACATTCAACAAGATGAATGTGAAATTGGCGCGCGAATTTTGCGCTATCTTGTAAGCGATCTTAGCCGCATTGGCGCGTTTTACAGAATTTACCGTGAGCCCCCTCCCCGCTCCGCATCACCTTGATAAATCCCACGTAAGCTCCTGAACACGTAAGCTCCTGAACGAGCTCATCCTGAGCCAGCGCAACTATGACTGCCAGTCCTCACATCTCAGCCCATGAACCCGCTGGAACTCCCCCAGATTACCGGTGACGACAACCAAGCCCCGACTGCGCGCGTGACCGGCGATCATCAGGTCATACGGCCCAATCACACAGCTACGCCTCTCGAGATCGCCCCGTATCTCCGCCGCGTGCGCCGCCGCCTCACTGTCAAATGGCAGCACTGCCAGCCGGCCGGCAAAATGCTCGACTTCCCGGCGGATACGCGGCGGATCATTCGAGCGCTCGGCCCCATAAAGTAGTTCGTAGAGCACCACATCCGAAAGGCACAGCGCCTCGGCATTGGCATTGAACCGTGCCCGCAGCCCCTGCGGCCGGTCCCGGAGCACGCGGATGCAGAGATTGGTGTCCAGCAGGTAACGCAGCATCAGAAGCGCTCACGCTCCTGCATCCCCGGCTGCTCGCGCGCGCCCAGATCAATCCCTGGCGCGTCAAAGAAATCGTCCCAAGCCGCCTCGGCCGGCGCGATAATTCGCCGCGGTCCGTCCGGAACAATGATCACGTCGCCGACCCCCTCGGCGAAGGCCACGGCCTTGGGCAACCGCACAGCCTGCGACCGGTTGGAGAGGAAGAGAGACGTACGTGCCAACACGGCCAAACCCCCAAAGTATATCCAGAAGGGATATACTCTCAAATTCGACCTGTTTCAACCCAATTCTGCAGACACGCCGCTCCAAAAACCAGTTATCCCATTATGCAGCAGCCGGTGTCTTGTCCGGCAAAGTGCTACAATTATCTCCGCCTCCCGCAGCGAGGCATTGGCGCCGCTCCTGGCGATGTTTTGAGATCGGGGGCGGAACTCCGCCGCCAGACGCCTTGCCGCGGAACGACACCTCCCCACTCACGCTTGTGCTAGCGGCGGCGTGAAATTGACAAAACTCGCAAGGGCGCCAACGGCGAAATTGGAGACATTTTCGTCCATGAACCCGGTGTTGCCAAAAATCTTACCGTCGGTCTTGCCGCGCGCGAGATCCACGGTGATGACCCCAAGCGTGGGCACGATCTTCTCCTGCCAGACAAACAGGTACAGTTCTTCGCGGAGCTTGAAGTAGTGGCAAAGATCCGTGTCTGCCAAACCGGCTTCCACACCGCTCAGGCAATGCCATGTATAGGCGGAGTCGTTGAGATAAATATGCTCGTACATCTCGGTGGGGCTGTAGCGGTAGCGAATCCGCTTACCGACCAGTTCGCTGGTGCGCGGGAAACCGAATGCCCCGTGCGTGCCCGCTAGCCGGGCCTGCCGGAACGACGCCTTGACCGCCGTGAGCGGTAGCCGCGCCTTGGCCCGCGCCAACAGGCTGACCGAGGCCTCCTCGGCGGCGGGTAGCCTTCCCTCACGCTGCAAAGCCACCCCCGCCGCCAAATCCGCGATCACGGTCACCGACTTACCTTCCGCGACATAATCGACGAAATACAGGGCTTCACGCAGCGATGTTACGCGCACTTCGGCGCGGGGTCCGTTGGGCAAGCTGATAAACTGCCGATCTCCCTCCAGGGCAATGCTAGCCGCCCATGTCGTGCCGTCCTCGAAAACAAGGTCGAGAGCCGTGCCCGCAAGATCATGGGACGGCAGCAAAATGTTGCTCTCCCGCGCAAAGCCCTCGGCCAAATCCCCTACCGATATCCAGTTGCCTGTATCGATCACACTTTCCTCCTCTAGCGGATACTATTTATGAAGCCTTTAACTACGATGACACGCAGGGGGCGCGGAATGGCGGAATACGCCGTAGATGTGATAAAATCCGCCATTGTAAGGCCGAATGGAGGTCCGCATGGTCAGTGGTTTGCAAGCCTTCGTCCCTGAGATCCGCTCACCTCTCGTGTCCATTTTACTCAGTAGCCTGCGGTCTCCCATCATGCGGCGGCGGGCACGGGAGCGGTTGGGCATCTCCAGCCCAATGCTCGAGGCGCCTCTCTCCGCGGTGCCGCTGGCCCGCTACGTCGCGCTGTTCGAGGAACTCGCCGTCCATCACGGTGATCCGCTTCTGGGCGCTCATCTCGGCATGTCTCAGACGGCGGCGGATGCCCTGGGGCCACTCGGCTTTCTTCTGTTGGCGCTGCCAACAATGGGCCAGGGGCTTCAAGCCATCACCACGCATATCGGCACATGGCAGACGGGGACAACCGTGGCACTGAACAGCTCCCAAGATGAAGCGAGCTGGACCTACCGCATCGATGATCCTGCCATCTGGCCTCGCCGCCAAGATGCCGAGTATACGCTGGCAACAATGTGCATGGCGCTGCGTAGCCGCCTGAATACGCCCTGGCGCCCCCTTGAGGTTCACTTCGAGCATGAGGAACCCGCCTGCGCCCCCACCCTGCGCACACTGTTTCGGGCGCCCATCCGCTTTGGCCAGTCCTGCAACCGGTTGGTGCTCAACCCGGCGGAGCTGGACTTGCCGCACGACACACCGTTTGCCTGCTTCATCCCTTATGTCGAGGAGTATCTGCGTGTATTGGCCCCGCTGCAGACCGCTCCACCCGACATCGCAACCCAGGTCCGCAATGCGGTGCGCGGCGCACTGAGCCACCGCGAAGTGTCTCTGGATTGGGTCGCGCGCACGCTGCAACTGTCACCCCGCTCCCTCCAGCGCCACTTGGCAGCAGCCGACACCAGTCTGCGTAAAATCACCCAGGAGATCCGCCAGAGCGAGGCCGCCGCGCTCCTTGAAACCGGCAACCGCAGGAGGGCGGATATCGCCCATGCCCTGGGCTACGCCGACCACACGGCTCTCTGGCGAGCAGTCCGCTCATGGGCCACTTTTCCCCCTCATGCTGCCGGAAAAAAACGCTAACCAGAGTACGTCAGGCAACTCTAATAGACCTGAATTGCTCGAGCTATACACTACTGAAGTAGACTGCTATCCGATGTTATAAGACGCTATTTTTATTGCCTAATTTTGCAAATCAACCAAAGCTTATCAGGTTTTTCACCTGATACACCACTGGTTACTAATCATTTTTAGCGGCAAGCCCTAAAATAATACCATGTATTTCAATATATTATTCGTGGTTGCGGGGGCCAGATGCCACTTATACCGAACTCGGGTTGTTGCCCTCTCCACCTAATGTAGATCGGCAAGTGGCTCGGGCGCCTATCGGTTTGTATCGGTACTTACCATAAGTGCCGACATTCTTCCCACTCCCTCCATACGCATCAAGTAAGCCGCGGAACCAGGCGCCCGAGCGGGTTGGCGCATCTCGCACTCCAGCGTGCCGTTCCGCGAGGGCGCGGCGCTCGCTATGCGACGCGCCGGGTACAGCGCGGTTCCGGGCGCAACAGAATGGGAAATTTAGATGGAAGAAAGTGACACGCTGGGATGAAGCTTAGCCTGCGTCGGCGCTCATCGTGACGCCCACGCCACCCGTGTCGTCATACACATCTAGTTTCTCCACCGTCACCGTGGCGTGGCGGGCACGAGGATCGGCAAGGCAGATATCCAGGACGCGCTCGGCGAACGTCTCCACCAGCCTTATGTGCCCCTCCGCCGCCAGACGCCGGATGGCCTGGGAAACGTCGTCATAGCAGATGAGGTGGATGGCTCCCGCTCACGGCATCTGAGTGCCAAATTGGGTTGCTGTCATTTCAACCCGAGCAAAGGAGCCACCCGTATGCAAATTACCACCATCGGCCTGGATCTGGCCAAACATGTTTTTCAAGTTCACGCCGTTGATGCTGCGGGCGTGGTCGTCCTGCGGAAGGCTTTGCGGCGCGCCCAGGTGCTGCCGTTCTTCGCCAAGCTTGCACCGTGCCTGATCGGCATTGAAGCGTGCGGCACGTCACACTATTGGGCCCGTGAACTGATCCGCCTCGGGCATGAGGTGCGGCTCATGCCACCGGCTTACGTGAAGCCCTATGTGAAGCGCGGCAAGACCGACGCGGCCGACGCGGAGGCGATCTGCGAGGCCGTGACGCGGCCGACAATGCGCTTCGTGCCGGTGAAGTCACGTGACCAGCAGGCCGCGCTGTCGATGCATCGCGCGCGCAACCTGCTGGTCAAGCAGCGCACCCAACTGGTGAACATGATGCGCGGGCTACTGGCCGAATTCGGCATCGATATTCCGCAGGGTCTCGGGCGCGCTTTGCTGATGGCGCAGAGGGTGGTCGAAGGTGCGACGCCAGACGTGCCGGAAGCAGCAGCCAAGATCGTTGGCATGCTGTCGCAGCAGGCGCTCGACACCGATGTGCAGTTGCGGGAGATTGATCGCGCGCTCCTCGCCTTGCAGCGGACTGACGATGTGGCGCGGCGCCTGGCAACGATTCCAGGCATCGGCCCGGTCGGTGCGACGGCGCTGGCCGCAGCCGTCACCGATCCCGGCCAATTCCGCTCCGGCCGGCAGTTCGCGGCCTGGCTCGGGCTGACACCGCTGCAGAACTCCAGTGGCGGCAAGGAGCGGCTCGGCCGCATCTCCAAAATGGGCGACAAGTACCTGCGCAAGCTCCTTGTGATCGGCGCAACCTCGCTGGTCCGGCGCGCCAGGCACAAGCCTGAGACCGTGGACCCACGTCTCACCGACCTGCTCGCGCGCAAGCCCGTGCGGGTGGCGACGGTGGCCATGGCAAATAAGATGGCGAGGATCGTCTGGGCGATCATGACGCGAGGTGAGGTCTACCAGACATCCCACATGCCAGTGCTGGCGGCATAGACTTTAAAAGTTTAGCTGAGGAGATCAGCTTCAGGAGGTTGTGAGAGCGACGCGATGTGATGGCGAAACCGGTCAGGCCGGGAACAGGGACAACCCAGCAAACGTCAAAGGCGTCATAGCCTGATTAGCAGAATGGGACCCCGTTCGCGGACTCCATCATGGCCAGTAGTCCCTACCGACTGCATCAACAGGCCGAACAGAAGACTGCACCCGACAAATACGCCAGATCATCAAATTTAACTTGCAACGCGGGAGCCATCCACAGAAGACGGTATTGCGCAGTTCGTCATGCAGCGTATCATCGAGCCGCGCCGTGATCTCCAGGTTGACCCGGATGCGCTGGCTGCCCCTCTTCTCATGCTCATGCACGCCGATGCGGGTCTGCAGCACAAGATCGCGGACAAATATCCGCCGCGTCGAGTATATCCGGCGCTGACGCAGGCTTTGCACATTCAGTTTATGATTCGGCGGCATCAGGGGGCCTCGCGGAAAGCCGGTCACGGCCAGGGACTCACCTTAGCCCGACAGATGGCTGATATCATCAAGATGGAGCAATCATTTCCCAGTAAGACAATATCCCGGTCGATATGTTCTTTTCAAGAATTTTTTTTACCTCGTTATTAATTTCAATATTGCACGGCAAAATGAATCCCCATACGGTACAGCACATCGCCACCGTGACGACATTACGTGGAGGATTAGGGCCAGGCTGAAGTTTTATACTCTCCACCACAGTCTTTTTTAAATCCCAACCCGTACGGCCCGCTTTTCTGGGCAGAAAAGTACTTGGCCGTCATAATTTTTGAAGGTATCCACATGACTTTTCGTGTTGCTATCATCGGTGCCGGCCCCAGCGGCCTGGCACAGCTCAGGGCGTTCGAGGCTGCGGAGAAGCGAGGAATCAAGCTTCCCGAAATTGTCTGTTTCGAAAAGCAGACCGACTGGGGCGGCATGTGGAACTACACCTGGCGCACCGGCCTGGATGAATATGGCGAGCCGGTGCATGGCTCCATGTACCGCTACCTCTGGTCCAACGGCCCCAAGGAAGCGCTCGAATTCGCCGATTACTCCTTCGAGGAACATTTCGGCCGCCCCATTCCGTCCTATCCGCCGCGCGAAGTCCTGTGGGATTACATCGTCGGCCGCGTGAAGAAGGGCAACCTGCGCCGTTTCATCCGGTTCCGCTCCCCGGTGCGCGATGTCACCTACGACGACGCGACCGGCAAGTTCACCGTCACGGCACGCGACCTAGCGAACGACCATGTTTATTCTGAGGAATTCGATTACGTCGTGGTGGCATCTGGCCATTTCTCGACGCCAAACGTGCCGGAGTTCCCCGGCCTCGACAAATTCCCCGGCCGCGTTCTGCACGCACATGACTTCCGCGATGCCGCGGAGTTCGCCGGCAAGACCGTGCTGTGCATCGGCAGCTCGTATTCCTCCGAGGATATCGGCACGCAATGCTACAAATACGGTGCCAAGGAGATCATCTTCTCCTACCGCACCAAGCCGATGGGCTTTGCCTTCCCCGAGGCTTTCTCGGAGGTCCCGCTACTCCTGAAGGTTGAAGGAAAGACCGCCTACTTCAAGGACGGCACCAGCAAGGAGGTGGATGCCATCATCATCTGCACCGGCTACCAGCACCACTTCCCGTTCCTGCCGGACGAGCTGCGCCTGAAGACCAACAACCGCCTGTGGCCATTAGGTCTGTACAAGGGCGTGGTATGGGAAAAGAACCCGAGGCTGCTGTATCTTGGCATGCAGGACCAGTACTACACCTTCAACATGTTCGATGCCCAGGCCTGGTTCGCGCGTGACGTGATGCTTGGCAAGGTGAATCTGCCTACTCTGGAAGAGATGCAGGCCGACAGCCAGGCCTATCGCGAGAAGGAAGAATCCACCACCAGTGCGGCGGAGGACATCGACTTCCAGTGCGGCTACATCCGTGACCTGCTGGGCCACACCGATTATCCGGATTTCAAGCCGGAAATCATGGCCGAACAGTTCAAGGAATGGAAGCACCACAAGGAGGAGGACGTGCTGACCTACCGTCATCACAGCTTCCGGTCCGCTATCACCGGCACCATGGCGCCGCCGCTGAAGACGCCCTGGATGCAGCAGACGGATGACAGCCTGGCAGCCTTCCTCGCCAACAACTAAGCCTCCCCTCCACCGCCGCCTCCGGGGCAACCCGGAGGCGGTTTTTTGCGTCCGCACCTGTGCCAATTAAAAAATCCAGTGGCATCGCCACGGGATTTTTGCCACCAGGAGAGCGCGGCTTAGATGCTGTCCTGCTCCGCCGCGATGCCCGGGTTCAGCACGCGGCCATCATCATGCGGCGCGAAGTAATCCACCACATGCTGCCGGTAGCGAGACTGGCCCTTGTAGTCGATGATCTTCGGATGCAAGTCGCGCATGACGCGGTGCATGCGGATCGCCCATTTTTTTACCTTGGCCAGTTCTTCCAGGCGGATCAGATAGCCACGGATGGAGAACAAGATGGCGTTGGAGCGCGGCAGGCGGTAGAGGCTCTGCAGTTCCACGCGCAGACACATGCGGTGCCCGACATTCTCCGGTGTGATCTCCGCTTTCTCAGGCCCCCACAGCGGATAATTCTCGGGCGAGGTGTCGAGGCGCGGGTTGGCGGTCATCGTCCAGTTCAACCGGCGTACCGGCTTGCCGTATTGCAGGCGCAGCAAATATTGAAGCGCGCGGTCGAATACCCCGCTCTCATGCGCCAGCGGCACCGGGCCGTGCCACTCGTGGAAGGACATGCCAATGTCGAAATTCAGCGACCAGTCGGCCTGCGAGGTGACCATACCGCCATCCATGAACAGGTTGTTGTCGCGCTGGTCCTGCAACGAAAAATCGCCCTGCGTCTGGCGCGTGATGTACTCGAACGGCCCGTAGGGCAGCGTCTCCGCCCGACCGAAGGTGAATTTCTGGTCGATCTCCAGCGGACGGTTGATCCAATGCCACTCATCGCCATTCTTGGCCAGGGAGAAATGCTCGGGATAGTCATTCGCTAGATTCTCCATGATCAGCTCGAGCGTATCCCACTCGGCCTCCTCCATGTGCGGCAGCACCTGGCAGCGCAGCGGATCTTGCTCCAGCGTGATGGCGCGGTCGGCCATATCGCCGATATAATGCTCATCGATGTCGAACACAGCGTTGAAGACCGGACTTGCCCCGCCGCGCACATGCGGCTCCATGTTCACGGAGTACATGTAGTTGTCTTCCGGGAAAGGAAACGGGAAGCGAAGGATCGCCTCATCCGAATTGCTGAAGGTGTAATCGTCCCGGAAGGTCTCTTGGGGTTTCAGGCTCAGTTTCATGGTTCAGAAATCCAGCACCAGTTCGGGGGTTTTCGCGCGCGAGACGCAGATCATGATCTCGTTGTTGGCGGCCCGCTCGGCCTCGGAGAGATAATGGTCGTGATGCGCGGGCACGCCGTCCAGCACGTGGAGCTTGCATTCACCGCAGGCGCCGCCACGGCACAGGCAGGGCGGCGCAAGGCCGGCGGCTTCCATCGCGTCCAGAAGCGATTCCTCGCGGCCTACAGTCACCGTCACCCCGGAGCGGCGCAGACGTGCCACGAAGGGCTCGCCGCCGGTGGCGCCACCAAAGCTCTCCTTGTGCACCTTGGCCGCCGGCCAGCCGGCATGCGAAGCCGTGGCCAGCACCACATCCATGAAACTCTCCGGCCCACAGACGGAAAGATGCGTGTCCAGCTTCTGGCGCTTGAGCAACTCTTCCAGGTTCAGCGTATTGCGGCTGGTGTGCAGCGTCACCTGCGGGCCGGAGGGCAACAGCGCAAGGAAGGCAGCCTCGTCCTCAGGCTTGCAGCAATGGTGTAGTTCGTACACCAGGCCGGGCAGCTTGAGATAGGAGAGAAACGGCGTGATACCGATGCCGGCCGAGAGCAGCAAATACCGCTTGGCCAGGCGCTGCGGGGCGAACAGATTCTGCGGCGGCTGCACCTCCAGCACGTCCCCGGCCTTGGCATGGTCATGCAGCCAGGCGGAACCGCCACGGGATTTCTCCACGCGCCGGACCATGATCTCATACGCTGGCGCCTCTGCGGCGGAGGTGATGGAGTAGGCATTCTTCCAAACGCGCCCGGGCCCCGGGATCTCCAGCACCACATGAGAGCCAGCCCCGGCGCGCGGCAGGGGTGAGCCATCAACCGGCGCCAACGTGAATTTGCGGATGCCCGGGGTGAGCGTGTCTATGACCTCTATCTTCAGCTTCATGACGTAAACACCTCTGCTTCCGGAATTTCGCCGGGAACTTCCGCGTCCACCTTCACGCCCATGAAGGCGGCGAGGCGGCGGGAGAAATGGTCGCGCACGAACAAAGCCGCCTCGCAGGACGAGCAGGCGACGATGTTCGCCGGCACGTCTTCGATGATCGTGCGGCAGTGTGAACAATAAACGCGCCGTACCAGCGGCCCTGCGCGATGCAGCGAGATCTCGGACGGATGCAGCCCGGCGGCGATGGCGGCATTGTAGGCGTCCCAGATGAACGCCTCGGAGCCGACCGCATACAGGCGCAACCCGGCCGTCTCGCGTGTCAGGCGGTGGCTGAGCTGCGCCAGCAGCTCGGTAGTGGAGCGGAAGGGGCGCACCCCAGCCACGGCCGGTGCCGGCACGCCCGGTCCGTTATGTTTCACCGTCCAGGCCTCAATATTCGCCAAGCTGTCCTCGATGCCCTCAGGCGGGGCATCGAGGCTAGTGACGACCAGATGCGCGCGTCCTGCCGGATCCAGGCCGAACGGCGCGTATACCGGGCGGCTCTTGCTCATGCCTCAGCCCACCACCGTGCGCTTGGTCTTCTTCGGGTCATCGAAGGGCAGGTTGTGGGCAGTGGCTGGCACGCTGCCCAGTGAGCCTTCCACCGCCAGCTGGGTACCGTGCGCGGCGTAGGGCACGTCCACGCGGGCGATGGCCATCGACTTGCCCGTGAGCGTGGAGATCATCGGGCAGGTGATGACGCCAACGGCCTTGCCATCCGCCACCAGCTTGTCGCCTGGGGCGGCGGATTTGTCGCTCTCCACCAGCACGCCGAAGATCTTGAAACGCTCCTTGCCCTTCAGCCGGTAATGCTCCTCGGCGCCGCGAAAGCCGGTTTTACCGGGCGAAACGGTGAAGTCCAGTCCCAGCTCCCACAGCGTGTCACCGTGCGCTTCGTTCTCGAACGGGTACATCTCGGAATTGTCATAGGGATAGAAGAGCAGGTAGCTCTCGGTGCGCAGCAGGTCGAGCGCGGTGAAGCAGCAGGGCACGATGCCCATCTCCTTGCCCTCTTCGAGGATCGTGTCCCAGATCACCTCGGCATCCTCGGCCTTGCAGAAAATCTCGTAGCCACGCTCACCGGTATAGCCGGTGCGCGAGATCGTCACGGGCTTGCCGAACAGCGTGGCGCCGATGTGGTGGAAATATTTCAGGTCGCGGATGCCGGGCACATGCTTGGCTAGATAATCGACGGCAAGCGGCCCCTGCAGAGAGAGATCGAGCAGATCGTCATCGAACAGCATGGTAACGTTGCGGCCATAGGCGGCCTGGGCGAGCGCTTGATGCGCCGCCCCAGAGCCATGCACCACGAACCAGGAGTTCGGCCCGGTGCGGTAAAGGATACCGTCATCGATGAACTTGCCGCCCTCGTTGAGGAAGCAGCAATAGGCCGACCTGCCGGGCGTGATCTTGGAAACATCGCGGGTAGTCAGGTAGTCGAGCACGGCCGAGGCGTGCGGGCCATGCAGATGCACCTTCTTCAGGCCGGAAACATCCATGAGCCCCGCCTTGGTGCGGATCGCCACATGGTGGTCCTGCACGTCAGAAGCATAGGTCCAGGCCGTCGGCATGCCGTTCCAGTCTTCAAGCTTGGAACCAAGAGCGCGGTGGCGGGAGGCTAGAACGGCATGGCGCCAGGAGCGAGTCATGGAATGGCCTTCATGGTTGGGGTGAAGAATTGCCCCCGGCACGCTTGGCGGGGGTGTGCAACAGGCAGGCGATGGTCATGGGGGCAGCGCCACCATGATGGCGGCGCGCAGTTTGGTGAAAGTCTTGCTGCCGATATCCTCAGCCAAAACAAAATGCCCCGAACAAAATATTCCTTGTAGTAACAAACGATAATTGCAGCGAATTCCCCCTGTCAAACCGAAACTCATGACTTTCGCGGGACAGGGACGATTTTTTGCGGTTCAGCTCGCGAACACCACTGTCTTGGCACCGTTCAGAATGACGCGGTCCTCCAGATGGTAGCGCACGGCGCGGGCCAGCACCCGGCGCTCGATGTCACGCCCCTTGCGGATAAGGTCATCGGGCGTGTCGGCATGGGTAATGCGCTCCACGTCCTGCTCAATGATCGGCCCTTCATCCAGGTCCGATGTCACGTAATGCGCCGTCGCACCGATCAGCTTCACGCCCCGCCCATGCGCCTGATGGTACGGCTTGGCGCCCTTGAAGCCGGGCAGGAAG
>Ga0326728_10013098_pt1 | contig 18142 bp, 21 predicted proteins | sample MB3enrmetagenome_FD_207602 | JGI IMG/M metagenome (GOLD analysis project Ga0326728, IMG submission 207602) | Lab enriched peat soil microbial communities from McLean, Ithaca, NY, United States - MB31MN | ecosystem: Environmental > Terrestrial > Soil > Wetlands > Peat | place: USA: New York... | reverse complement strand
CGTCGCTGGCCCGCGACAAGGAGATCGCCTTCAACGCCGGCTCGCATCTCGAACTCATCAAACTTGCCTACAGCGATTTTGAGAGGTTGGTTAAACCAATAATCGTTGATTTCGCGACCGGATACATCAGTTACGCCGCATAGATGGAATCCCGGCGAAGGAGACTCTGCCGGGATTCTGACTGAGGTATCATTCAAAACTTTCGTAGCGAAGCCCGGGGCTGTTAAGCCCGGTTGGTCGGCGATTCGGACATAATCGCTACCCCCAGACTGCCGGGACTGTCTAGTTGGTATGAACGCGAAGAGTCTGCCAAAGAATCCATCCGAAAAGGAGATTCCAGCTTAGGTCCATGCTGACCGAAGGAATGGTGCCGACAACTCATATCTTGCCGATAACGATTTTGATTGTTGCGATGCAAGGGCTCGCCCAAGCGCGACCGTTATCAGTCCCACGCGTCACTCTGTTATCTTCTTCGATTATCGCCTGCGAGGGTGCCGGGGACAATCAGTCAAAATCGCGCCACGGAACGTCAGACCAGTCGGCGACCACACCATGCAACTTACGGGTGCCCGACACAACTCCCCAGCCTTCGACGAAAGACGAAGCAACTACGCCGACGAACGAGTCCTTGGCCTACACCCCCTTGTCGGTTCGCTGCAAATTCAGACTCTTTCTGACAAGCACGTATTCGCCCTATACATTCGCGTCAGCGGCTTTCCAGGCAACTGAGGCCCAGGCAACGGGACAGTGGCCCCAATATGGCGGCGGTATGCAGGGTTGGGGAAAACGCTTCGGCGCTGCTCTAGCTAATACAGAATCGAGGAGATTCATCCAGGGTTTTGCTCTGTCGACGATCTTGCACCAAGATCCTCGCTATTTTCCTTCGCGCAAAAGAAAGTTGATTTCCCGGGCGTGGTATTCCGCAACCAGAGTGGTTGTTACTAAGAATGACAGCGGCAATAGCACCTTCAACACGTCCGAATTCCTAGGCGCTTTGTTCACCAGTGCGCTGCAAAACACCTACTACCCAACACAGGACCGAAATGTCGAGGAAACTATGAATCGTTTTAGTGGTGCGCTGAGTTCGGATGCGATTGGGAACCTGCTGCGTGAATTTACACCGGAGATGAAACGTCTCTTTCTGAGACATGCGCCGAAGGAAGTCCGGAGGATTGAGAAGAAGCTTCCTATCCCTCCCGAAGATAAGCCGTAAGCGGGATGTGAACATGGTTTTACGGGTTTAAGCTCCTTGTAATTGCCTGACGGCTCAGGTGTCACCCAAGGGGCAGAGGCTCTCAGCAGGCTTGTTAACAAGCGGGAACAGCGTTTCTGTTCAGCCTCTGCCATAACCGGTGCGGAAATCGTGAACGCGGAAGCTACCGCTCACGCTCACAAGGATGCGAAGCTTAGCGTTCTTGACGTATGCCGATTACGGCATTCTCGACTTCAGCTTGATCATCTCGCCATCCACAGCGAACCTGCCATATCCGTGATGGTGGATGGTCTTCGGATTCTTTTGCGTCGGATCGGTCCACGCCTTGAGCACTTCGAGAATGAAAAGATTGTATTTATTCACGAGACTAGTATCGGCGACCTTGCATTCGAAATTGGCGAAACACTCGGCAACGAGAGGAGGCGCCACGCGCTCGGCGGGCGCTGGCGTCAAGCCGAATCTCTCGAACTTGTCCACGTCCCGGCCCGAGCAGTTGCCAACTTTCACGACTTTGGGCGCCAGTTCCAGCGCCGGGACGGCGATCACGCACTGTTTCGTCGCCCGCAAAGCGGCAAAGCTGTGATTGGCGTTGCTGACAACGCAGGCAATCAGCGGCGGCTCAAACTCGACCACCATATGCCAGGACATCGTCATCACGTTGACGCGGCCCTTGCATGCGGTTGTCAGCAGGACAACCGGACCAGGTTCGAGCAACTGGTAGACTTTCGACAAAGATAGATCTTTCATCACTGCCGTTGCTCCTGGCACAGCTAAATGAGATCAACGCTTGGCTGCGGTCACTCTGGCATGCGAGTAAGATCGCACACTCACAGCGAATGCGCACCGGCGTACCAGAGGGCTAAAGGAGTCGCGCGCATGGTTCGATCCCCATTCTGTCCACCAAACTGGCGCGAATTCTAGGCCCATTGCACACTGAGCGGCTTTCTGGGAGGTATCCGCGAATACGAATACTTACCCTCTCCGAGCATGAGGCCGCCGTGTACCACATACCCTTCAGGGACCGATAACGCCTGACGGAGCGGGGCATGAACGCCGGCCACGCGGGTCAGGAAACCGGCCCAGCAAACGCCCAGATTGCGGGCCTCCGCAGCCAGTTCAAGAAAGGTCAGAGCAATGGCGCAATCTTGTTTTCCCCAGCCATAATCCGCAGGCGCGCAAGCCACAACGACCGTTGGCGCCCCACGTAATATAAAGTCGTATCCGTTTTCCCACTGCTTCAACATTGCCGGACTGATCCCTGAAGTCCGCAACCAGTTCATCGCCTCTTCAGACAATGCGTGCACCTTTGCCCCATCTCCCACGACAATCCAGTGCAGCTTCTGAGAGTTGGTGGCTGTCGGAGCCCGCCGGGCCACCTCCAGAAGTGCCACCAATGTCTCCCTGGCGACGGGCCGATCTTTGAACGCCCGCACCGACCTCCGACTCATTAGGAAGCCATCCATCACAGCCGGACTCGGCGATTCTTGTGAAACAGGCAGAAAGGCTTCCTTCGGCAGTTCGGTGTGAGTCAAGGCATCAAAACCACATACGGCAACGCAGTGGCCACAGAGGATGCAGTCGCTATCAGGAACCTCCTCAGGGTATCCCTCCTCACCGACAGTAAGGGTTCTGTACGGACAAACCGCCACGCAGGCACCGTCTCTTTTGCATAGACTCTTGTCAATTATGATCCGGCTCACGATAGGTATTCTCCCTTCTGGTATTAGTTCAAGACGCCAGCGTAGTCTCCGACGGGCGTAGGGACACAATACCGCAAGACCGTCACGGCTGTGCCATTATCGGTATCGGCAAGCGCGATTGCCTCAATCTTAGTGCCGCCTAGCATGCTCTCAAATCCTTGCATCACTTGCTAATACCCATTTCGGATGCAATTCCCTTCTGCGCACTTCGCAGGTTGTCGACCGCCGTCTCAACATTTGCCAATTTAGCCGTGCGCTTTGCGCCGCTGTTCGCCGGACCAAGCTCGCGAATCGCGGTCGCTCCGGCTTTAGCCAACTCATCGTTGGTTTTACCGAGCTTTTGAATCTGCTTTTTCAGTCCGGCATGCTGTGCTTTGGTGAGGCTGCCGACAAAGTCGCGGTAGCTGCGGTTAATCTTCTCAATTGACGAATTGGCGAAGCTGTACCGCAAGCCACTTGATTTCTTCCTCCGCATCGACTGAGCATCCCCCGACATTGCTGAATACAAAGGTTGGAATGAAGCCAAAGGCAGGGCAAGAGTTTTCGTGAACGGACCCTAAATCTGCTGGAATGCTTGCAATTAGAGCAGGTGGCAGCATACCCTTGCGGTGTTTTGCCGAGAATTCGGCCTTCGCTGGTTTGGACCGTTTGGGTGGGTCTGACTTCAGCGGAGGACAAGAGTTGTATGGGATGTCAGAGTACGGAGATGTCACACTACACCGCGAAAGAAAGTTATCGAAGGCTGTCTGAGAGGTTGAACCGGTTTCCGCAAGGAGCGCCGCCGACGAAGCTGTTGTTTCAGATACTGGAAGTGTTGTTCTCCCCAGAAGAAGCAGAGCTGGTCTCGCTGCTTCCGATCAAACCGTTCAATGTAAAAGCAGCGGCGCATGCCTGGAAGCAGACGGAGGCGGAGGCGCGCGTTGTCTTGGATGAACTGGCCTCGCGCGGGATGATGCTCGACACAGAGATCGATGGCGAGCAGGCCTATGTGATGCCGCCGCCGATGGCCGGCTTCTTCGAGTTCTCGATGATGCGAGTGGGGAACAAATACGATCAGAAACTACTGGCAAAGTTGTTTTACCAGTATTTGAACGTGGAAGAAGATTTTATTCGCGCGCTGTTTGCGGGAGGCGAGACGCAACTGGGACGCGTCTTTGTGAATGAACCGGCGCTGGCTACGGACAATACCATTCACGTGCTGGACTACGAACGGGCGACTGAGGTGGTGCAGACGGCTTCGCATGTTGGAATCGGCACCTGTTATTGCCGTCACAAGATGTTGCACGTGGGGCGTGCGTGCGCGGCGCCGATGAATATCTGCATGACCTTCAACTCGATAGCACGCTCGCTAATCAAGCACGGAATCGCACGGCAGGTGGACGCGAGCGAAGGACAGGAGCTGTTGCTCCAGGCGATTGAGAATAATCTGGTGCAATTCGGTGAGAATGTGAGGCACCAGGTTTCATTTATCTGCAACTGCTGTGGCTGTTGCTGCGAGGCGATGCTGGCGGCTAAGCGCTTTGCGGTACTGAACCCGATTGCGACGACAAACTTTTTGCCGGAGATCGACGGGGCGAGCTGCAGCGGTTGCGGCAAATGCGTGGAGGTTTGTCCGGTAGAGGCGATCGGGCTGGTTTCAGCGGGCGACCCGCAGAAACCCAAGCGTAAAAAGGCGCGAGTAAACGAAGAGCTATGTCTGGGCTGCGGAGTTTGTGTACGCCAATGCAACATGCATGCAGCAACATTGAAACGGCGGGAGCGGCGGTTGATTACTCCGGTGAACACCGCGCATCGGACGGTGCTGATGGCCATTGAACGCGGCAAACTGCAGGAGTTGATCTTTGATAACCGCGCGCTGTTCAGCCATCGGGCAATGGCGGCGATTCTGGGCGCGATACTGAAGCTGCCACCGGTGAAGCAGGCAATGGCTAGCCAGCAGATGAAGTCGCGCTACCTGGAGCGACTGTTGACGCGGCACGAGTTCAATCATAAGGATGCGTAGGCGGGTGCGCTCAGCCAGGCGTCCACCGCTTCCTGAAACGGCTGCATCTGTTGCTCGATCTCCTGCTCAAGCCGGTCGACCTTGGCTCCTCCGTGATCGAGATCCTCGATCATCTCGCTGAGCAGGAAACGGTGATGCTCTAACAGACAACCGTCGAGTGCTAGCCGCAGTGCCGGAATCTTCTTGCAGCCCCGCACTGCTCTGATTCAACCGGGCAATCGGCGAATAACTCTGGTCGTCATGGCACGAAGCCATGCGATCGGTCTTTTCGTCGCTCGGTGCCCGCATCCTCTTTGCCCTTGCGTGGGGTACGGCAGGACTCAATTATTCGCGGAATATCACGGCTTGGCCGTATGCGTACTAGCGACTGTCTCGGTGGACCTTTGGTTCCCATAAGCCCTCCCTCAGCTCCGAACCGTTAAAACCGGGCAATGAGCCTGACATACGACAGTCGAAGCGGTTGCCCCCAGCATATGTGCGGCGACCGAAGGCACCGACGAACGGTGCGCACCCATCACGATCAGATTTGCCTGCTTGTTTTTCGCAATACTGACAATTGTCTCAGCCGCTGGTCCACATGTAGCGATGATCTCGGGTTTCAAATCCTTCATCACTTCGGTGGAAAGCAGAGTTCCCATTCGTCGCTCGGTATCCGCGAGGACTTCGGGGACGCCCTCCTCGGTAGCACTGGCCGCATGCAAGAAAATCAAATGCGAGTTGTGAGCCCGCGCCAGCGAAACCGCGTAGGGCAAAGCGTGCTGAGATCCCGAAGACAAATCACTTGCGAAGAGAATCGTCGCAAAGCTCGCATTCGACGCTCCTTCGAGCATCGCCTGTGGGCCCACCGTGAGCACCGGGCATGGAGTCATGCGGAAAACCTCTTCCGCTACAGATCCGAGCATCACCTTTTTCAAGCCACGTCGTCCATGCGTGCCTAATACAATCAGGTCGACGCTTTTCTCTTGAATCAACGATGCCAGAACCTCCCATATATGTCCTCGTTCCACTGTCGTAGTATGGGCAACCTTGCCGAGAGCTTTTCCGGAGAGCAGAGTTTTCATCTCGGTTTTAGCGACATCTCGGTCTGCATCGAGTTCTGGAAGTATATCCAACGGAATCTCGATCATCGGTTCGGGAGCAAGAACATGGACCAAGTGAATGGTAGATCCGTAGTGCTCCGCAATGACGCGCGCATAAGGAAGGGCTGCCTTCGAGCATAATGAGAAATCAGTTGCGAACAGGATGTTTTTTAACGCTGGGGTAACTGTGATTTGCGGAGTACTGGACATGGGACACCTCCTTATGGAGCCTCGCGAACAAGAAATTGCACAACCATGGAATATAAGCCCCGGTCAGTATTACCAGTCGGAGACGACAATTGAGCCGCCTCGTCTCGTGACAGCTCAGAATCACTTGGCGTGCTTGGGCGATCTCCTATCCAGCGTGTGGAGTAACAAGTTGGCCGAAGCCGGAGCAGGCACAGCACCTCTCAACACAATATCCTTCGCCGGAACGTCCTTGCCGTACAGAGATTTGTTGGCACCATTATCCGGGCGGAGGGTGGAGCCTTCCAGCGAAATCCCGGCGAACAGGCCGCGCGACCGTGAATAGCTAAGAATCTCCGCCCGCATTGTCACATCGGTTGCGGCAGCCGCATCGCGTCCTTTAGGTCCGGCGGCAGCCGCCGCGTCGGCACCCAGTTTGACCTTGCCCGTGAGTATGCCGTTGGCTCCGCGATCGTTCATGACCAGCAGAACAAAATCCGTAGCCTGACCTCCCAATTGCAGGCCAAAGCTGCCTCCTTCCAGAGCCATCATGGCCGGCGCGCTCCAGCGACCGGTGAAATTATTGCTGCGGCAGGTCATGACGCCGCGGCCATAGTTTCCGCCGATACCGATAGCAAACTTGACAACCGAGGGCAATACGATCACGCAGTCGGCTTTATCCAGCAATGACTGCGGAATATCATCGGGCACGTTAAGAATCTCCTCCATTACCTTCCCGGCATTCTCAACGCGATCTGTCTCCTTGTTTGCAGCCCAAGCGTTCACAGCCACAAGGGCGAACACAGCCAGCACTGCGGTCAGTCTCTTCATCAGGAATCTCCTTTATCGTCGCCAGATTACCCGGATGCTACTTATGTGTGAGCTGATATCCAAAGAGCAGGGTTGCATCGCAAACGAGAATTTCTATGGCTAATTCCAAACACGGAGCCGTCACTGCTATATCAATTCGGCGCTTGTTGTGCAGCCACAGCTATCCTCGCAATTGTCTTTTCTCAGTGACGTTTCCAACGCCTCTGCCGTCCTCCGTGCCAGCCTGCTGAATGGTGCGCGCCTCCTCGACTGGGAGGGAGCGATCGTCAACTCAAACCCGGCTACTTCGCCGACGTGATCGCCGTTCCCGGCAATCCGCTCGCCGACATTTCCGTGCTCAAGCGGGTAAGCTTCGTCATGAAGAATGGCGTGGCGTACCGCAAATGAGTGTTCGAATCAGAGTTGCTGCCGCGAGAGCTTGATAATTCAAAGTCGCATTCTTCGTCCAATCAAGCACAGTCTCGCCCCGCACGGCTCGAAGGAGTTGCCCGCAATCGGGACCACGCACGCACAAATCCGGACGGTGCGCTGCCGTGTGTAGGCGGCAGTTCTCCCGAACGACTCAAGCGTGCAGAGTGCCCCCTCCTCCAGTCGAGGCCTCTGCATCACGCCGATCTAAACTGCTTCCCTTTCAGGGCAGCTTCTTCGCAATTTCAGCAAACTCCGCCTCGGTATAGGCCCGAAGAGTCGTTGTCCGGACGTTTCCTCGCGAGCTAATCGCGAGTGCGGCAGTTGTAGCAGCTTCATCGTTCGGCCACTCGGTTACGGAGAAAAGATCGTATTTTCCCATCATGGCGTAGAGGCCGAGCACCTTGCCCCCGAACTTCTCAGCGGTTTTGCGGCCTTCCGCCATTCTCCCCGGCGCCTCTTTGATGTTCTTAACTCCCGAATCTGTCCATTGGAAAAGCGTCAAATAGACTGGCATGGAACCCTCCTTTTCTGCACGCGTTTTTTTCTGCAATAGCGAGCAGCCTATAAATCCAAGTGCGATATATAACGGAATCCCTTGGGCTGTCTGTGATTGCAAGCGCTTCTCATCCGTTAAAGCTTCCCAAAATGGCAAGGCAGAGTCTTAGATCATCTCGTCGCTGATGCCTCTAGGCAGGATACTTCCATAACTCGATCGGAGACGGCTTGCCCGTCATCCGCAAATTAGCTTGCGCGCCGCTTGCGACCTGGAACGTGTACGTCTGAGTTTCAAGGGTGCTTCGTCGCAGTGGGCAGCCGCGGCCCTGACGCCTCAGCGGCGATGCTTGCCACCGCCGTGACCGCCGGAGTGACCTCCTCCACCGTGCGAGTGGCTCCCGCCGAAATGCTTTCCACCGCCGTAAGTATTCTTCGGCATATGCCCTCTAGCTCCCATGTGGAAGCCGCCTGAGCTCCGGCTGCTAACGCTCTTGGGCGCGTGCCTGCCGCCAAACAGATGGAAGCCACCCGAGCGCGGTGGCTTTTCGGCGGAGCGCGCAAAGTCCGTGCTCGCGAAAGCTCCGGAAGATCGTCCCCCGAATTCGCCGCGCTGAAAACCTGAGCTCGGCGCGCGATAGGCAGGCGTCGAACGGCCGTAGGCTGCGCCCGCCCAGCTGCGGTAGCCTTCTCCGGTTCCCCGGCTCAAGCCGGAGCCGTAACCACGGCGGTCGAACTGCTGCCTGCTTTCTCGTGCCTGCAAATAGTTGTAAGCGTGTTGGGGCGTCCGATAGTAGTCGCCTCTATAGGCCTGGGAGGCGCGGTTGGAATTTGCTCGCCAGCTCCCGGCATGTCTGTCCGGCGGGCGTCCAAATCCCTGTCCTCGGCTCCCGTTGTATCCGCTGCCGAACCGGCTGTAACCGCCCGGCGTGCGCTCGTAGCTGTGCCTCGCAAGCACTTCCCGTGCCGAGTAGGCATGCAGGCCATGCCGAAATCCCCAATCAGCTACGGTGGTGCTGTGCGAATAGTAGTCCGACTGGTGGAAGAGCACCGACTGGACTAGCCAGTTGATACCCCACGCCAGCCAGCCCCAGGGCGTGCCGCTGAAAGCGCTCATCGCGATCCCGAGCCCATAGTTTATTGGCGACGAGCCGAGAAATGACTGTACTGCGCCAAGCAGCGAAAAACCGGGATAGGGCGAGACCTGCTCCCCGTAGACCGTCCACGGGTTGTACGTCGGCACGTACACGACTTGCGGATTCACCGGCATCAGCTGGATGTAACCCTGATCGTTTTGCACCGCCTCCTGCGGCGTGCTCTGCAGGGTTCCTGCCGCCTGAGCTCGCTGGCGCATTACCTGGACTGCCTCAAATACGTCTTGCGGCTGGTTGTAGTAGGCATTGCCCAGCTCGGTGGTCCATTGCAGATTGCGTTCCATCAGCGCCAACACCTGGGGAAACGCCGTCAATGCTTTTACGCTTGGGTCCCAGTTCTGTACGTCGGCGCTGGCCGCAACCTGGTCAGGGGAGGCGTAGCCTTGCGTCTGGCGCCAGTGGTCAGCGTCCGCAACCTGGCCGGGGTAGGTCGACGCGGCCAAGACTTGCGCCACCAGCGCATCTGGATAAAGCGCGATTGGGGCCACGAGTTGTTCCAGCTGTACCGCAGTGAGCGGCTGAGCCTGAGCTGGCGCCTGGCCATAACCCTGCTGCGGATAGGCCTGCCCAGAATCCGGATAATACGGTTGCGACTCAGGCTGCTGTCCATATTTCGATTGCTGCTCTGATTGCTGATTTGGCGCGTATTGTCCGTTGTATCGATCGTTCTGCGACCATCCCTGATCGCCGGGCCACGTTTGCTGCCCGAAAAGGGTTCCTGGTTCCAGCAGAAGGAGGAGAACGACCGCCAGCGCAAGCAAACCTCGGAGCTGCCGCGCCGCGTTTTTCGCGGTGCTCGTATTAAGCGGCAGACGAGAAAACCTGGCAGCGTGCCGTGCTACCAGCACATTTGGGGTTTCATATTTCCTTTCAGTGTCGGACATAAAAACGCTCGCCTGAGGAGAACCCGATATTCCAAACCACCCCGCCGACTGGTTCTTTTGCGCGAGAGCAACACTGTCGAAGGATGGCTCCCACCGACCTGAACCCGGACTTCCGCCGGTTGTTGCGGAGAAAATGAACTCGCTAAATGTTTCCGGTGAATCGATTCGGAAGGGCTAATGTCATGACCTTGGCCCTTGGGAATGGTGTGCGTTGTTGCTGAGACACGGGATTGCGAGCACCTTTAATGCGCTAAACATCCCAAAATGGCAAGCAAGGGTCTTAGTTCTCGGCCTGCAGTGTGACACTTTGCAGTCTCAACCGCGAGGCACGGAAATCTCTCACAAGCGGGGAAATGCAAAACCAGGGTTCAGAAGTTGGGTCCAGCCTGGATCCGTTCGCCGCCATTGCGCGCCTGAGTGGCAGCAGGCCAGCGATCACCCTCACATTTCAGACGGGAAGAATACTGAGAAGCAGCTGCCAGAACGACCCTCGCGCGTGCTGCTTCGCACGCGCACAGTTCCGCGGTATTTGCCGACTATGCCCGTGGCAATCCACAAGCCCAGGCCGGTACCACTCTCACCCTTCGTCGTAAGAAATGGTTCGAAGATCTGCTTTTGAAGAGCAGCCGTGATGCCACTGCCGTTGTCGGCAATTAGTACGCGCAGGCCTCGGCGCTCATCTCGCCAATCCCTTGATGCGTGAACGCGCAGCCGAATCCTCCCATCCTCTCTTCGCACGGCTTCAATCGCATTGCCGACCAGGTTCGCAAACACCTGCCGCAACTCTCCAGGTTGCGCGACGATAGAGTCTGGAAGCTGGATGTCTTTGTCAATCTTGATGGAAGAAGACTCGATCTTGCGGTGATAAAGCGCAAGTACGCTGTCGAGAACCTCACCGAGGTGAACCGTGACCGGCTTGGCCGAATCACGCTGAAAGGTGAGCATCTGCTGCGTCATCTTGGCGAGGCGTTCCAGTTCTTCCGATGCGGCGGCAATGTATTGCCGCGTGTCTTCTTCTTTTGTGCCTGTCTGGATCAGATAAAGCAGGTTTCCTACAAGGTCTAAGGGATTATGAATTTCGTGCGCGATGGTCGCGGCCAGCCGGCCCGTGGTTGCCAGGCGCTCGCTGTCCCGCAGAACTTTTTCCATCTTTCGCCGCTCGGAAACATCGTGGAAGACGAGCACCACACCTTGAATTCTGCCCTCTCTATTGCGAATCGGGGCACCACTGTCCTCGATTAGAAGCTCCGCGCCGTCACGTCGGATGAGTAAGGTGCTGTCCGCAAGACCTACCACCTGACCTTGCCGGATCACCTTGGCAACCGGGCTTTCCTGTCTCGTTCGGGTTGTCTCCTGAACGATATGGAAGACTGTGTCGAGGTCCTTCTCTTTGGCCTCCGCGAGCGGCCATCCTGTCAGCTTCTGCGCAACATCGTTCATGAAGACGATTTTTCCAGCCGTATCGGTCGACATCACGGCATCGCCGATACTTTGGAGCGTTATGGCCCAGCGCTCCTCGCTTGCGCGCAAGGCTTCCTCGGCTTGCTTACGCTCAGCGATTTCCTTCAACAACTGTTGGTTGGCCCGATGAAGTTGCGCCGTGCGCTCGACCACGCGCTGTTCCAACTCGGCGTTAAGCTTTCTGATTTCCTCCTCGGCACGTTTCCGCTGCACGGCGTAACGGATGGTGCGCACGAGGAGTTCGCCATCGAAGCGTCCCTTGACAAGATAATCCTGCGCGCCCGCCCCTACCGCTTCCAAAGCAAAGTGCCGATCGTCGCGGCCGGTGAGCACAACAATCGGAATGGTGGCGCTGGCGGTTTGGGTCATAGCCAATGTCTGCATTCCCTGAGCGTCCGGCAGACCGAGATCCAGCAGCACCACGTCAAACTGCTCTTTGCGTAAGCGCTCCAAAGCCGAAGAGAGCCGCACCTCGTGATGAAGCTGAAAGCATTCGACAGAGGACTCCTTCAGCATCTCGCGAATCAGACGAGCATCCGCAGCGTTGTCTTCGACAAGGAGCGACTTCATAAAAGGTTCTACTTTTCGCTGGGCGGCAACGTCACCACTGCCAGCCAGAATTGCTCAATTGCATGGATTACTTCGAGAAACTGCTGCAACTCTACCGGTTTGGTGACATACGCATTGGCGCGCAGGTTGTAAGAACGCACCACGTCCTCTTCTGCACTGGAAGTAGTAAGAATCACCACCGGTATGTTCTGCAACTTCGGGTCTTGCTTGATCTCAGCGAGCACCTGGCGACCGTCTTTTTTGGGCAGGTTCAAATCCAGCAGAATCAGATGTGGCTCTGGGCGGTCTGCATATTGACCTTCCTTATGCAGGAAGGCGAGTGCTTCAACACCGTCTTGCACGACGTGGAGAGTGTTGAAAACTTTCGCTTCTTTCAGCGCCTCTCGCGTCAGACGAACGTCGGAGGGGCTATCCTCTACCAGCAGAATGTCAATTGGATGAAGTTGGGTCATTGCGTTAGTTTCTCATATCCGGAATAGTGAAGTGGAAGGTGGAACCTTTATGCGGTTCGGACTCCACCCATATACGACCGTGGTGCCGCTCAATGATTTTCTTGCAGATTGCAAGGCCGATGCCCGTGCCGGGATACTCCTCTCGGCCATGCAGACGCTGGAAGATGATAAAGATGCGCTCGAAGAATTGGGGATCGATGCCAATGCCGTTATCGGACACGGTAAAGTGCCAGTTACTATCCTGGCACGTGGCCGAAACGTGAATCCGGGGAACCTCCTGCGCCTGCCGGAATTTGATTGCATTGCCGAACAGATTCTGAAAGAGCTGCGTCAACTGCCGCTGGTCGGCGATCACTGTAGGCAGCGGGTCACAAGTGATCACCGCCCCGCTCTCCGCGATAGAGAACTCGAGGTTCTCCATCGCAGCCCGCACAACGTCCGCGCCGGCAACCGGAAGGAACGGATTCCCTCGCGTGCCGACGCGGGAAAAGGCGAGCAGATCGCTGATGAGGGTCTGCATTCGCGTCGCCCCATCGACGATGAAGCCGATGAATTCATCTGCATCGGAATCGAGTTTTCCCTTATACCGCCTCGCCAGAAGCTGGGAGAAGCTGCTAATCGTTCGCAACGGTTCCTGAAGATCATGTGAAGCGACGTATGCGAAGTGCTCCAGTTCCTGGTTGCTGCGCTGGAGATCCTCGGCATAACGCTTGATTTGATCTTCTGCCTGTTTGCGCGTGGTAAGATCGCGGGTGATCTTCACGAAGCCATTCACTTTTCCGTTGTCGTCGCGCAAAGCGGTCAGGACTACGCTTCCCCAATAGCGCGATCCATCCTTGCGAATACGCCAGCTTTCGTCCTCAAAGCGGCCCTGTGAAGCGGCGACCCGCAAGTCAACCTCGGGCTTGCCGTGTGCAGCATCGGTAACTGTGTAAAAGCGGGAGAAATGTTTACCTATGATTTCTTCTTTTGAATAGCCCTCGAGTTGCTCGGCACCGCTATTCCAACTGAGTACGCAGCCATCCAGATCCAAAAAGATGATGGCATAATCCCGCACCGCATCAATCATGGAGGTATAGCGCTGCTCGGTTCTCCGCAGTGCTTCCGCTGTGCGCCTTTGCTCTGTAACGTCCCTGGCAGCGCCAAAGACACCTAGTACCTTGCCGCTCTCATCGCGATAGACGGACGCGTTATAGTGCAAGTATGCGATAGGGCCGTCGCGGTGACGTAGTTCCAGAGGACAATCGCGCGCGGATCCATCCCGGAAGGCCTTTTGATACACGGCACGCGCCTCGTCCGGCGCGGTAAAGTAGTCGGAAAAGTCCGTCCCGATCAGATCCTTGCGATCACAGCCGGTCACCATTTCCATGGCCTCGTTTACATCGGTGATCTTCCCGTCACGGCTAATTGCGACGAGAGGATTGAGGCTGGCCTCTAATAAGCTGCGGTTGTATGAGTCATAAGTCAGAGCCATCTAATCCGCCTTCAATCCTGGGGAGGACCGTTACGCCATGGACGCGCAAGAAAGCAAATGTTTAAGTGTGACAAGAAAGGAGGTTGGCGACGTGCCCTTCACGACGCGAGCATCGATCAGGTTGAAAGTCTCCTGGGGCAAATCGACATAAGCGGAGAGCAACAGTATCTTTACATCCGGCTTGAGGCGTCTCAACTCCGCTGCCACCTGTCCACCGTCCATATCCGGCATCGCGTAATCCAGTATAACAGCCGAAATTCTATGGGCCGAAAAGTGTTCCAGAGCTTCGCGTCCGCTACCGGCAGTCAGTACCTTGTAGCCAGCGTTTTCCAGAACCATTTGGCGGACTTGAAGTCCTTTGAGGTCGTCATCGATACACAGAATCATTATTGTAGAATCGCTACAGTTTCATCGCCTACCGATCGCAGAGGTGTTCCTTCTTGGCGAGAAACGTACGCTCTAGCCTATGTACACTGCAACCCGGTGAATTGTTAAATCCTACTCCTGTTCAGGCTTACCGGGCAAGAGCCGTACGACATGGTAAGCACAACTGCCGGTGTACAAAGCCGCAACCTTCGCCGAGTCACCGGCGTTATAAAGCTTGGTCCAGTTTTCCGAGACCTGCCGGATGGCGGCCTCGTCGGCGCTCATCTGCCGTTCGCGCTCTTGATGGTGTGGTGTGGCCGTTTGCGGAGCGGCAGGGGGAACGGCAATGCACAATGCAGCAAATAATGCGAAAGCTATTTTCATGGTCCGCACGATAGCACAGAAGACTCTTTGCCTGCCTGAGCCCTAGAATGGTGTACGTCTGCAAGGGCCCATATTTATTCGGATCCTGCTGTTCCGCACCCGAAAGCCTTGCCACTATGAAGAGAATCCTCCTTGCGTTCGCGCTCCTGTCTCTCTCCTGTTTTGCCCAGGACAGCTCTGACCGTCATGCCCAGTCCTTAAAGCCTCCGATGCAGGCCGTGCCGCCTGACCCGATGTCAGTCGAACGATGGTTCGTCGGAGACTGGATCTGCACTGGAATTCAGCACTCTTCGCCAACAGCGCAAGCAGTCAGGTTTACAGACCGTTTTCGTTTTCGCATGGCACTCGGAGGCTCCTGGCTTATCTACCATCTCAATCAGATCGAAGGGCCACTCAAGGGCCAACTCACGCTCATCGGCACAATCAACTGGGACGCCAACGCCCGGCTGCACGTCCGTCGGGATATGAATATCGGGGGCTCGCGGATGGATATGACCACGTCCGGATGGGATGGCGACACGATGGTCGTCACCGGTTACATGGTAACGGGTGACCAAAAGCTCCCTGCCAAGCAAACCTTCACCAAGAGGGGCAATGACCGCTATGGCACCACGCTTGAAATTGCCGGCTCAGGCAACATGTCAGTCGCTTGGGAGGAGGAAGACTGCAGAAAGATCCACTAGATGCAAACAGCGCGCATTCTCGTCAAGCAAACTTCCAAGGACCGCTCTCCGGGTGCGCAACAGAACTGAACTTGCCGCGCACATCGGTTGCGTACCGGGATCCCGGGCGTCTGGTCGGCCACACGGACGGAGCCAATTTGGTGTCACAAGGTCTGCCCTTACAGAATGGCGTACCATGTGTGCATACATGTCCTCAGCACTTCCATCGCCGGGTTTGTCTTCTCTCAGCGGCTCCGTTTTGGTGCTGATCCAATTTGCTGTGTGCGAAGAACTCCGGTTGGATTTACTGCAGCAGACGGTCAGCACCCGCACCCTCCAGCAGCCGAGCATGAAGCCTTCGGCGCCGGCTTACGTGCGTTACCGGAGGCCGCCTGTCATTGAGCCGCTGGAAGCTCTTCTTCTCGAAAGCGGCGAGCGCCTAGAAGGCGAGATCAAGTATTACGACTACGGCGTCGTCAGCGTCATCTTCCAGTCACACTTCACAGGTGATTGGGAAAGCCTGGTGCATCTGGCCAGCCGCTGGGTATGGGAGGTTGATTTTGCTTCACGGGTGAAACCCATCGTGCAGCAGAAACTAGAGCGGTTGGCAACTGCCATGGTAAAACCGTATTCCAGTTGGCTCAGCGAGGACTACTTCATTTTCCACGTCGGCGAAGCTCACGGTTCACCCTCCGCCGCCGATCTGACTCGCGATCACGGACTGCAGATTGCCCAGGTGGTTCGCGGCGACCGGCTTCTCCTGTCCGAAGGCGAGTGCAACGAAGTTCTGCATTCAAAGATTTCCTACTATGCGAACGATGTGGCGGTGATTGGCTGGAACGCTGCCTTCCTGTACGACAGCACCACAGGGGCAGAGACTGCGATTCAACTCCTTGAATATGCCAATTCGCAGCTGCTGGAATTTCGCCATTACGACGAGCTTCTCACTGAAATTTTAGACGGCGTCTACGACTCGCTGGAACAGAAGACAGGGATGCTGGCGCGTTGGCGTTTGGCCAGGTCCGCAACTAGCCTACACACCGTGCTGCTCGACATTATCGAACTGACGGAACGCGCTGACAACGCGATCAAGTTCCTTAGCGATATGTTCGCAGCCCGGCTCTATAAGCTGGCTGCTGCCAAGGTGGGCGTTCCGGATTACAAGGACCTGGTCGCAAAGAAAGTGAAAACAGCCGAAGAGTTGTACGACTACATGATTGACCAGTTCAACCAGGGCCGTGCTTTCTTCTTGGAGGCCACGGTTGTCATGATTCTTCTGATCGAACTCTTCTATCTCTTCAGGGGACGTCCTCTGTAACAGAGCCGAGGTCCAGAACGACTGGTGATTTGCAGCTGGATGTGGAGAGTCTTCCTTCTCCAAGGCTCAGGCTGTCGGCAAGTCAATAGCACTCTTTGGGGCAACCACCAGTTGCTTGGCCAGTTATTCCTGAAGGTTCCAAATCAGGTTGGCAACCTGAGTTGCAAGCGGAGAGATTGTCCGCGATGCCCTAAGCTGCGCCGCATTTTCGACAGAACAGCAGAGGCCGTTGGCAAACACAAATTTGTCCGCGACGAAAGCCGTCCTAAATGGCACGGCTGGCACGCTGCAAGGCGCGGGCTGGGAAGCAACCTGTATGCGCTGGGAGTGCCGGAGAAGGTGATTCAAATAATCCTGCGTCACGCCAATGCGAGCACCACCGTGACGTACTACGTCAGAACCCGCGATGAACAGACAGCGCAAGCGATGGCAAAGCTTGAAGATGCAATGCCGGAAATGCTAACTGTCAACTAAGTGTCAACGCTTTGCCGAAATCGCCCGGTATCCCCTACCGCTATCTAGTGCGATTTCAAAGAGTTGAGATGGTAGCCCCGGGCAGATTCGAACTGCCGACCTCCGGTTTAGGAAACCGCTGCTCTATCCATCTGAGCTACGGGGCCACGCTTCACAACATCCGGATTATAGCGGCTGGCGTGGAACTTGCCTACTCCGCACAGTCGAAAACAAAGTTGGATTGTACACCGCGGCCTGATCAATCTCTTGGCTGCGTGCTCCTTTTCGCACTGATTTCGTAAATAACGTTGCGGATGGCTTGCGGACAAATATGCCGGCTAGGATCATTCCAGCGCCAGGCAAAAAAGCGCGGACCCGTTTAGGTCCGCGCCTGTGTAGCATTGTTAAGTTTCAGTTATGCCTTGGCAGCTTTGGAAGCCGATCCCATGGCCGCCGCGAAGATGCCGATAACCTGCTGCAGGTTGGCAAGACGCGGGTTGGTCAGCTGGCAAGCATCCTTCTTTGCATTGGTCGCCATAACTTCGAAGTCGGCTTCCTTCACGCCCAGCTCAGCCAGGCCAGCGGGGATGCCCACATCCTTCGAAATCTTGCGGATCGCGGCGATCGCCACGTCAGCGGCGTCAACCGGAGCCAGACCGGCAATGTTCTCGCCCATCGCGACAGCGATGTCAGCAAAACGCTGCGGACATGCAATCTTGTTGTAGGCGCAAACTTCCGGCAGCAGGATGGCGTTGCAAACGCCGTGCGGCAGGTTGTAGAAGCCGCCCAGCTGGTGCGCCATGGAGTGTACATAGCCCAGGCTGGCGTTGTTGAACGCCATTCCGGCCAGGTACTCGGCATAGGCCATCTTGTCGCGGGCTTCGAGGTTGGTGCCATTGGCAACGGCCGGACGCAGATAGTCAGCAATCAGCTTGATCGCCATCAAAGCGCAGGCATCGGTGATCGGGTTGGCGATCGTCGATACATAGGCCTCGACCGCGTGGGTCAGAGCGTCCATACCGGTAGCAGCCGTCAGAGCTGGCGGCATGC
>Ga0326728_10013097_pt1 | contig 18144 bp, 13 predicted proteins | sample MB3enrmetagenome_FD_207602 | JGI IMG/M metagenome (GOLD analysis project Ga0326728, IMG submission 207602) | Lab enriched peat soil microbial communities from McLean, Ithaca, NY, United States - MB31MN | ecosystem: Environmental > Terrestrial > Soil > Wetlands > Peat | place: USA: New York... | reverse complement strand
GGCCTTATCCAGGGCATCCTTGCCGTTTTTCGCCGAAGTTACTTCCAATCCGTAACCCTTGAGCATGGATTCCAGCATATATAGGTTGGCACTGTTATCGTCGACGATCAGGCATTTTATCATGACCAATCCTCTTTACTTAATAATTCATACCGTGAAGTTTACTGTTTGAAAAGTGTAACGAAACATAAATAACCCCAACCATAATGTGCGGCTATTTATAGCGCTGAAATCCCTGTTCACTATGCCCGTTTACTGTAATTGACGGGTCATGCAGGCTTCTCTTTTCATTTTTCTCCCGGTATTTAAATATGTTTCGTTATCTCTTTGTGGTTTTGCATATTTAATATTGCGGTGGCTTTTTAAATATTTATTGGCACAGATTGTCATGGTATTCATGACATATTGCCTTGCCGAAAGTATTATCTATATTATAGCAACCAGCCTCGCCAACCTTTTTTTCCATGACCTGTGCGTTGACATTTTGAAATCCCCATGGCGCCAAATCCGCCATTTCTTTCTCGGCTTTATTTGCCTTGTCCTTATGGGCCAGGTACATCACATAGGTATAATAGTTGTAATTGTTGAAAATGCCGATTTGTCCCTTATTAATCTTAAAACTGTATTTGCAATTATAATACTTGCCATTTTCAACGGTTAAATGATGCTCGCCTGGCGGCAATTCAATGAGTTTCTCAAAATTTTTATCAGAATTGTGGGTAGCTGCTTTTTTCCCGTCAATAAAGTATTTTACGGTATCAAATGGATCCGGTAAATCCGAATTCCCGTAATTTATTATTTTTAATCCATTCAACGAATTATCGTCATGATAATTTGTCTCCGGAGTATGCTTGATATTCTTTGCGCAGGATAGGAGAATTAACGTTAGAAATAAAACAAAATAAAGCGGGAATACATTTTTTAATCTGTCCATAATATTATCCTTGAAAAGTTTTTAATGATATTCATTTACTATTTCAATAACGCAATTCTTAACAGTAAGAGTATATGAAATATGGCCTTGTGTGTCAAGATAATCGTGGCTTTGACATTTACGGCATTTTTAATACGAATGAAAGCAGCCTGATGTGGAGCCATAATATTCCATTTCGGCCATATAAAAGTATATATTAAGATTTCTTTATGCCTTGAGATAACTATGCAAACCGGGAAGATAGTTGACTCCAAGGTATGTGAAGAGGACACAGCCGAACCCGATGATGGCAAGGATAGCCATACGCTTTCCCCTCCAGCCTCGCACATATCGCGAATGCAAAAGAATTGCATAGACAAGCCAGGTAATAAGCGACCACGTCTCCTTGGGGTCCCAGCTCCAGTATGAGCCCCAGGCGTAATGCGCCCAAACGGAGCCAGTCATGATTCCGATGGTAAGAAAAACAAAACCAAGGGTGATGCTCTGATAAATTAAAGTATCCAGTGTTGCAAAATCGGGCAGCTTTGCTGAAAAGCCCGCTGGTTTTTCTAACCCCTTTTCCTTATTTTTCAGCAGATAGATTAAACCGCAGCCGAAAGCGATGGTAAAGGCGGCATAACCCATAAAACAGGTGACGACGTGGCTTGTGAGCCAGTTGCTTTGCAGGGCCGGGATAAGCGGTTCGATGCGATTGCTGATATCCGGCGCGATGGACGCATAAGCCATAGCCAGAAAGGCTATCGGTACGATAAAGACTCCGATAATCCTGCTTTTTGTCCGCCATTCAATGATCAGATAAATCAGAATAATAGTCCAGGCAAAGAAGATCATTGATTCGTAAAGATTGGCCAATGGCACATGTCCCATGCCGAGATCGTACGAGTTTTTCCATCTTAGAATCAGCGCAATTGTCTGCGCGATGAGTCCCGCCCAGGCCAATAATGATGCAAGCCGACCCCAAACTTCTTTGCCGATAATCAACCTGAATAAATATAAAACAAAGGAAGCGAAGTAGACAAACGTCACCCAGCTTAAAATCAGCGTGTGGTTCATGCTTTGATCTCCTCGTTAATTCGCTTGCACAAATAATCTATTTTCTTTTGCAGTTGCTGATTATTCCGGTTGCTTCGGCCAGCAATACTGATGCTGATTTTTGCGTCCTTAGGTTTCATAAAAACCCATAAACGTTGATATGGAATAAAAAAGACGATAATTAAACCCAAGACCATGAGTAATCCTCCGAGGGCAACGAGGGGAACACCGGGGTCGCAAACGAGGTGCAAACCAGTGTAATAAGTTTGCTCTAAACGTTTAAGCGAAAACACAAACGGTTGGAAAAGGCCGGGATTGAACAGTGGCATCTTCGTCAACAGGTCGGGATTTGCGACGACGATCTGATCAAGATTCTGAAAAACCCAGAACTGAACATCCTTTTTTTGTGAAACAATCCTCAACTTTACGGCAGGTCCTATCTGCATTATATTTTCTTCAACACGTAAAACAAAGCCTCTGGCCTTGCTCTGGGGTAAATAAAAGGTATCTCCGGCAGCAAGCGTCATCGAGCCGTCCTTCTTTCCGGCATTCGTGTAGGTGACTATTGCCTTGATTTCAGGCGCTATACCGTAGGTAGACTGGTAAATACGCAACCCTTCGAAAGCGAGGGGGTGATTGACCAGCAGCGTTCCCTGCCTTTCAACTTGTCCATTTTTGATAAAGCTCAAGTCGGAACGGTAAGTTTTAGGAGTTCCGTCTTTATAAAACTCAACTGTAAATTTATCGCAGCGGATGGAAAAATCCAGCTTATATAATCCATTGCTTTTTGTCAGATTGGCAACATTGACAGATTCGCCTTCTTTAATATTGATATCGGCCGCAAGGCCAAAGACGGAGCCGATAACCGCTCCGGCAATCATTATTAAAATGCTCAGGTGAATAATATAAACGCCAAACACAGAGAAACGTCCCCGTTGGGCATAAAAAAGGTGCCCTCTTAATTCCTCAATTTCGCTGATACGGCCATAATTTTTTTTCAGGCAGGATTCTACGATTGGTTTTATTTTGCCGACTTCTTTATCTGCCGTAATAATCCGGCCCTGCGGGAGATTATCGAAAATACCGTCCGGTTCCGGAAAATATGGAGCATTGTATTGTCTCCATATTGCGGGAAAACGGTTTATGGAACAGATGATCAGATTAAGCGATAGAAGCGTCAGCAGAATGTAGAATAGCGAAGAATGATAAAGATCGGATAAACCCAGGAAGAGAAAAACCTTACCTGCACCCGGTGAAAGATGATCGGCAAATGTCTCAACAACATCGGGCGAAGATATAAAAGTGCCGGCAATAAAGAGAAGGACAATTAACACAAGAAGGGTAATTGTCAGTTTTACGGAAGAAAAAAATGACCACAGGGAGTGCTTCTCTATCGACAATCAACATGCTCCTTGTACGCGTTAATGTTTACTAAAAACCAGCCATTTTTGTATATCGAACCTCAAATCGTTCATATTCTGATTATGAATGCTTAAGGATTACTTGCCGGCTCGGGGCAATGTCAAACAGTAATCATAAATGAGCTTCATCTCTTCATCGGAGATTTTATCTTTGGGAAAAGCAGGCATTACGCCTTTTGATCCATCGGCTTTTAAAGGATTCCTGTTATAAGCAGTGAAGACGGCAAGACTTTTAGTCTTGGATGAACCAATAAGCGGTATAGCGGGATTGATTTTATTCCCTCCGTTGGGATGGCAGGCGCTGCAATTGTGGGCATAAAGTTTTGCCCCGTCCGGCGCTGCCAAAGCCGTGCTTCCGGAAAAAATCGTTGTCACTCCGAAAAGCACCCATCCGACGACGGGTAAAATAAATAAAAACCGGATTGTTGATTTTTTCATAATACCTCCAATTTTTTATCAGATGATGGCATTTTATCGTTTAGCAGCCCGACTCTTTCGAGCCTCTTAATAATATACTCTCAGGAAAAATCCTGTAAAGTTAAATTTTTGAGAGTCAATAAATCGCTAAGAAAATCCTGCGGAAATTGTCCGCTTTTTAGTTTTTTTAATCCGGCCCTTTCGTCTGCAGCACGGGGAATATTTTATTAAGAAACCAGAAGAAAATGAAGGGAAGCACCGCGATGAGCAGAGCGCCGCCCAGGCCTTCTTTAAAGGTTTCCAGACTATGGGGAACGATGGGCATCAGGTAATCCATATACCCGGAAAAAGTCAAAGAAAAAGATTGACCGCCGATGACCACGTTCCACCTCATCATGAAGACCCCGAAAAGCACCAGCAAAAGCGCCGGAATTAATCTGCGGATTTTCAAACCAGGCAGCAGAAGGAGGACAAAGGGAACCAGGTTTCCCAGAAGATATTGGAGCAGGAAGATATTAATAAAATCTGTCCCATAAATGACATTTCTCAGAATGTCCCAGGATTTTACTGCCGTGTAACCGCGAAAGACCAGATCCAATAACTCCAGACTGATCGAGAAGATCATGAAAAAGATAAGATATTTCACTGAAGTCTGTACCGTGCTTATTTCCTCGCTATTGATTTGGTTGAGTGTGGCAGGAGCGGCGGGATCGCTTTTCCTGGAAACAATAAATTTTTTCATTCCCATAATGATAATGTAGATCAGCATGCACAGAGCGACGCCGGAAACAATAGCCGACATAATAAAAATAACCGGCATGAGTGGGGTCATCCACAGGGCATTGGCTTTTACCGAGCCGAAGATGAAACCGGCGTACCCGTGAAGGAAACAGGCAATCGGCACACCGGCTCCCGCCAGAACCTTGATGGCTTTGGCGTCCTGCTTCAGGCCCTCATCGCTTATATCCATGGCGCCGAGGGTAAGAATTTTGTGTACCGCATATCTTATTGTTTCGGTCAGGCTTTTATTCTTCCTGCTTTTGAGTTCTATGGATACTTCCACCAGGTGTTTCCGGAAAAGAAACCAAAGTTCGGCGGCGACGACTGATCCATAAACAAACAACACGACGCCGAAGGCGGCAATAGCCGATGTAAAGTGAGGCGTAAGGCCGACATAGAGACTTCTTTGGGGTTGCCCGAGATGCAAAAGGAGCGGCAGGGGCGCAACCATCAGCAGGGCAAATGAAAATACCAGGGCGAATCTGGCGATTTCCTTCAGCGGTTTTATACCGAAGAGATGATACAGGGACGAAAGAACAAAAGCGCCGGCCACGAGCCCTGTCATGAAGGGATACATTACAATCTGAATAGCCCAATAAATGTACTCATTGGGGTAAACGAAAAGTTCCTTAACCGTCCATAATGATTCAATAACCATTTTTTATCTCACCTCTTCGCCAAGCCCTATATAGTAAACCTGGGGGTTGGTTCCATATTCCGGTTTGTGGACTGCTACCTGTTGCGTCCGGATGATCTTTTCCACCGGATCTGCTGGGTCTTTGATATTGCCGATCAATCTTGCCCCTGTCGGACACGCCCCGACGCAAGCCGGAGGCAGGCCGTGGTTAATCCGGTGATAACAGAAGTTACATTTATCGGCCACGCGGTGGACCGGGTGAAAAAACCTCATACCGTACGGGCAGGCCATGATACAGTAGCCGCAGCCGATGCACCACTTCCGGTCCACCAGCACCACCCCATCGGCATTCTGATAAGTCGCACCCACAGGACATACCTGGACACAGGAAGGCTTTTCGCATTGGTTGCAGAGTTTGGGAACAAAATATGCCTTTTTTATTTCTTCTGCTGAAATATCTTTAAACTTGCCGCGTCCCAGGTCGATCCGGCCGGTCGTAAATCCGTACCTCGCTTCTTTAGGCGTATCGGCAAATACTTGTCCTTCTCCGTTTACGACATATCGTTCAACCCATGTTCTGGAAACACCGGCATCAAAGGGGATTTCGTTTTCCAGCTTACAGGCTTTTACACAGAAGCCGCAGCCAATACACTTATAGGTATCAACGAGAAATACAAAGCGACGCGGTGATGTCCAGGCCAGAACATCGGCGGGCCGGAAAATTCCGTCCAGTCCCTTGAACAGCACCAAAGCGGCGGTCCCTTTTATCGTCAATTTTATAAAATCTCTCCTGTTCACCTATGCCTCCTAATGGGGTTTGGATGCCTCATGCGGATTGTGACAGAGCACACATTCCAACCCGGGATTATGCTGATCCGGGTTGATGCCTTTGATTTGCGATCTTTGACTGTTGGGATAGAGAAGGCGGGCATGGCACCGAAGGCAGAGCTCCCGGCTGCGGTCGAGACCAAGTTTTGCCGGATCTGCCGGATGGGAAAGAGCCGGTCCGTGACAATTTTCACATTCAATATTTTTATGTTTTGAGGAAGTAAGCCTTTGCGCCTGTTGGGCGTGACAGGCCGCGCAGAATTCCCGGCCTTGATATTTTGCCGTGAAATTCTTCCATTCCTCAATATTGGATTGCCGGTACCAGCCATAGGTATACCCCCGTTCATGAATTCCGAAATCAGAGGGTATCAAAATGCTCCTGGCGATTAAAATGATCGCCGCAAGAGCCAAAACGACATATAGAGGCCGCAGCACATGCATAAGCTAAATTTCTCCAGGATTGTTCGTCATAATCATCATTGACCTCTTGAAATAATGCATAGCGCCTCTCACTTATTTAGAAACGGTAAGTGAGGGTAACAAATCCGACATTAGATTCATAAGACGGATTATTGTAAGCTCCCGTCAAATATGCCCCGTTCGTTCCAGTGGTGGCCGGAACATATTGATACCCATCATACTGCGCATCACTATAATCATATCTTTCATAGACATAACCTGCCGCTACAGATATCGCTTTTGTTACAGTATAAGAAAGTTTAATGCAAAAAGAGGAAAGCCTGTAGGCGTCCCAGTCGGGAAGATCAATATTGTCCTGAGTTCTGCCCGCAGGAAGCGGATTTGCACCCAGCAGATAAGTATAATCAACCCAACCATTGGCCAACAGATAGCTGTACTGGAGCAGCAGTGTAAGTTTTTCCGGGATAATAAATATTTCTGAACCCGCCATGTAACTGTAGTTTTCGCTTTTTTGCGCTGCCGTCCAGTTAAAGTCGGTCGATGTCGGCGGCAGTGACGGATTAATTGCGCTTACTGCCTGCCGCTGGAATTGGTCCTGCCGCATGTATTCATAATCGAAAGAGCCGAATAACCTGATTCGTTTGTTGATCAGATAATCCACATCGATTAGAAATTCATCATCCTTGTCACCGGTCAGTCCTAAAATAGTATCCGAATAATTCGTCTCCCTGTGCTTGTAACCAAGGCTGATGCTGAAGTTATCGGCGGGGAACAAGTCCAGGTAGGCTTTATAGGTATTTTCACTTTTGCCGGCGGCATCAAAACATCTGATGAAGGTATTAATATCGGTCGGGTCAGTCAGCTGGAAATCCGCTCTTCTGACCAGTCTTTCGAATCCAACACGGGCGGTAAGAATATCAAAGCCCTTCCATCTCAACTCAGCGCTGTAGAGATCATCCCTGTCATTAGGGATATCATCTCTTTCTCTGCTGATTGTTGAATGATTGTAAGCGCCGAGGAAATAAAAATTTTCCGGCAGCTGGAAGCCAAGTTCCGTGCCGTATTTAACCTTCAGGTAGTTGAACAGGTCGTTGGTAAAAGTTGCAGGCGTCTGGGTTGCATCCGTTATTGAAATAACATTTGATTTATTTTCATGCTCATCATATTTAAGGAAAAATTTGACATCGAGGAACGACAGCGGTTTTGACGTGACTGACGTGGCGATGTTGTTTGTAATGACTTCGCCGTTAAAGAACGGGGTGCCCAAACCGATGCTTCTGAGTCCTCCGATGACATCGTCCACATATGAATTACGCAATACCGCATCCGATTTGGCGTCGCCTGTAGCCAGATCAATATTGAACTTGCTGTTTAGGGGCAAGTTGCTAAGCGCACCCTTGAGATCGATTTTATAGAACTGGTTATCCGGCGGCATTGAATAGGTATCCGTTGCCGACGCCGTATTGTTTGTAGCCGGATTGCGGAAATTAAAACTCGTGTTGGAGTCCGTAAAGTTGCTGTAAAAATAGCCCAGGGAAATGAATAGAGGATTGCGCACATATCCGCCAAGAAAATTGACGCTGTTTGTTTTGTAATCAATCGGCGTGGGAAGCTCCAGGGAAATACCGCCGGGCGATGTTCCTGCCGCACCGATGGGATAAATTCCGGACTTCTCATCTACAGCAGCGGAAAAATCCAGAAAAAAAGGCTTCAAAACATCAATCTTGAATCCCGCACTATAATCTTTACGTTCCGTTGAGTAATCAAATTTATTCCATGTGCCGGTATTGGTGCTGGGCGGTTGGGTGGGATAGGTCAGATTGGCAGTGCCCGCACCCGAATAAAATGTTTTTGCATCGTCGGTAAAGTTGTGAGGGATTTCAGTATAGTTAACGTTGAATTTGAAGGCGCCCCATTTCCCGCCTTCCAGGTCATAACTCTGTGTATCGTAGAACATATTACGGCTGTAGAAATTCACATAATATTTATCATCATCATATTTAAGTTTGACATCGCCATAGACACCGTTTCGCATATCTCCGTATTCGTTAAATTTAGCTTCGTTGCCGTTGACATTGACCAAAGTGCCTTGTGCGCTGATTTCACCGGAAAATTTATTCTCCTGGTCATCGGCAAAGGCAGGACTCAAGGAAAATAAACCTAGCAAAAGAAATGGTAAAAATGATTGACCTCTCATCGTCACACCTTTTACCGGATAAAGTATTGTCCCCTGACTGAAGGCCCGTTGCTTCCGTGAATGTTGGTATGGCAGTTCAGGCAGCCGCGGGCAATTATTCTGTTTTTCCCGGATGCGGCATTGCCGGAAAATGTTTCAAATCTGGTGTAAATTGTTCCGGGATGTCGAGTGGCGTCGTGGCAACTCTGACACAACAATGGCGGCTTCGAAGACAGAAGCTTTCCATGATTGCTGCCGTGAGGCACATGGCAGGTAAGACAATTTTCGGCAACCGGCGGATGCTCCCACATATATGGCCCGCGCTTTTCGGCATGACACTGGAAACAGAGTTCATTTACGGTATCCGCCCTCACCATCTTCGGCCCCGATCCGCCGTGCGGGTCATGACACTGGGTGCATTTTATCAGGCCTTCCTTAAGCGGATGATGTGATTGTTTATCGACCTGAGCTCGAATAGAGGCGTGACAAGTGAAACAAAGCGCCGGTTCTTCCATTTTTAAATTATGTTTCATTCCGGAGTGTCCGCTGTGACAATCACTGCATGAAACTCCGTTGATTTTATGCCTGCTTAGATCCCAGAAAGGTACGATTCTCGAATCCTTATGACAGGCAAGACATCTGGCCTGCTTGGCTTCCGGATTTTCATTTTTACTAAAGGCAATCATGCCCGTTGCCTTGGCGCCGGCTTTTTGCACATGCGCAAGACCGGGACCATGGCAGGATTCACAGGCATTGCTATTGGCCGGGCTTCCTGGAATTGCCGTTTTGGAATGTGATGATTTCAGATAATTATCATAGTTTTTTTGATGACAGGCCCGGCATACATCTATACCGGCATAATCATCATCCGCATACGCGGATTGGTGAATAATTCCAGTTAGAAATACCAGCAGGGAAAGGGTGAAAAGAGAAAAGAACCAAACATCGATTTTTTTTATTTTCATAAAATTATCAATATATGAATTTTCTTTTTTCTATCTATTAATATAAGAAAACTTATCCCTTATGTCAACTAAATATTGAACCTGAAATCACTTAAGTCATGGCAACCTTTATTTATGAGGCGATTCGTCCATTAACTTCTTTCTTGACGTCGTTGACAACTATATGTTAAAATATACTACAAAATAATCTTCGAGGTTGTGCTTTTATGAAAATAACCCGTTATATTATTTATGTTGCATTATTTCTTGGAATTAATCTTTTTTTTGCCGGCAATGCATTTTGCAAAGACTATAGCAAAGGCAAGGCTGTATTCAGAGCTAACTGCATCGTGTGCCATCTCATTAGATCAGAAGGCGATCCCATTTCTGCCTACAATGCACAATACAATCCCAAAGATTTTACCTCAGCTTCAACCTGGAAAAATCTCAGTGAAAAAAAGATTTATTCTGTATTGACCAAAGGGCAAGGCGTCATGAGACCGATTAATTTGAGCGCCGAAGATTACAAGGCTCTTATAGACTACATGATGAATGATTTGAAAAAAAATAGTGAATAAGCGGATACAAAATAATCTGTTTAAAGCCCGGATTAACTAAAGAAGCGATAGCAGTTATCGATACCGCTGCAGCACTATCGTTTAGAGGCATTGGTTAGCATAAGATTTTCTTCTATTGTTTGAGGCCTGTGCAAAGAATCAGTTTATTGTATCACGTATAAAGCAGAATCCGTTCTTGCCGGTTTTTTTCACTCTATACATGGCTTCATCGGCCTTCTTAATCAGTTGATCCATATCTGTATGGTCGTCGGGGAAAAGCGCGATCCCGATGCTTGCGCTGATGGCCGCCTGTCTCCCACTGAAAATTATCGGTTGGGATACCAGATGGATGACCTTTTCGGCAATCTGCGCGACATTCTCCGGGACGTTGATTTCGGTTGCGATGATTAAAAATTCGTCCCCGCCGACACGGGAAACCGTGTCGGTTTCGCGTACGCATGAAAGCAAACGCCTAGCCACTTGCTTGAGAACATAATCACCGGCATCATGTCCAAGGGTGTCATTGACGTCTTTGAAACCATCCAGATCGATAAACATCACGGCCACCGCTTTCTTATACCGGCGGGCCATGCTAAGAGCTACAAACAGCCGGTCCTTGGCAAATCTTAAACTGGGCAGGTCCGTCAGCAGATCGTGGGTGGCCATATATTGTATCTGCTCTTGTGCCTTTTTTCGTTCGGTGATGTCGCGGTAATTAATAATTATAGCTTCAACAACATTATTATTTACCAGGTTGCTTCCCACAGCTTCGAGCGTACGCCAGCTTCCATCCTTATGACGAAGACGCAGTTCACCATTTATAACCGGAGAGCTTGTATCCCTGGACAAAGTATTGAATACATCGGCTAAAGCCTTAACGTCATCCGGATGAACAATCTCACTTCCGTTGGCGCCAATCCTTTCTTCCGGTTTGAACCCCAAAATACTCTCAATGGCCGGATTTACATAGAGGATAACCCCTTCCGGATTAACCAGAACAATCATATCTGATGCGTGCTCTACGAAAGCCCGGAAACGCTGTTCCTCGAATCGTAATTTATCATCCATGCATTTGCGCTCGGTGATGTCTTCCGTTATCCCCATCAGCTTTTCAACGCTGCCATTCTTGTTTTTGATGGGAACAAAACACGATTTAAAAATCGCTTCGCGCGGCCCGCTGGCCCTAAACTCGAAATGGCTGATTTCTCCGGCACAGGCCCTGGTGAGCAGGCCCCCTATGCGTTCCCGGTCGTCAGCGCTGACTCCGTCCAAATATAAAGACCCTTTTACATCGCTTTCCTCTTTGAGCCCATGCATGAGAACTCCCGCCCGGCTCATGGAGATTATCCTGCCATCCATGTCTATCTCGTGAATGCTTACCGGAGAGTTTTCGAGGAGCAGGCGGTAATTATTTTCTCTTTCACGCAATGTCCGGGTGATTTTCTCGGTTTCAAGCCTTGCCTCCTCCAGTTCCACGGTTCGTTGACGCACCTGATCTTCAAGAGTAACTGCTGTCTGAAACAGGTTGAAATCAGACCCTTGAATGCTTGCGCTGCGTTCGGCACGATTCATCAGTGTCTGGATGATCTTGTTCAGACGCGCGATCTCGGCCTGCAAATCCCGTTCGTTGGCGCCGGAAACCGGCTTTTGGTCAGACATCGCGCACCTTCTGAATTGGATCTGCGGCAGCGCCGATAGCGATTCCGGTGAGTGTCTGATTGATGTGTACACCGTGGAACTGTTCGCCATAGCTGCTAAAACCAATGGTGTTGTTGCGCTTTAGGATCTCTTCGACGCGATTTTTTAAACCGCTCTGTGAAATTTCCAGATTCCGCAAGATGCAGTCACAGCCGATAACGAGTTGTGGCTGCCCGATCTGGGCCCGTATTTTGTCGAAAGTCTGCTCGAGATTATTCACCAGATCCACGCCGTTGGCTACCCTGAGCACCAATCCTTCCTCAATGGCGCAAAAGAAAGTGAGGCTGCCGTCAGGATTAGCCTTCTGAATCGAGCGCACATAATCTATCCCGTTTATCATCACCACAACCGGAGATGCCGCGAAACGCATGGGATTAAGATCATGCACATCAATACCCGCCAGACGGGCATACTCTTTTGCGGCAGGCAGCCCGTTGATCTCCGTGACGATGCGTTTGGCGGGATCGGCTTGGGTGACGACCATCCGTTTATCGGTGGGAACAAAATGCTGAGTTTTAAATATTTTGAAAGGCAAGGCCGTGTTAATCAGTATCAATGCAGCGCTATCGGTATGGAAGCGGCCATCGCTGTAAATATAGGTCTTTTCAAATTTCTGGTCATCACCCGCTGAGCCGCCGACGAGCGGTATCTTGCCTAAGGCATACTGCAACGCATGCGCCACCGGTTCTTCGCGAAGAGACAAGCCGTCAATCAGCAACAATGCGAAGCTGTTATCAGGACCTGTTTGTGGAACTTTGCTTTCAAGTCGCTGCAACAAGGCTTGGGCAAAGTCATGTCCTTTCGGAATATTGAACTGATTTAAACGATCCAGCCGTCCGCTGACAGCCACGCAACTGCCCACATGAAAGCTCGCTCCCGACAGACTATGTTGATGATAACCGGCCGGTCCGATTTCTCCGGCCGTGGTGCAGCCCACCACTTGAATTCCGGCAAACAGGCGGTTCATTTCAGCAGCCAGCACATCAAGATCATAAACGCTTGAGCAAAAGAAGATCACCAGTTCCATGTTCGGCTGCGCCACCGTCGCGTGAAATTCTTCTACCGCTAGTCGAGCCTCCGTTGCGCACGATTGCGCTGTCCGAATATTCCCCATGTTCATATCGTCCACCTCGATTTGGATGCCAATAAGGTGCGGCAACCACTCTTTTTATACCGGCCATGGTAATCTTTTAATAGTTTTCAACACTTCTAAATAAATAACTAGTAGGGTGTTCCCGGATTTATATTTTTCAGTGGAGATGGTACATGCTTCCGCAGCAGATCGGCAAACTGTTCGGGCGCAATAGGTTTGCTAAAGTGATAACCCTGCATTTCATCACAGGAATGTTCCCGTAAAAAGTTCAATTGCTCTTGCGTTTCCACGCCTTCGGCCACAACGGTAAGACTTAGAGTTTTGCCCATAGCGATAATTGCCTCTGTAATCGCTTTGTCTTCAGCGTCCTGCGGAATGTTGCGGATGAATGAGCGGTCAACTTTGAGCGTGTCGATTGGAAAATGCTTGATCTGGGCAAGAGATGAATAGCCGGTGCCGAAATCATCAATAGCGAGTCTCACACCCATGCTTTTTATTTTAGCCAATATAGAAATCATTCGTCCAGGGTTATGCATCACCATGCTTTCGGTAATTTCCAACTCCAGCAGACCTGGCGCCATGCCCGAATCATTCAGTGCCGCCCTGATATCATCGATCAGATTGTCATCCGTGAGTTGTCGCAGCGACAAATTTACCGCCATGCAGACAGGAGAAAGGCCCTCGCGTTGCCAGGCGACATTTTGCTGACATGCAGTTCTCATGACCCACCGGCCGATGGGCACGATCAGACCTGTTTCTTCAGCCACCGAGATGAATTGTGTTGGGGTTACAGAACCAAGATATTGATTCTGCCAGCGCAGCAGCGCTTCCACACCGGTAATCACGTCCGTTTTGAAATCAAGTTTAGCCTGATAATGCAAAGAGAACTCGTTGCGCTCCAGTGCAAAGCGCAGGTTTTTTTCGATCGAGAGCCGCTCTAACGATTTTGATTGAATATCTTCGGAGTAGAATTGGTAATTGTTCTTGCCTTCTTCTTTGGCAAGATACATGGCCATATCGGCATTTTTCATCAAAGATTGCTCATCTTCGGCATCCTTCGGACATATGCTAATGCCAATGCTCGCCGTTACACGACATTCCTGCCCTGTAATAGTTAAGGGTTTAATAATACTGTTAAGAATCTTGTGGGCTACTATGGCGACATGGCCCAAATCGCTCACCTCATCAATTAATATTACAAACTCGTCTCCTCCCAGACGGGCGGTAATATCAACTGCCCGTAAAGTATTCTTCAAGCGGGCCGCAATTTCCTGCAGAAGTTCATCGCCGGCATCGTGGCCCATCGTGTCATTGATAATTTTGAAGCGGTCCAGGTCCATGAACAGGACGGCAAATTGTCTCTTATAACGATGCGCAGACTTAATGGCCTGATTTAATAGCTGGCTAAACATTAAACGATTAGGCAGTCCTGTCAGTGCGTCGTGTGTAGCCTGGTATTGAATCTTTTTTTCGGCCTGTATGCGTGCAGTAATGTCATGTCCAACTCCCCTGAACCCGCAAACTATACTTTCTTTATCTCGTTTGGGAAAAATGGAAATTTCGGCAGATATTACTGTGCCATCCGTCTGGATAAATTTATAGGGAAAATTCCTGATCGGTTTGCCTGTTTTTAAAACCTGATGGAATAGTCTGTAGACCGAATCTGCTTCCTCTTTTCTGATGAAGGATTGAAAATTCACCCCTGTTAGCTCTTTTTGAGAATATCCCAAAACATCGGCAAAAATATCGTTGAAAAAAGTGATATTGCCCGCAAGATCTGTCTCGAAATACCATTCCTCCATTTCTTTTATGATGGTTCGGTATCTCTCTTCGGACTGCCGCAGAGCCTCTTCCATTTGCCTGCGCTGGGTTATATCTCGTCCAACTCCCCGAAAGCCGATAATCTCCCCTTTTTGGTTTCGCAGAGGAAAACCGGAGTTTTCGGCAAAGCCTGTTGTTCCATCCTTACGTATAACCTTATAGGAAATATCCCTTTCGGGAATACCAGTTCTATATATCCTGCCGAAGGCATTGTATACAGTTTCGATATCCTCCCTGGCAATTGAATCGCGGAAGCTTGCTCCGAGCAATTCCTCTTTAGACTGTCCCAAGTGACGACAAAGCGAATCATTGACGAAGGTGAAATTGCCGGCGAGGTTTACCTCATAATATGCATCCGCCATTTCATCAAGTATCGTCCGGTATCTCTCTTCGGACTGCGCTACATTCCATTCCTTATGTATTTCTGCTTCTGCATTAGATGACATATCTTCTGATAACCGGGTAATATCACTCTTTCCGGAACTGATCTTTTTGTTCGACTTGATTGCGTCTTTATTGTTACTTGCCGTCTTAGATTTAACAGATGATTTAGGATTGGCTGCCATAGTCTTTTAACATTTCCCGAACATCGATATTTATAAAGAAGTACTTTTAGTTAGATTGAACCTTTTGATAAGACAATTTCTTCTGATGGAAATAAGTATAAGAAACGCTGTATTATATGTCAAGGAAATCTTAGGCTGCAAAATGCGGGGTGTGGTGCTGATGTTTATCGTCAACGGAATTGATTTCCCACCTTATTTAAGCCGATAGATTTTTTCTCTAAACAATCTCAGGCAGGCATCAACTACAGCAGTTGAATATAAAAAATTTCCTTAATGTATTTTATTTGGGCAAGACGCCGGATAATATTCGACTAAATTTTGGATCCATCGCCCGGGATTACTTAGTCATCCTCCGTTCTTATAAGGCGTAATGTATCCTATCAACAACAGTGTGGAAATAATTGTTGATATGCCTGTTGATAAATCATCTAACCTATAGAAACACGGTGTTTATTAGCAAAATGCCCAAACCTTGTGCGTCGTAATATTCATAATAATATAGATAAGTTATGAAATAATGACTGTCATTACAGATTTTTTCGATGGTTCCATGGAATATTATCCGCAGGGGGAAATTCTATTTATAAGGACTGGCTCAAAATTAAGACCGTATTCTATATAAAACTTATTGACATTAGCAATCAGCAGCGTTACATTAAAAGCGAAGAGATGCTGCAATGCCCGGACGATGTGAGTAAAAGTTACATAATTTCAACCAGAGGTAATTAAAAAAACATCTTTAGGGTGTCAGAAGTCACGCATGCTGCTTTAAGAGCGGTTATAAAAATAAGCTGACTACAGCTTATAGACAAACAACGCATTGCAGTTCTCTTCTGCAACTAAACCGGACAAACGGGATAATGCCGTGCTCATAAGGGAGTCCATTCTACAGGACGTTAACGCAAAAAAATAGGGTCTTAGTGTTAAACCTCCTAGTAAAAGGCCAAGTTTAAAATGCAGGACTCCAGTAAAAGAACAAGACAGCATAGGCATATCTTGTTATCCCCTCGCAGTGTTTGCGGGGGGTTTTATTTTTCCCGTCACGTAAACATTACTTGCCCTGAAATATTAAAGAATCAAAGGCACATCCCTTTGCCTTTAGCCCATGTAAGCGCCCGGCATAATCCCTGCGCGCATGCTTTTTGCGCGTCATTACAGCCAAGCTCTTTATTGCCATGTTCCAGATAAACGACAGCCCTGTTGCTGTAGGCTTTGAAATATGCGGGGTTCAGGCGGATTGCCTGGTTAAAATCTTCTATAGCCCGTTGATCCTGGCCCAGTGAAATGTAAGCCGTCCCCCTGTCGTAGAAGGCATCGGCATAACCTTCTTCAAAAGTAACAGCCTTACTGAAATCTTCTATAGCCCGTTGATACTGTCCAAGTTTATTGTAAACAACTCCCCTGTTATAGAAGGCTATGGCACAATCCGGCTTCAGTCGGATTGCCTCGCTGTAATGATAAATAGCCTCCTCGTTTTTTCCTTCATCAATCAGGGCCTCGCTTAAACTATAATGCGCCAGATAGTTATCTTTTGTTACCTGCAGGGCATGGCTAAACAGAGAGCCGGTGTCCCTCCAGTAAGTGCATTGTTTCCAGGTTAAAACGGCCATGATGATAAGAACGGTTATTCCTGCCGGGAATAAAATCTTTTTGCACATATCTTCAGGCTTAATCAAAAACGGAATGCCCCAGGCCAGCATTATGGAAATGCCGATAGAGGGCAGATATTGGTAACGGTCGGCCATCGCAAAGTCTCCTACCGGAATGATCCCGATAACCGGCCCAAGAGTTATCGCAAACCATAACCAGCCTGCAAGAAGACAGGGTAAACGCTTCGCCATCAGAATAACAGCGGCGCTGATAGCGATAATCAAAAGAGCGGCGCCTAAAACCTGCCACAGAGGCAGTTGATCGGAAAAAGGATAAAAAACAGCCAGATCATAAGGCCAGAATGTTTTCTCAAGGTAAATCCCAAAAGAAACTATCGCGTTTATGATTCGTAATTCCAGATTGTGTTGCCAACGCACCTTCTGCATTTCAGGCTGGGCGTAAATTGTAGTGATAGAAAAGACTGCTGATAAGATGAAAAAAGGTATTTTTTCCCAAAGCTGCCACACAGGAATTATTCCCGCTATCCGGGTTTCCGGTAATTTCCGCACTTGAGTCGGTGGCATGTTTTTCTTTATGGCAACTTTGTTTGCCTGGTTCTTCTTTTTTTCTTTATTTGAAGCAACGGGAATAATTTCCGGATTCCCGGATACTTTTGTGGATGCTTCTGCGGCAGCTTCCGTGGCTGCTGTTTCTCGCGACGAAAGACGGTTAAGCGGCCAGTAATCAAGAAGCAGCAAAATAAAGGGCAAAGTGACAACCATGGGCTTGCTCATAAGCGCAAGGACAAAGCAAAACACAACCGGCAGATATCTTTTTATAACCGGTTTTTCCGTGTAATAAACATAAAGGCACAAAGTCAACATCCCCAAAAAAGCGCTTAGCACATCTTTGCGTTCAGATATCCAGGCAACCGATTCCACATGAAACGGATGAAGCGCGAAGAGCGCCGCGACAAAGGCGCTGCGCCAGAGGGCTTTAGTCATGCGGTTGAAAAGCCAGAAGAGCAATAATGTGCTGAGACTATGCAAAATGAGATTGGTCACATGATAGCCGCCGGCATTCAAGCCGTGAAGCTGATCATTGAACATGAGGGATAGCCAGGTCAGAGGATGCCAGAATTCGGCATAGGTTGTGCTAAACGCCCAGCGAAATGCATCGGGCGTGATTCCGGATTGAATGTGATCGTTTTCTATGACGTAAACATAATCA